>Ga0126371_10000059_pt1 | contig 74470 bp, 65 predicted proteins | sample PanSoiMetaPlot_4_FD_110145 | JGI IMG/M metagenome (GOLD analysis project Ga0126371, IMG submission 110145) | Tropical forest soil microbial communities from Panama - MetaG Plot_4 | ecosystem: Environmental > Terrestrial > Soil > Tropical forest > Bulk soil | place: Panama | collected 2016-02-17
ATCCTTATCCTGCAGTCCGCTTTGCCGCTACTCATCCGAGATAAGAACCGGATGCGCTAATGAGCGCCCGTCCGGGTCTGCGCGGGGGGTATCGCGCGAGTGATATCCCTACCGCGATCTCACTGACGGGTTTCGGGAACCGGACGGATTCAACACGCACCTGAGTAAAACCCTGCATGCCAGACCGAAGCACAGACTGTTCACAGGCACTGAGCAATGCGTACTGGGTGTTGTGTGTGTAGAAATTGTGTTGTAACACCCAAACACCCATTATTCGAGTAATCACCTACCGCGTAGCTGGCTCTAGCTGATACCGGATCATCCACGCCAACCCTTCCTTGCTCGAATGCAAAGGATTGTACTGACAGCCAATCCATCCTTCATATCCAATCGCGTCGAGATAGCGGAACAGGTAGTCGAAGTTAATCTCGCCGGTTCCAGGTTCGTTGCGTCCTGGGACATCGGCAATCTGGATGTGGCCGATGCGCGGCAGATTTGCGGCGATTGTCTGCGACAGATTTCCTTCGGTCATCTGCATGTGGTAGACGTCGTAAAGCAGCGAGAGATTCTCGTGATCGACTTCATCGATCACTGCCAAGCCATGGGCCGATTTATTCAGGAAGAAATTGGGATTGTCATATAAGTTCACAGGCTCGATCAACAGGCGGATGCCGTGTATGGCCAGGCGCGAGGCCGTGTACCGCAAGTTGCCGATCAGCGTCTCGCGGGTTGTGATGGGGCACGTCTGAGGCGTGAGCCCTGGCAGGCAACTGAGCTGTTTGCAGCCGAGCGTTACGGCGTACTCAATCGCCAGCTCAACTCCCTCCCGGAACTCTCCGATCCGATCAGGATGGCAGGCGATGCCACGTTCTCCCGCCTCCCAGTCGCCTGCCGGCAGCGTCTGCAACACCTGGCGCAAACTGTACGTATGCAACAGCTCCGCAAGCTGTTCCTTGGGGTAGCTGTAGGGAAATGAGTACTCGACTGCAGTGAATCCGCACTCTGCGGCCGCACGAAAACGATCGATAAAATTGAACTCGGTAAAAAGCGTTGTCAGGTTTGCGGCGAACTTAGGCACTCGTACTGATCCTCTAGAGTGGATGTCGAGACTTCAGTTTAAATGTATTGGTCCTTGGTTAAAAATGCTGCGCGAATCACGAACCGTGAGGGATGATCTTTAGTGTCCCACAGAATTTTGCCAGCACCTTCGCTGGGGCTTCTCGTTGGGCTCGTCCAACGACATCTGCCTCAGTGAAAATCAAGTCCTTTCCCGCGCGAAGCACGCGCCCGTGACATTCGAATAAAGGACCTACAGCGGGGCGCAAGAAACTGACTTTAAATTCGACCGTGATTACGTCTTGACCGCTCTGCACCAAGGTAGCTCCGGCAGCGCCAGCGGTGTGATCGGCCATTGCCGTGATAACCGCCGCGTGCAGGAATCCATGTTGCTGTTGCAGCGGCGTTTGCATGTGGAGTTCGCTGTCGCAAATGCCGGCCTCGCAACATGTCAATACGATTCCGAGATTCCGAATGAAGGCGGCGCGCTCGAAGATCTCGGTCACAAGTTCGCGATTGAATGTCATGGGGTTAGGCGAAGTGAAAGTCCTCTGCATTTGTCTTGTCAGAGGCCGCAGGATTTGGTGGCGCCAGTGTCACAGGAGAAAGAGCATCCTAATTGGAAACATGAGAAAGAAGCATTCCTCTTCGCTAGGGGCCGCAATTCCTTGGGATAAAGCCACCGAAATCAAGTTCTAGTTGCCAATTAGTGCAAACGCTGAGGTGACTACACCGTTTCGAGGATAGATAGCCACGCAACATACAATCCTTTCGCAGAGCCAGAATGTGGCTTGAGAGTGCTTGAACAATGCGGCTGTATGTCAATCTGATTCGTTGTCTGTTGGTTTTTCTGATTGTCCTAATGTGGGCGCCGTCCCTTGCCGGATTCGATCTGAAGCAAAAGACGCGCGACGCATATGACCACTATCTCGCGCTGGCCGAGCAGAAAGTAGACGCGGAGCAGAACGGGCCAGATTTTTTCTGGGGGGATATCACTCCACACGATGACGAGCTAAAACAGGGTGGGATCGTTATCGAGAAATCGTCGTTAGCTTCCACAAAAGCCGCCAAAGTCCCAAACGGCCTGGTTCACCATTGGTCCGGCTTTGTTTTCATTCCCAATACGAATCTGGATAAGGTGCTCTCGTTTGTCGAGGACTACGATCATCATCAGGAGTACTACAAGCCGGAAGTCGCGCGATCGAAACTGCTCCATCGGGACGACGATCACTTCGTTGCGTATCTGCGTTTTGCGAAGAAAAAGATCATCACCGTGGTCTTGGACACCGAACACGACGCGCACTACTACAGGCTCGATGCCAATCGCGCCTACAGCCGTTCGCACACAACGCGCGTGAACGAAGTGGAGAATCCGAATCAACCTGATGAGCGACAGAAACCAGCAGGCCAGGGCGAGGGATACATGTGGAGCATGGATACCTATTGGCGATTTCTGGAACAGGATGGCGGCGTTTATGTGCGTTGCGACGCAATCTCACTGACACGGGACGTGCCCACTGGCCTGGGATGGCTGATCGGTCCGTTCATTACTTCGATTCCTCGCGAATCCTTGTCGGGCACGCTCAAGGCTACGCGGGCTGGCGTCGGAAAAAAAAATTGAACACGGAGGTCACGGAGATTTGGGAAGGGCTTTTCACGATTGAGGATAGCGCTCGGGAACTTTTAGGTTCGGGCCATTCACAACGCGATGTATGCCTTCTTTAAGATGGGTGACGTTGAAGTTGATTAGCAGGCCGACCTTCTGCTTGCTGAGTCGAAGGTAAGAGAGCAACTGAGCTTTGTGCACGGGCGCAACGGCTTCTATAGATTTCACTTCGATCACGATCTCGTCTTCCACCAGTAGATCCAGTCGGTAGCCTAGAGCCATCTTCACTGTCTGATAAACGACAGGTAGTCCCACCTGTGTTTTAACTTCTAGTCCGGCTTTTTCGAAGCTCATACGCCAGGCAGGCTTCGTATGCGCTCCCAAGCAATCCAGGCCCCAACTCAGAATGGACGGCAAGCGCAGCCTTGATGATCTGATGACTTAGCTCGAAATGGGAAATCGCTCTTTTGGTTCCCTGTTCCATTTTGTTGGCAGCCTCCCTTCTCTACGTGTATTACCTTCAATTTGGGAAGCGGTCGAGATTAACACAGTACCGGGGTACCGAGGTGAAACACAGAAATCCGAAAGGGAAAGAGAGAAACAGATAAGAAGTACCCGAATCTAAAGGCCTCGTTGCGTTATTCGCAACCGTGAAAAGCCTCCCAAACCTCCGTGCCCTCTGTGTTCAAAAGCTTTTGATCTACTTCGAGCCTGCTGTCCTCACAATGCCGTGACGCACGGTTTCGTCCTGCCACATGCGGAAGCCGCCGATGAAAGCATTGTTGTTACCTCCGAGCCGCACTCCTGCAGGAAGGTCCGTCAGTTTCTTGGCGTTGCCGCCGCCCAGGACTACATCGTCAGCCTGAACGGCTTGCCGCAGTTGGGCGACCGCCTCGAAGACGTTCTTTTGCCATTTCTTGTGCCCGAGGCGCTCTAATCCGCGCTTGCCGAGATAGTCCTCGTAAGTGCGCCCCTTCTTGTACGGGAGGTGAGCCAGTTCCATGGGCTGTAGGACCCCGTCGACGATCATTGCCGATCCCAATCCGGTACCGAGTCCGAGAAAGAGCATTCGGCCTTTCTTGTAGCTGCCGATGGCTTGCATGGCGGCATCGTTGATGATCTTCACCGGCTTGCTAAAGGCTTTGCGGAAATCGAACTTTACCCATCCGGGGGCGAGGTTGAACGGCTCGCTTATTGGACGCCCCTGCACGACTGGTCCCGGGTAGCCGATGGAGATCGCGTCATACGGCCAGTCATTCACTGCGGCTTTTACTTTGCTCACCATCTCGCGCGCGGTGAGGGTTGGACCAGAAGGAACCTTGCGCATCTCCTTCTGTCCGCTGGCCAGCAGCTTCACATTGGTGCCGCCAATATCGATGGCCAGGACTTTGTATTTTTTGGTCGAGTTCGAGGCTTGGGACGAGTTCTTTTTGGAGGATGGCGTATTCGGAGTCATTGGTGCGGTCGCAGAGAAGACTATCGCAAAACTTACTGAGTGTGTGAAAGGTGCGGAGCAAGCGTTAGTGAGCAACTGCTGAATGGAGTGAGAGGTTGGGAAGAAACAAAAAAATGGGGGAGATCGAAACCCGATCTCCCCGTCAGCTCCATGCTTACTGCAAGCTTGAAACGTTTTGTTGGCTCAGAAGTAGACCTTTGCTCCGAGTTGCACCAGTCGTCCGGGCTGAGCAGCGCTAATCTTGCCGAAGGTGCCGCCCGGTCCAGCGTTCTGAATATCCCCATCGACACAGCTCGTCGAAGTGCAGAACTGTGTGTGATTGAAGAGGTTGTAGGCCTCGAGGCGCAGCTGGACATAACGAGTTTCGCTGTTGCCAATTGGAGTGTTCTTGAGGATGGCAAAGTCGGTGTTGTTCAACCCTGGTCCATGAATCGAGTTTCGCCGGACGTTGCCGAAGGTTCCCGGAGCGGCCACTGCGAAAGCCGATGGATCAAAGAAGAAGTTGTTGACGCCGTTAATGCTCGACGTCCTGATGTCGAGATGGTGCAGGGGACCAATTTGATTTGGCGAGTCGGGGCACGCGTAGAAGGTATTGGCGTCGCAGGTAAGCGACGTGAATCCGGAGTCGCCGAGGCTTATCGGGAATCCAGTTTGTAGTGTCGTGATACCCGTGAGTTGCCAGCCGTCGACCACTGTGGATGGCAGCCAGTTAAAGCGGTTATGCAGATTGGGAAGCAGGTAGCTGTAACTCGCGACGAAGCGGTGCCGCGCATCGAAGGTCGAATCCCCAACGTTGAGGCCGGGAATCAGAACGTTCGTGCCGCGCAGGTTAAAGCCGCTGTCCTCGAGGCCAGAACCATCGTCAATCGAATGGCTCCAGGTATAGCTGAGCAGGAACGACAAGCCGTGTGTGAAGCCTTTGTTGAGGCTTGTCTGAAACGAGTTGTAGCTTGACTTTCCGGTGGTGGCCTGAATTCCTAACCCTTCATAAATGTTTCCCGGGAACGGTGAGAGGTTAGGGAAGCTGGCCTTGAACGAAGGATCGCTGGCGCACACTGGATTCGCTGCGCATAGCGCCGCGCCTGCCAACGTAACCGAGTTCGCGTCATAGCTGCGAAACAAATGTCGCGCTTGGGCTCCGATGTATCCGAAGCTGAGGACCATATTTGCAGCCAGCTCGCGTTGAATGGTCAGGTTGTAGTTCATCGCGTAAGGGGCGGTGAGCTTCTGATCGATGACGTTGATTGAGAACGGTTCCAAATTCGTAAAGTCGAATGGAGTCCCAGGCGCTGGCGGAACAAAGGGGAACTTGTTCGTTATGCTCTTCGCGGCGTTACCCGAGATGTCCTGGAACGGATTCGCGAAGCTGGGATGTCCACCTACGTCGGCAGCGCCTGCCGACGAGAGGCCGAACGGCGGCGCTCCCAGGTTTTGCAGCGATCCCTCTTCTTCTGTGCGGTTAAAGTACAAGCCCCAGCCAGCGCGGATCGAGAGCTTGTTTCCTCCCTCTCCCGACAGGAAGCCTAGGTTCGGCGCATACACGAAGCCTACGCGCGGTCCGATGTGTCCCCACTTGGTTTCATATCCGCCGGCGCGATTGCACGTCGGATCACCTGGGTAAACCAATCCCAGAGGAGCTGTCGGAAATACTTTTGATTGTTCACCCGGACGGAAGCAGTTCACAGCCAGCCCGTTGAACTGATTGTTGTCGAGCGGCGTGTCGATCTGCCAGCCGGCGCCGTAATTGACGGTCAGGTTCGGACGAACCTTCCAGCTATCCTGCGCATAGCTGTAGCTCTCATAAGCGCGAGCAATGATGATTCCCCCGGCCGTCTGCGCATAACTGGAAGGAATTCCGAGGAGGAAGTCCGCTCCTGCAATGCCCGTGCTGTTGAAAGCAGACGAACTGAAAGTGAATTGGCCATTATTCCGCGCAGAAAATGGATTGTTGACATCGAATCTGCGCCCATCAAATCCAAATTTGAGCGAATGGTTTCCGATAACCTTGGAGAAATTGTCAGTAATTTCGTAGGTTGAATCCACGCGAGGTTGGGGTCCATTGTTGCTGAATCCCAGAGTGAAAAGACCGGTGACGCCAATGCGCGGAATTCCTTGCCCAGAAGTTAACTGCGGATTGATAGCGAAGCCGAGGCTCGATGGAGCGACCGAATTGGTTGGGGCCGTTGCGACAAAATTCAGACGCGTATATCCGAGGCGAAATTCGTTGAGAGTATTGGGATTGAAAGTGTGGTTCCAATCGACAATAAACTGCTTGGAGTCGCTTTTGTTCGTGTCGCCAAAGCCAGGCAGTGTAGCTCCGGTAAAAGGAAGATCTTCGGTAAAGGGTGCGTGATTGAAGAACGCCACGCCCCACAACTGATCAGACGGACCAAAGGTGTGATCAATACGCGCGATGCCCTGATCCTGAACTCCGAACCGGGTGGGATTGAAGGAAAACTGATTTGCGCCAAAGTTCGGCACAGGCACGAACGTCTTTAGCAGATTGGCGGAAATGGCGTTGAAGTTTGCAGTGGGAATATGCCCAGTCGGGAAGATCGTGCAGTATGGCGTCCCCGCCGGAAACACAGCTCCGTTTTCTCCTGTAAGTGCAAATGGGGAAACCTTGGTTCCGAAAGGACATGCACCGGGCGTCTTCGCAGACGCTGAGAAGTCGCCGGTTCGCTGCGCTGGGGTGAAGACGGTTACGGAGTTCACGCTCCCGGGTTCCGGCTGCCGATTGCGGTTTCCTTGATAAGAGAGAAAGAAGAAGGTCTTGTCCTTGATGATCGGACCGCCCAGCGTTCCTCCGAAGAGATTCTGGTGAAACTGCGGAGCGGTCTTCTGGAAGAAGTTGTGCGTGTTCAGGAATGTATCGCGATAGAACGCGAAGGCATCTCCGTGAAACCCATTGGTTCCGTTCTTGATGACTGTATTTACGATGCCGCCGGAGTTGCGACCGTATTCGGGATTGATCGTGTTGGTAATGAGGTTGAACTCACCCAGTGCGTCCGGGCTGGGAATAATAAGAGGTGTGTTCAACGGAAGGTCATTGGCGTCGACACCGTTGATCAGAAAGCTGCTCTGAGTGGATTGGCTGCCGTTAACGGCAAACGTTCCAAAACGGTCCGAAGCTGCTACTACGCCTGGGATTATCTGCTCCAGTGAGGTCCAGTTGCGGCCGATCAAGGGCATGTCGACGATCTGTTTCTGCCCGATCACCTGTTGAATCTGGTTGCTCGTGCTTTCAACTTGCAATGTATCAGCCGCCACCTCAACGGTCTCCGCAACGGCGCCTATGGCCATTTGCACTGGGAGGTTGTAAATCTGGTTTACCGCTAAAGGTATTTCGGTGCTCCGATAGGTCTTGAAGCCCGAGGCAGCGACTTTCACGGTGTAAGAACCCACGGGAAGGTTTAAGAACTCGTAATTCCCGTTGCCCTGACTTACCGTGGTTTTTTCCTCACCTGTTGCGACGTTCCGAGCTGTGACAGTTGCTCCAGCAACTGCAGCGCCGGTCTGATCAGTAACGAGTCCGCGAATGCGGGCGTAGACCTCGTCTGCAACAGAGTTGGTTGTGACGACTGCCAACAGTGCAAAAATCGGAAGCAGCCGTCGAAACGCAATGACACACATAGTTCCTCCTAAAGATTGAAGGCTGCTTCTTTGCAGTCGGGTCTCCATTGGGATGAAAAGAGTCCAAGCGATCCCAATATGGGACTCGCGTTGATTTGTGCGTGACGAAAAAATAGTCTTGAGAGATAAAGCGGCTGAAAATGTGTGCTAATGGGAAAGTTTCAATTACGAACGACGCTGGAGTTGGGATTAAACATGCATAGATTTATGTGTTTTTGTATTTGACATCCGTATCTTCATATTCATTTCTCGCGATTTAGTCCCACGGCCATCCAATACCCCAGGGTCATTTAAGGTCTCCGCAGGCTCTTTCAACCGCAATCGACACCGCGCAACCCACGCGATAGTATTTGCAGGAATTCTTTCGTCCCACCCTAAATTGCGACGAGGTGAAGATTGGCTACGAAGCTGGCTTCCCGTTGTTTCGCTGTTCTCGGTTTTCTTCTCATCACAATGTTATTTATTTGTGGTTTTGCTGCGGGCCAAGGAAAGAAGTCTGGAGCGCCTGCAAAGGAGGACAATAAAAAGATCGGTGCGGCAGCGGAAACGCATGCGGGCACAGAATCTCAACCCGCATCATCGGCCACAAACGAGAACGCCGCTGAGCCTGAGTCACCATTCTCGCATCTTCAATACCGCTTCATTGGGCCTCCGGGAAATCGTGTAAGCGCAGTGATTGGCGAGCCCGGCAATCCGAACGTCTATTACGCGGGAGCGGCTTCGGGCGGAGTGTGGAAATCCTCGGACGGCGGCTTCAACTGGCATCCGGTGTTCGACAAGGAGCCGGCGCAGTCGATTGGCTCGATCGCGATTGCGCCCTCGAACCACAGCATTGTCTGGGTAGGCACGGGCGAGACCTTCATTCGCAGCAACGTTTCGATCGGAAACGGTGTGTACAAGTCTACCGACGCGGGCAAGACCTGGCAGCACATGGGGCTCGATGCGACAGGCCGCATCGGCCGCGTGATCATCGATCCGCACAATCCCGATTTGGTATTCGTCGCAGCGCTGGGTACTTGCTATGGGCCGCAACCTGAGCGCGGAGTCTATCGCACCAGAGATGGTGGCAGAACCTGGGAGCGAGTCCTGTTTATAGACGAGAACACCGGCGCCTCGGATTTAACGATGGATCCAAAAGATTCGAATACGCTGTTTGCAGGAGCCTGGCAGATCGATATCAAGACTTGGGGCCGCAACAGCGGCGGGCCAGGCAGCGGCGTATTCGTTACCCACGATGGCGGCAGCAAGTGGAAGAGAATCACAGCGCACGGTCTTCCTGACTCGCCATTGGGAAAGATTGCGGTCGCAGTTGCTCCGAATGATTCCAGCCGCGTCTACGCGCTTATCGAGACTGGTGAACGTGGATCGCTCTGGCGCAGCGACGATGGTGGCGAGAATTGGAAGCTGGTCAACAACAGTCGCTTGCTCAACGAGCGTCCGCACTACTACACGCGCATGCTGGTGATGCCCGACAACGAGAACGAAATTTATTTTCCTTCGAACAGCATGGGCGTTACCTACGACGGCGGGCAGACCGCCGACCTGGTGCGATGGGGTGGCGACAATCACGACATGTGGTCGGACCCACAGAATCCGAATCGCATGATGATCGGCCACGACGGTGGCGTGATGATTTCCACCGTCCGGGGCAAGGAGTGGACCCGAATTCGCCTGCCGATCGCACAAATCTATCACGCAGCAACGGACACGAGAATTCCTTATTACGTCTACGGCCAGATGCAAGATGGACCGTCAATGCGTGGGCCGAGCAATGATCTCGGCTCCAACAGCATTCCTGCTGCGGATTGGACGACAAGCGGAGGCTGCGAGACAGGATGGAACACTCCAGATCCAGTCGATCCGAATATCGCGTGGGCCGGATGTTATGCAGGAGTCACCGAGCGCTTCGATTTGCGTACCGGTCATGCCCGCTCCGTGAGCGTGTGGCCCGATCGCACCATGGGCGCGAATGCTGGACAAGTGAAGATACGGATGAACTGGACTTATCCGATCGCGATCTCTCCGCATGATCACAACACCGTCTACGTCGGCAGCCAGTTCGTGCACAAAACCTCCGATGGTGGCCAGACGTGGCAGACGATCAGTCCCGATTTGACACTCAACGATGCGAATATGCATGGCGATTCCGGTGGACTTACCGTCGACAATCTCAGCGTAGAATACGCGGGAATCGTATTTTCGTTAGCCGAGTCTCCAGCAGAGAAAGGACAGATTTGGGCTGGTACGAACGACGGCGTAGTGCAGATGACGCGTGATGGCGGTGCGCACTGGACGAACGTGACGCCGAAAGGCATGCCGCCGAAGATGACCGTCGATGCAGTGATTCCTTCGAAACACGATGCCGGTACTTGCTACATCGCAGTCGATGGACATCAGGTCAACATCCGCGATCCATATCTGTACAGGACCTCTGATTACGGCAAGACGTGGAAGTTGATCGTAAATGGCATTCCGAAGTCGCCGATGAGTTACACCGATGCGATTCAGGAAGATCCAGCGCGTCGCGGATTGCTATACGCCGGAACTGAGAACGCACTCTACGTCTCCTTCGACGATGGTGATCACTGGCAGCCTCTACAAAACAATCTGCCGCACGCCCCCGTGCACTGGATTACCGTGCAGGACCACTTCAAAGATCTGGTGGTAGGAACCTACGGCCGCGGCTTTTGGATTCTCGATGACCTCACACCTCTCGAGCAGTTCGACGATAACGCGCGTAATGCATCCGTGCACTTGTTCGCGCCGCGTCCGGCCTATCGCTTTCGAGAGATCTTTCACCGCGAGATGGCCGAGGGAGTGGAAGGCGAGAATCCGCCGTATGGTGCTTCCATTAACTACTTCCTGAAACGGCCGGCAAAGAGGATCGAGATCACGATTGAAGGAGCCGATGGCCAGACGATCCGCACGCTGAAGGCTGCGAACGTCGGCGGCATCAATCGCGCGTGGTGGGATCTGCGTTATCCGGCGATCAACGAGGTTGCGCTACGCACAGCGCCGGCGGGAAATCCGCACGTTTGGGAAGAGAAGCGCTTCGTGGGCAAAGAGTCGCGACCGGTCTACTACTACGGAGTTGGCCGGAGCCAGTCGGAGTTCGTGGTGCGTAGCGCCAGCGGCGAGCCTACGATCGGCCCGCTCGTCGCGCCGGGAACTTACACCGTGAAGCTCCTCGCCGACGGGCAGACGCTCACGCAGAAACTCACCGTTCTTAAGGATCCCAACACTACCGGCAGTGAGGCCGATGTGGAGGCGGCGAACAGATTGTCGATCGCGATCTACAACGATGCCAACGCGTCGGTGGGCATGATCAATCAGATGGAGTGGACGCGCAAGCAGCTCGAAGACATGCAGAAGATGCTGAAAGCTGCGAATGGCGACAAGGCGCTGGCCGACTCCACCAAAGCTCTCGACGACAAAGCTCTGGCTATCGAAGATCAGTTGTTGCAGAGGACCGTGGCGGAAGGTGATCTCAAGTCGTTTCGCGGGCCACTGCAGCTCTACCTAAAATTCGTGTGGCTCGGTGCAGAGGTGGGCAGCGGCGGAGCCGACGTAGCGGGCAATCCCGACTTTCCACCCACGCAATCAGAAATCGAGGTCTATAACCTGCTGCACGGACAACTGGAGAAAGCCCAGTCAGAGTTCAACGACTTCTACGCAAAGGAACTGCCAGCATTCAATGATGCCATGGCAAAGAAGGGATTGCAGAAGGTGATGCTGGTGGAAGTAAAACCGTGAAAGCTTTGAACACGGAGGACACAGAGGTGAAGCAGGGCTTTAAAGTCAGAAGCCTTAAAATCGCTGAAACTTGATTCGAGGTCGCCAAGCCCCAACGAACTCCTGGAAAACCTCCCCAATCTCCTCCGTGTTCAATAGGTCTTCGCTTACTGTGCGATCACTCCAGGCTGCGGAGCGTTCTTTGGAGTGCTCAGGTAGCCGGAGATTGAATCCTTGTTAGCTGAGAACACCACTACCTCGTACAGCATGTGGTCGCGACCGGTGTAGAACTGTAGCGGCTCGGCGACGTTCTTGTCTTTCTTTTCGATCGTGCGGTCGTCGGCAACCACGTTCAACGTAAACTTGCCCTTTTTTGCGTCGACCTTCCTGAGTTGCAGGCTCACTGTGCCAACCGGAGTGGGACGCTTGGTGCTCTTGTTCAGCGTGAACTCGTAGATGTTGCGGTCACCTTTGTGCTTCAGCACTTCCAGGTCGTCACGGGTGTGCGCGATGAGCCCACTTTGCACCCCAAGATCGCCGATCGTGCTTTCAAGCCTCTTCTTCGTAGCGTCGAGATCGTTCCGGGTTGCGGTGAGATCGGTCCTGGCTCCGGTGAGGTCGGTTTTGACACCACCCAGATCGGTTGAGACCGACGACAACTGTTTCTGGCTCTGTTGGAGTTCCTCAGTAGTTTGCGCTTGCTGTTTTGCGAGAGCGGCATCATGTGCAGCAGCCTCGCGCTGCGCCTTCGTCAGCTTCGATTGCAGCACCTCAGTCGACTCCTTCAGCGTGCTTTCCGTGAGCCCCAGTCGGTCCATCAGGACCTTGTTGCTCTGCTCGACGCTCTGGATGGCCGCCTTTTGATCCGCTTCCACCTTGCTGAGCCGCGAGCCCAGGCTATAGAGCAAATACGCTGAGCCGACCACATAAAGCGCAATTACAGCGATGACAGTTCGTCTAAAAAGTTTGTTGCTATCGTCTGCAACAGGATCTTGCTCGTATTCCATAATCCACCCTTTTGGCCGGGGAGAGCCGCCAATATATTGATGTCGATTCAGAGAAGAAGCTGCTCAAATATAACCCGTTTCGACCCAGAAACCATGCACAAGTTGCGTCTCGCTGAGTGAAGCAAGGTTAGCCAGCCCGGTTAGCCAGCCCTTTCCAAACCGTTGCGCTGGGACAAAAACGGAAGAGCCGCCTGCGGGGCGGCTCTTCGCTCTCAAAGCGGGATTAGAACCCGGACTGCTCCCTCAAAACTCCGGGCTGCGGGGCGTTCTTTGGAGCACTCAGGTAGCCGGAAACCGACTTCTTTTCTGCGGTAAACACGACCACTTCATACAGAATGTGATCGCGTCCGGTATAGAACTGCAGCGGCTCGGCAACGTTCCTGTCCTTCTTTTCGATCACATGATCGTCGGCAAGAACGTTCATGGTGAAGTTACCTTTCCTGGAGTTCACCTTTTTGAGCTGCAGGCTCACCGCGCCCACTGGCGTTGGACGCTTGTTCTTGGTCAGCGTGAACTCGTAGTAGTTGCGATCGCCCTTGTGCATCAGCGCTTCCAGCTCCTCCCGTGTGTGGGCGATGAGGCCACTCTGCATGCCGAGGTCGCCGATCGTGCTGTCAAGACGCTTTTTGGTCGCTTCTAGATCGCTGCGAGTCGCCGAGATGTCGCCCTTGGCTCCGGACAGGTCTTTTTTTACTCCACCCATGTCGCCGGACATAGAAGCTAGCAATTCCTGGCTCTTCTTGAGCTGTCGTTCCGTTTCGCTTACCTGTTTGCGGAGCGCTTCAGAACGGGCATTGATCTCGCGCTGGGTCTTGCCAATTCTGGTCTGCAGATCGCTCGTCGACTGCTTCAGGTTGGCTTCGGTCGTGCCCATCTGGTCGACTAGGGCCTTGTTGCGCAGCTCAATGCTATCCAAAAGAGTCTTTTGTGACTCTTCCGCCTTCTCGACGCGTGTGCCGAGTTCATAAGCGAAGTATCCGGATCCAACGATGTATGCGGAACCCAAAATGATCGCAATTAGCTTCATGTTCAGACCGCGGCTCGCGGACGATACAGCTTCAAACTCGTGCCTCACTGAGTCTGTGTCTTTATGGTAGTGCATAAGTTCTCCTTGCCCGTGCGCGGCACGGTCATTCAAACTTGAAGTACCAGACAAGCGGCTGGGACCATGGTATGTCAGCATGCGGAGTATTAGACCTCAGAGGAGGTCACTTTGGTCCACGTCCCCGGGTTACTTTGGGACAACCACTGTTGAGTTCCGAAGTGAAACAACCGTTCCTCTTGTCCGCGCAAATCGTTGAGATCATGGCGGTACCTTGAAATCCGATTAAACTGAACGTTGAATGCCAATTGCCGAAAGTCATTCTTCGAATGTCGATTGCTGAGCGCCGTCCGATGTGTGTTGCTATCGTCGGTGGAGGCCCTGGAGGGCTGTATTTCGGCCTCTTATTGAAGAAAGAGAATCCACAACACCAGGTCACGATTTGCGAGCGCAATGCGGCCGACAGCACCTTCGGATGGGGCGTCGTTTTTTCGAACCAGACGCTGGAAAATTTTCGTGCCGCGGATGCGCAAACCTATCAGCAGATCGTAGATAACTTCGCTCACTGGGACGACGTTGATGTCTGCTTCAAGGGCGTGCGAATCACGTCGGGCGGGCACGGCTTCAGCGGCATCGCTCGCAAGAAGCTGCTGAAGATACTCCAGGCGCGGTGTGTCGATTTGGGAGTTGAGCTACGCTTTCAAACTGAAGTTTCCGATGTCACGCTGTGCGGCAAGTCGGAGCAGCTGAAGGTTAAGACGTCCGCCGCGGCAAACGGCGTCTTTACCAGGAAAATCGGGAATTCCACCCGGATGAGCGAACGCTACGATCTTGTAATCGCCGCAGATGGAATTAATAGCCGCACTCGGAGCAACTATACCGAATTCTTCCAACCCGAATTGGAACTGCGCCCGGCAAAGTTTATCTGGCTCGGCACGACTTACAAGTTCAAAGCCTTCACCTTCTACTTTATCCAGAACCAGCACGGAGTCTTCCAGGCACATTGCTACCGCTTCGACGAAGACTACTCAACATTCATAGTCGAGTGCGATGAGCTCTCGTGGCGCAATGCGGGCTTCGATCAGATGAACGCAGACCAGACCATCACTGCCTGCGAGGCAATGTTTGCGGAATGGCTGGATGGTCATCCCTTACTGTTCAATGCGACCCACCAGGCACAATCCCCGTGGGTAAGCTTCCTGCGTGTGCGCAACGAGCACTGGTTTCACCACAACCTGGTGCTGCTGGGCGATGCAGCGCACAGCGCCCACTTCTCCATAGGCTCAGGAACCAAGCTGGCTATGGAGGATGCAATCTCGCTGGCGAGCGCGCTGCACTCCCGGGAGTCGATACCAGCAGCCCTGCAACTCTACGAAGACGAGCGCAAGACCGAAGCCCTGCGCCTGCAAAATGCGGCCCGCAATTCGATGGAATGGTTCGAGAATGTGCGGCGCTACGTTGCTCTCGATCCCGAGCAGTTCACCTATAGCCTGCTGACACGCAGCCAGCGCGTCAGTCACGAGAACCTGCGCATTCGCGATCAGAGATATCTGGATAATCTCGAACGCTGGTTCGCCAGCCGGGCCTCGGGTAAGCAAGCAGATCGCGCAATTCCGCCGATGTTTACCCCTTTCTCCCTCCGCGACATGACCGTCGTAAATCGCGTGGTTGTTTCGCCGATGGACATGTATTGTGCGGTTGACGGCACACCGACTGATTTCCATCTCGTTCACTTGGGCGCCAGGGCTCTCGGGGGCGCTGGACTGATCATTACAGAGATGACCTGCGTCTCCGCGGAAGCGCGCATTACGCTCGGCTGCACGGGGATGTATAAGCCGGAGCACGAGTCCGCCTGGCGGCGCATCGTGGACTTTGTGCATAGCAATAGCGCCGGCAAGATTGCGTTGCAGCTCGGTCACTCAGGCCGCAAGGGCTCGACAAAGCTGGCATGGGAGGGCATGGACGAACCCCTTGAGCTGGGCAACTGGGAGGTCATCGCGCCCTCCACGATTCCCCACGCCAACTCCATGCACACTCCACGCGAGATGACGCGCGCCGATATGGACCAGGTAGTCTCCAACTTTGTGCGTGCAACACGGATGGGCAACGCAGCTGGATTTGACATGCTCGAGCTGCATTGCGCGCATGGCTACTTGCTATCTAGCTTCATCACGCCACTGGCAAATCGTCGTCGCGACGAATACGGTGGTTCGCTCGAGAATCGCCTGCGCTTTCCCCTCGAGGTTTTCGCAGCCATGCGAGCCGCGTGGCCGGTACGCAAACCGATGTCAGTCCGCATCTCGGCAACAGATTGGGCGCCTGGCGGAATCGAGGGTCCGGAGGCGGTCGAGATCGCACGCGCGTTTCACCGCGCTGGCGCTGATATCATTCACGTTTCTACCGGACAGACTTCGGTAGATGCCCGCCCCCAATACGGACGCATGTACCAGACACCCTACAGCGATCGCATCCGCAATGAAGCCGGCATTCCCACCATCGCCGTCGGCAACATTACGGAGGCGGATCAGGTGAATGCCATCATTGCCGCAGGCCGTGCAGATCTTTGTGCGCTCGCCCGGCCGCATCTGGTCGATCCCAACTGGACATTGCATGCCGCTGCGCAACTCGGTTACACCGACCAGCGTTGGCCAAAGCAATATCTCACTGGCAAGCAGCAGCTTGAACGTGCGATCCAGCGCGCCAAGGAAACAAAAGCTTGAGAAGCGATGCCTGCCTGCGCGGACGTCACGGGATAGTCACCGGCGGTGGCCGGGGGATCGGTGCGGCCATTGCGCACGCGCTCGCCGAGCTAGGTGCCGATCTGTCTCTGATGGGACGCGATATGGATCGCCTTCACGACACCGCGGAGGCAATCCGAAATCAATTCGACTCGCGGGTGGAGACTTATCAGGTCGACGTTGCCGATCTAGCGTCCGTACAACGAGCTTTCGCTAAGGCCACCGAGCCTTTCGGACGCACGTACATTCTGGTGAACAATGCAGGCCAGGCAAAGGCCAGTGGCTTCGCCGACATGGATCCCGATCACTGGAAGAACATGATCGAGGTGAATCTGACGAGCGCCTTCTACTGCACGCAACAGGTACTGCCGACGATGGCACGCGCAGGGGAAGGCCGCGTGGTGAACATCGCCTCGACGGCCGGAGTGAGGGGATATCCGAAAGTCGCCGCTTACTGCGCAGCCAAACACGGACTAATCGGCTTAACGCGTTCGCTTGCGTTGGAGTATGCCAAATCGGGAGTGACGATTAATGCCATTTGCCCCGGCTATACAGAAACTGAAATGTTCGACCGTGCCGTGCAGGAACTTGTGGCTTCGATGGGCAAATCGCAGGAAGAGGCAAGGGCGATGTTGACGCGCCCCAATCCGCAAGCGCGAGTCGTGAAACCGGAAGAAGTCGCCGATGCAGTAGCATGGCTCTGTTCACCCGGAGCCTCGGCGATCACCGGGCAAGCGATCGCAGTGGCCGGCGGCGAGGTGATGTGAACGTGGATCCGGCCGCCCTCGCCCGGGTTTTTGACTTGTGTTTCTCGGTTTTTTTGAAGCCCAATGAATTTTCTGGCAGCCTCCGAGAGTATGGCTCGATCTGACAAAGATCCGGCCGAGCGCGGCCGGATCCACGCAAACCGGACCAATGCCTGACTCTCCCATTTCGGAATTTCGGCCAAAGCACTTTCTCTGGCACGTCAAGGAGAAAGTGGCAACCATTACTCTGAATCGCCCTGAACGGAAGAACCCACTTACCTTCGAGTCTTACAACGAGCTGATCGAGACCTTTCGAGCCCTCAATCGTGTACCTGAAATCAAAGCTGTGGTTGTTACCGGCGCTGGCGCCAATTTCTGCTCTGGCGGCGATGTGCACGAAATCATCGGGCCATTGGTCGAAATGAAAGAAAAAAAGCAAGCTGACAGGCTGCTCTCTTTTACCCGGATGAGTGGCGAGCTGGTCAAGGCGATGCGTGATTGCCCTCAGCCAATCGTTGCAGCCATCGACGGCGTATGTGCAGGCGCCGGCGCCATTATCGCCATGGCCAGCGATATCCGGTTTGGTACTCCACAAAGCCGGGTCGCATTCTTGTTCGTGAAAGTCGGACTCAGCGGAGCCGATATGAGCGCCTGCGCGATTCTGCCTCGCATCATCGGACATGGGCGCGCGGCCGAACTTCTCTATACGGGACGTTTCATGCCCGCAGATGAAGCCGAGCGCTGGGGGTTCTACAATCGTGTGCTCGCGCCAGAGAATGTGCTGTCGGAGGCGACTCAATTTGCCAGAGAACTCGCCCATGGGCCCAGCGTTGCTCATGCAACTACCAAGCGCTGCCTTCACCAGGAATGGGACATGAGCATCGACGAAGCCATCGAGAACGAAGCGCAAGCACAGGCGGCGTGCATGGAAACGGAAGACTTTGCCCGTGCCTATCGTGCCTTCGCCGCCAAGCAGACCCCAAAATTCGAGGGCAACTGATGCCCGACCGAACCTTTCTTGCGTGGCCTTTCTTTGACGAAGAACATCGGAAACTCGCGCGCGAAGTACAAAGCGTGATTAGGCGGAACATCACTCTATTTGGCCATTCCGCCGACGCGATTCCGGATGAGCGCTGCCGAGGTTTTCTGCGAACGTTTGGCGACAAGTTACTCAAGGATGCCGAGGAGCGAGAACTCGGTCGCGAAACCCTGGAGCTTGTTCAGCACTATGCAGACCTTTTTGCTGGCCGTTCTGGTGACGATATACACGAACGCTGCCGCGCGTTTTCGCGTCTCTTCGGGAACCGCCTGCTGAAGCACGCTATTCCGGCACCGTTCGGAGGGCACAAAGACCGGTTGGATGTGCGCAGCATTTGCTTGATTCGAGAATCGCTCGCATATCAATCCGGGCTAGCAGACTTCGCATTCGCGATGCAGGGCCTCGGATCGGGTCCCATCTCATTGTTCGGCTCTGATGCATTAAAGAAGAAGTACCTGCCCAAAGTCGCTTCAGGTGAAATGATCGCTGCGTTTGCTATTTCGGAACCAGATGCTGGGTCAGATGTGCGTTCAATGCAAACTATGGCGCGCCGGGAGGGCGATCGTTTCGTCATAAACGGCACGAAGACGTGGATTTCCAACGCCGACCTCGCTGATTTCTATGTCGTCTTCTGCCGCTATCCTGAAGGTGGAGAGGAGTCGTATATAGCCCTGCTGGTTCAGGGACAGGCTGAAGGGCTCGTTATCCACCGCTTCGATGTACTCGCACCACACCCCATCGGGACGCTCGAGTTCAAAGATTGCCGTGTCCCTGCTTCGGCGATCGTGGGTAAGGAAGGCGAAGGACTGAAGGTGGCCCTCGCGAGTCTCGATGTCTTTCGACCTACAGTAGGAGCCGCGGCGTTGGGCTTTGCCAGGCGAGCCTTGGATGAGGCGGTCGCTTGGGCAAAGAAACGAAAAGTGTTCGGCAAAGCTCTTTCTGAATTCCAGATTACTCAAGGCAAGTTTGCCGAAATGGCATTAGCGATTGATGCCTCGGCGTTGCTTGTCTATCGTGCCGCCTGGACGCACGATGTCCAAAAGGAATCTGTAACCCGCGAGGCGGCCATGGCAAAGTTCCACGCAACTGAATCTGCGCAGAAGGTCATCGATGAAGCTGTGCAGATTCTGGGCGGTCAGGGCGTACTCGCTGGTTCGGTGACCGAACAGCTCTATCGCGAAATCCGCGCATTACGTATCTACGAAGGCACAAGCGAGATCCAAAAGTTGATTATCGCGAATCAAATACTTAAGTCTGCGGCGGGAGAAGGTAGTGCCACCTAGGACGAACAGCAGGCCGTACACCGCACACGTTGACACTTTCTGCGCAGATCGTATGCCGCCTCCGGAACAATTGCCTTCGTTCTTCCGTGATTTGCCCGAATACTCCTATCCCGGGCGCTTCAATTGCGCAGCGGAATTGCTCGACCGCATGGTTGAGAGTGGCTCAGCCGATCGCACCGCTTTTATCCATGAATCGGGGTCGTGGACGTACCGAAGCCTGCTTCAAATCGCCAACAGCATAGGCCAGGTACTGACTGAAGATTGTGGACTCGTTCCTGGGAATCGCGTGCTCTTGCGCGGTCCGAACCATCCTATGCTGGTCGCCTGCTGGTTCGGTGTAGTGAAGGCAGGCGGAGTCGCTGTTACTACGCCATGTCTCCTGCGTTGTCGTGAACTTGTCTCCGTCGCCGACAGGGGACAGATCTCGCTCGCATTATGCGATGCACGCTACGCGAAGGAATGCGAAGATGCTTTCGCCAAACACGCTGATGGCTCCGCACGACGAAACGCTAGCGTCGTTCTCTTCAACTCAGACGCTCCGGATTCTTTGGAGACTCTGGTAGCCACCAAGTCCACTGAGTTCCAGAACTGTGAGACCTCCTGCGAAGACATTGCGATGGTTGCCTTTACTTCCGGTAGCACCGGTCAGCCGAAAGGCACGATGCACACACATCGCGATATTCTGGCCGCAGCGGACTGCTTTCCGCGATACGTGTTGTGCGCGAACGCCGACGACGTATTCATAGGCAGTCCACCGCTTGGATTTACCTACGGGCTTGGCGGGCTAGTCCTATTCCCCATGCGGACCGGCGCTGCGACCGTGCTGCTGGAGCAGGCCAGCCCGGGACATCTGGTGGAAGGAATCACGCGGCATCGAGCCACCGTCTGCTTCACTGCTCCCACCGCATATCGCGCAATGCTGAAACAGCTCCCCGGCACGCAGATGGCTAGTCTGCGCAAATGCGTTTCGGCGGGGGAAACGTTGCCGCTATCGACCTTCGAAGCTTGGCACGAAGCTACTGGGCTGAGAGTCATCGACGGGATCGGCTCCACTGAGATGCTGCAGATTTTCATCAGCGCTCCCGAATCGGAGATCAGGCCAGGAGCTACCGGCAAGGCCATTCATGGTTATGTGGCGAAGATCGTTCGGGAGGACGGTACCGATGCAGACTCGGACGAGATTGGTCGCCTCGCCGTTCGCGGTGTCACCGGATGCAAGTATCTCGATAGTCCTGGCGAGCAAGCGAGATATGTACAGAATGGATGGAATCTAACCGGCGATGCCTTCCGTATGGACCAAGATGGATACTTCTGGTTTCAAGCGCGAAGTGATGACTTGATTGTCAGTTCGGGTTACAACATTGCAGGGATCGAAATTGAGAATGTATTGTTAGAGCATCGCTCGGTACAGGAATGCGCGGTAATCGGAATTCCCGATCCGGATCGCGGTCAGGTGGTGAAGGCCTTCGTCGTGGCGGCTGCGGGTTATAGAGCCTGCGAGGAGCTAAAGAAAGAACTGCAGGACTTTGTGAAATCGCAGATTGCGCCCTTCAAATATCCGCGTGCGGTTGATTTTGTTGCAGCTTTGCCTCGCACCGCAACTGGCAAGCTGCAGCGGTTTGAATTAAGAAAGCAGACCCAATGAGCAAACTCCCAGAACTGGTGAATCCTAAAGAATGGCCGCTGCCAAGCGGATACGCCAACGCCACTGTGGCGGAGGGCAAGATCATTACCCTTGCAGGTCAGATTGGATGGGACCCGATTACCGAGCGACTGGTCTCTGACGACTTCACTCAACAATCGCGTCAGGCCATTGCCAATGTTCTTACAGCCCTGGAAGCGGCTGGGGGAAAGGCCGAGAATCTGGTTCGCCTTACCTGGTTTATCACCGATCGCGAAGCGTACATGGCTAACACCAAGCAGATCGGCAAAGCCTATCGAGAAGAACTCGGTAAGCACTACCCTGCGATGTCCGTGATAATCGTTGCCGGATTGCTGGTGCCTGGAGCCAAGGTTGAGATTGAGGGCACGGCGGTCATCGATTCCAAGGCTAAATCTGCGGCAAAGCGAAAAAAGTCGAAAAAATAGGCACGTTTATCCCAAAAATTCCGCGGAGATCGAGCCGTCAAATCGTGGGCTTCTGCGGGTGTTTGGCTCTTGTGCGTTATCGTTTGCCTTTGGCCAATGTTGTGGTATTTTCATCGGCATCCCCGCCTTCACCTGCTTCCCATGAGACTATTTTTCGAGCGCGAAGCGCCCAAGTTAAACCTACGTGTTCCCAGGCCGTCGGTCCAGCCGGAATGGGCAGACTTGAGCGTGTCGGCTCGCTATCAGGAATCGCGCATCGGCGGTGACTACTATGATTTCCTGCCGATCAGCGACATGCGCCTGGTGTTCCTGCTCTCGGACGTAGCGGGCAAGCGGGACAGCGCCTTAAACGTCGCAGCGGCGATGCAGGATGCTCTGCACGAGCGAGCTCCGGAGCTACTAAGTGACCCGGATGCCAACGTATCGGATGGTGTTACCGCTCTCGCGCTCGATTTGAATCGTGCGGTGATACAGGCTGCTGGAGGAGTGCGGCCAGCCCCCACATTCGTGGGCTGTCTCGACGAGCAGTTCGGACTCATTCACTACGTGAGCGCAGGCCATACGCCGGCGTTCATCAAAGGGGACGGCGAGGTAACTCAACTCGACCCGACTGGTCTGCCGCTCGGACTTTTCTCCCACGCCACTCACGATGCGCAAGTCTCTGTGGCACAGCCGGGTTCGTCGATGGTGCTTGTCTCGAAGGGATTAGTAGAGATTTCGATGGGGCGCAACGAGTTTGGAATCGATCGCGTACGCCAGGCCCTCCGCGAGCAGGCATTCACGTCTGCCCAGGACGTCTGTCGCGACCTCCTCGAACGCGCCGGGAAATACAGCAAGCAACCATCCTTGTTCGGCCCTCAATTCTCACTAGCCGGACTCCGCGGCAACCACGAGCGTAACGATCTGACGGTCGTCTGTCTAATGCGGATGGCCCAAGAAGCCGCGGCAGCGTGAGAACCTGCGAAACGCAATCAGATTAGGCACGGCTTTAGCCTATTACTTATCGTTTATTGCCTATTGCGACCCTTGCTATGTCCTTCCGATACTGCATCCCCTCAAAGCGAATCTTCTCTGCCGCTTCGTAGGCGCGGGCAGCTGCTGCTTCCAAGGTCGAGCCGCTCGCCGTCACCCCCAGTACTCTCCCACCCGCAGTTACGATCTGGTTCCCAGAATGGGCTGTACCCGAGTGAAAGACTTTTACATTGGGAAGTTTGTCTGCCTGATCGAGTCCCGAAATGGGCTTGCCGTTGGTGAAAGTTCCAGGATATCCGCCGGAGGCAAGTACCACGCAGACCGACGGATCAGGCGACCAGCGTAGCGGCTCCGCCGACAATTTGCCCTTAGCCACGGACTCACAGATGTCCACGAGGTCACTCTCCAGTCGAAACAACACGGCCTGGGTCTCAGGGTCGCCGAAGCGGCAATTGAATTCGAGCACCATAGGACCACGCGCCGTCATCATCAATCCAATGTAGAGGACACCCTTATACACAACGCCTTCCGCGCGCAAACCGTTCACGACGGGCTTGGCGATGTGGTTCATGATCCAGTCGCGCATCGTATTGCTGAGCAGATCATCGCTGGAATAAGCGCCCATGCCTCCCGTATTGGGACCGCTATCACCTTCGCCGATGCGCTTGTGATCGCGGGAGGGCACGAGCGGCACTACGGTGGTGCCATCGGTCAACACAAGGAACGACAGTTCTTCGCCGCGCAGGCACTCTTCGAGCACCACTTGCGCTCCAGCATCCCCGACGAACTTGCGGGCTAGCATGTCGCTGGCAATGGCACTGGTTTCCTCCTTGCTTTTCGCGATCACCACGCCTTTGCCCGCGGCGAGTCCATCAGCCTTTACGACAGTTGGGTTGCTGAACAAGCTCAATGCGTCCTGTACTTCGGCAGGATTGCGGCAGATCGCATAGTGTGCGGTTGGGACATGCACACGCTGCATGAACTCCTTAGCGAATGCCTTGCTCGCCTCCAGGTGGGCCGCCTTCTGAGAAGGACCGAAGATAGCGAGGCCGCGCCGTTCAAACTCATCTACCACGCCGAGCGTGAGCGGAAGTTCGGGACCGACGATGGTCAGGTCAGGATGGAGTCGGTGAGCAAGCTGCACGAGTTCGTCAATGCTTCTGAGATCGGCAGGAATGCACGACGCGTCTCGCGCAATACCGGCATTGCCCGGTGCGCAGAAGACCTCGGTAGTCCGCGGGGATTGCCGCAGCTTCCAAACCAAAGCATGTTCTCGACCGCCGCCGCCCAAAAGCAGGATTCGCATCGCGTTTTCGCTGGAGGAACCTGCAAGGTTAGGGGCGAGGGATGGAGTGTGTCAACGAGGCGAGAAAAGAATCTGGTGATCGGGCATCGTGTCATCGGGTGAAATGAACCTGCCAGATACTGTCCTCCCCACTCGAACCGCCTTCTGTCGCAAAGAATCAGCTGGCGTAGAGGTCTTTCATTGCGTCATTTCGGAGAATGCACGAGGAAGCAATCCGTCTGCGTTGTAGCGTTTTTACTTCACCCGATGACCCGATTCTCAGAAATCCTGACCAAAAGAAAAAGGCCTCGATCTCTCGAGGCCTCTGTGAGTGACGATCTTCTTACTGACGCGGTATCTGCGGCTGCGAATTGTTATTGTTCACGTTGCCTGCAGGTTGCGTTGTCGTGGTGGGCTGCTGGCTCGTGGCAGGAGCTGCGTTGCGGTTCACGCTGCCCGTTACGCCGCCTTGCGGGGCATTGGGCTGATAGGAAGAGCCGCTGCTCGGCGCAACGTTTTGCGCGTTCTGCGATTGCGCCAGATCGGCTACGCCGTTCTTAAGCAGAGCTACTTCCACGCGTCCGCCGCGGAGCCTCTTGGTCGGCCCCTCTGCAGTTGTTTTCACCGGAGCATTGCCTACGCCGATGGTGTAAATGCGATAGACCGGGATGTCATGATTGATAACCAGGTAGCGGACTACGCTTTGCGCCATGTCCTGCGAGTTTGCGATCGCCGTGCCGCCCTTCCCAGAAGAGAAGCCCTGAATCTGCACGATCGTGCCGCGCTGACCCTTCATCTGCTCGGCGAGCTGGTCGAGAGCTTCTTTCGCCTTTGTGCTCAGTGCCTGCTGTCCGGGACGGAAACGGATCTCGGTGTCAGAGACAGGCTGATACTGATCAAGAGTTCCGAGGGTCTGCTGAACAGTATCGAGGCGAGTGCTAGCGAGCTGAATGCTCTGCTGCGCCTGTTGGGCTCGGTTGCCGGCGTCGGTTGCGTGCTGGTCTGCGAGATCAGCCTTGGACGATGCCTGGCGAATGCCTTCCTGTGCGCGCGAGTCCACGTCCTTGATGTTCTTCGTGTTCGTGGCGGTCAACTCATCCAGCTCGTTTACGCGGTTGCGGATGGGCGACATTTGCCGCTGCACATATTTCTTGCGGGCAAAGGGATTAATCTTTCCCCAGAAGCCTTCGTGCGTGTCGGGTTGCAACGGCTGACGCGCCGAGAGGTTTGCATCGTTGTTGGTGCTGGGACCGTTGGCTTCGGGAGCCGTCTGCGTCTGAGCTGCAGGTGCAACCTGTTGCGACGCGGGCGCAGACTGCTTATCGGAGTTTGTTGTGGTGGTCTGTTGGGCAACGGCCGGCACAATTAGCGCGGCAGCCAGTGGCAGTGTCAAAAAGTAGCGGGGCTTCATCTTAATTCCTCCAAACTTTTCCGGAACACTTTTGGGGGAGGGTCCGGGCAAAACATCGGGGGAACCTTGGCCACTTCTCTTTTACCGGTTCGCCCTCTTCGAACTTACCGCCGTCGAGAGGGGCCGGAGGACCGCATTCCCACCTTCTCACCTGTCTAGATCAATTCAAGTGCCAATTTCGTTGCCCGCGGCTCGAAGTGCTAATCCTTTAGTTTGTGAGGGATGTAAGCAATGCAAAATGAGACGTTTAGACCGGGCCTTTTGATAGAGTATTTTGTACGCTCTCCAATAGAAAAAACGGCAGCGGCGGGATTGGATGCTTGAGTAGCCGGAGTGACGATGGGTAATTGGCAAAAGGCAAATCGGGAAGGTACTTTCCGAGGGATTCTGGCAGAGGCTGTTAGCGAGGAACAGCGAAAATAACAGGGAATTGTTCAAAATAAACATCACTGTTATCGAATTCTGCCCAAAATCCAAAAATATCGCTTTTAAGAGCAGTGAATAACAGCGAATTATCAGCGAAGTGTTCTGGTACGGGTTCCTGACTATAGGAGGACCCTTTTCTGGTCTCCTCCATCCAGAAGTCTTTGCAACGCGGGCCAGGCGGTTGCGAAGGGATCGTTTCCGAGGGCACTCATCGGCCAAGGTTGCATACGGGTGCGACGGCTTATCTTTATAAATGCCTAACCGATGCCGCCACTTACCGATCTCCTCAGTCCGTTTCTCGTGAAGCCTCTTTCGACGGACCAGACTAAACAGGTCGTGACCTATCTCGACCTGCTTCTGAAGTGGAACGCAAAAATCAGCCTCACGTCACTGCGTACACCGGAAGAGATTGTCCAACGCCACTTTGGGGAGTCATTTTTTGCCGCTGAGCGTGCTGGAGTAGCCGACGCATCCAGTTTGATCGATGTCGGCTCAGGAGCGGGATTTCCTGGCCTTCCGATGGCCATCCTTGCGCCCAATGTGCTAGTCACTCTGATCGAATCGCAGCAGAAGAAAGTAGCGTTTCTGCGCGAGGTGGTTCGTGCATTGGAGTTGAGGAACGTCAGCGTCTACGCTGGGCGCGCGGAGGATTCAAAACTGAAGTCACAAATCGTGACAATGCGCGCAGTCGAGAAGTTCGAAACCGTACTTCCAATTGCGGCGTCTCTGGTTCAAGCTGACGGCACGCTAGCCTTGCTCATAGGTGCGTGTCAGGCGGACAGCGCACGCACGGCGACGGCAACTTTTTTTTGGCTCGATCCGATTGCCATCCCGAAGTCGCGTGAACGAATTCTGATAATGGGAAACCGCGGACACGAGCCCGCAGATTTCGAAAGCCTGGGATAGACTTGTATTCTCTATTTGTTCGCCGTATTATGTGAGATGGCCAGGAAAACGCTATGAAGATCGGAGAGCCTGCTCAGTACAAAGAAACGTTCCCTGAGGGCACAGAGTGCGTATTGCCGACCGAGCCTTTTTAGACAAGTTCAGGGACAGCTGGAAATACCCATCACAAGCTCCAGCCGAGCAGCTCGGTTTTGCTGACCGAGTCACGATCGTCAAGGTGTCGGCTTTTACCATGGCGGCGATCCGGCCTATGCGTTAACTGACATCCCCGGCCTCTGGTTAGAACAATGCCTGCGTTCAGTGAAAACGGTGCGTAACGAAGCAGAGTAATCAAAAGAGTAAACAGCTGCTCTCGAAACGAAGGAGTACCGCTACGCCAACAGCTCATAATCACCTTGGGACAGAACTCCCGAAGTTAGACGGAATTGGAGAGACTGACTACAAGTTCTGATCCTAGATTCGAAATCCGAATAGTAAGTGTCCGGTTCTTCACATGATTTTCCACTTGAGGGGCTCGCGAGAATCCTCAGAGCTGGGGCCACCTTTTCTTAATTGTTCCACGTGGAACAGTCCATTTATCCACGCGCTTGCACCAACATCCGGCATTGCTAAAGAGTTGGCGTCGACCATAAGTTCAATCTTCGGAGGCTGATAGAGTGGCTAGAGTAATCGCCATTGCGAATCAGAAGGGCGGGGTTGGGAAGACGACCACCGCGATTAATCTTGCGGCTTCGCTCGCCGCTGCCGAAGTCAGGGTTTTACTGGTGGACTGTGATCCGCAATCAAACTCCTCCAGCGGACTCGGGTTTGTGCGTGATCCGGAGCGCATCAGCACATATCACCTGCTTATGCGCGATTCCGGTGCGCGTGAGGGTGTGCTCACCACCGAGCTCGAGGGCCTACACGTTATTCCTGCGCACAAGCACTTGATCGGAGCCAATATCGAGCTTGTTCAAGCCGAAGAGCGCGAATTCCGTCTTCGCCAGGCGATCGACCAGATTCGCGGAGACTTCGACTTCATCGTCCTCGATTGTCCGCCGGCTCTGGATTTTTTGACTCTCAATGCGCTGGTCGCAGCCGATTCCGTTCTGATTCCGATGCAGGCTGAATACTTCGCCTTAGAAGGAATCAGCGAACTGCTGGACACGATGGAGCGAATTCGGCAGTCATTCAACCCCAGCTTGGAGGTTGAAGGCGTGGTGCTGACGATGTTCGATGAGCGCACCAACCTGGCTCAGCAAGTGGCGAGAAACCTTCGAGAGTTTTTTGGCGACAAGCTATGCGTGACGACAATTCCGCGAAACGTTCGATTGGCCGAGGCGCCGAGCTATGGAAAACCGGCTCTTCTTTACGACGTCCGTTCTCGCGGCGCCGAAAGCTACATCAAGCTTGCCAAAGAGATCATGGGAAAAGTAATGAGCAGGGCCGCGGCCGCGAGCGAAGCAGAACAGATGATGCAGCAGGCTGCAGTGACGGAACAAGCAGCCTCGTAGGAGACTCCCGCCGAGGATGTGAGTGACCAGGTTGTGTTTTGATTTCTTTGAAGGGGCACGGCTTCAACGAAGCGTAGCGTTTCGACACCAACAGAGATCCGGCTTTCAGCCGCTTGGGGTACTCTTTCCTCATTGGAAAACGAGTTCTCCGGGCTGAAACCCAATCTGAATTGTTTACTCGGCACGGCTCCGCTTCGCTTAAGCCGTGCCCCTTCAGGAAAAGTCTAGCGGGCAGTTACGTTTTAGCGTACGAACAATGCAGCTATTGAATTGTTCCACGTGGAACAAGTTTCAAGCTGGGTCAACTCCGGATTTGTTCCACGTGGAACATTCGCCGGGGTACCAGTATTCACGCATGAGCGCCTGAGCCAACTTTGGAGAGCTAATGTCGATAATTTCCGCAAGCGGACCGCGCAAAGCTCTTGGTCGTGGTCTGGAATCGTTGCTTCCTTCAACGAAGCATGTTGAGGTGCCCCCAACAACACACCTGCACGGACAGTCCGTCCGCGATCTACCGGTCACCGAAATCGATCCGAATCCCTATCAAACGCGCGCTCACATCGACGATCAGGCGCTGAACGAGCTCGCCGCTTCAATCCTGGTGAACGGAATCGTGCAGCCGATCGTTGTCCGCCCGATGAACGGGCGCTACCAACTCATCGCCGGCGAGCGCCGCTGGCGCGCCTCGCAGAAGATCGGCAGGGAGTTTGTTCCTGCCGTGATTAAGCAGGTGTCAAACGAGCAGGCGATGGAAATGACCATCGTCGAGAACCTGCAGCGCGAGGGCCTGAATCCGATGGAGGAGGCGCGCGCTTTTGACCGCCTCTCGCGCGAGTTCAATCTCACCCAAGAGCAGATGTCTCAAAAGACAGGAAAGGATCGCGCGTCGATCGCAAACCTGATCCGCCTGCTACGTTTGCCGGAGGCTATTCAGCAGTCGATCGAAAAAGGAGAGCTCACAGCAGGGCACGCGAAAGCGCTGCTAATGCTCGATTCTCCCGAGGCGATTCTTTCCGCCGCACAGAAGATTCGAGCGGTCTCACTCTCTGTCCGCCAAACCGAAGAGCTGGTTCATCGCATGCTCGCCCCGGAAGGCAGCACGGCCCAGGATCCCAAGCCCAAGCGGGCAGTCGATCCAAATGTCCGCGCCGCCGAGCAGGAGTTGCAGCGTGCCCTCGGAGTGCGTGTCACGATTCGTGACAGCAAAGGCAAAGGCAAAATCGTGATCGAATACGCGTCCCTCGAAGACTTCGATCGCGTGGTCGAAACTTTGAGCAAGTAATTCGCGTAATCAGGGAAGTGCAGACCCCATTTACTAAGTTGGTTCGGCTAGCCGTTTCAGTTCTGCTGTTCTCGTTGATGGCGTTCTCCCTGCCCGCGCAAAGCATTCCGCATACGGAAGCCGAGACGCTCGCAGGTAAGAAGATTGTCTTGCCAGATGCATTCGCCGGCCATCCTGCAATTCTTGTCATTGGGTTCAGCCGCTCCGGCGGAGATTCTGCAGGCCGCTGGAGCAAGCAGCTCAGGCAAGATCTAGCTGGCGACAAAAGCGTTCATCTTTTCAGTGTCGCCGAGTTGCAAGATGCGCCCAAGCTTGCGCGTGGACTGATCCGCCATGGAATGCGTGGAGGCGTTCCGCAGGACGAGCACGATTCATTTGTGCTTCTCTACCAGGATGAAGACGTCTGGAAAAAACTTGCCGAGTTCTCCGATACCAATGACGCCTACGTTCTTCTCGTCGATTCTACCGCGATGATTCGCTGGCGAGCGCATGGGAGAGGCCCTGATGAAAAAACGTTGAGCACACTGAAGAAGAAAATCGCCGAATTGACAAGCAACAAGCCGAATTGACAAGCAACAAATAGTCAATTCTCGTAGCTCCCGCTTGCTCCGTGACTCCGTGCCTCCGTGGTGAAACCGCTGTTAGACTTTTCTTAGACCTTGTCTGCCAAGCCCCAAGCCGAAACCCGCCCGCACATCTTCCTCATCGACGCGATGTCCTTCATCTTTCGCGCATATCACGCGATGCAGCGGCAGCGTCCGATGTCGACCCGCACCGGTATCCCTACCGCCGCGACATTTGTTTTCGTCAACATGCTGAACAAGCTGCGCGACGACTTCCATCCCCAGTACTTGGCCGCGGTATTCGATGTCTCGGCGCCTACATTTCGTGATGAACAGGCAAAGGCGATCGCGTCGGTCAAAAAGTACGACAGCAAGACGCAGACCTACCAGGAGATCGCCTACGGAGGCTACAAAGCCAACCGCAAGGAGATGCCTCACGACCTTGCCCAGCAGCTTCCCTACATTCGGCGGGCACTCGAAGCGTATCGTATTCCCATTTTGGAGCAGCCAGGATTCGAGGCCGACGATGTGATCGGCACTCTGGCGCACCAGGCCACTGCCGCCGGTTATCCCGTATATGTTGTCTCCAGCGATAAGGACATGATGCAGCTCGTCGGCAATGGGATCTGCGTGTTGAATCCGACGAAGGACAACTTGATCTGCGACGCCGCCAAAGTAGAAGAGATTCTCGGCGTTCCTCCGCAGCAGGTGATCGATGTGATGGCGCTGCGCGGCGACTCCATCGACAACATTCCCGGGGCTCCGGGAATCGGCGACAAGGGATCGGTCGAGCTGATCAAGCGCTTCGGCTCCGTCGAAAACGCGCTCGATCACGCGGAAGAAGTCGAGCGCAAGACCTATCGTGAATCCCTGCTGCACAATCGCGATGTCGTCCTGCGCAGCAAAGAGCTGGTAACGATCGATACCAATGTCCCTGTGCACCTGCATCTCGAAGCCATGCAGGCGCAGGAGCCCGATTACGAAGCGTGCCGCACGCTGTTCAATGAACTCGAGTTCACCACGTTGCTCAAAAACTTCGTGCAAACGACCGATCAGGCTCAGGTTGAATATGGAGAACTCAATAACGAGTCACAGCTTCAGAAGCTCCTCAAGCAGGCAGGGGGGCGCGGAATTGGAGTAGTGATCTGCGCTCCGCCTGCAGCGGCCGGTGCTGCAGAAGCCCAGGATGAAGAACCTGAGCTTCCCCTGTTGAACATCAAGCAGCAGGGATGCGATCCGGTCGAGATCGCCATTTCTGTGGAAGAGAATCGCGCAGTAAGTGCCCGACTCGCCAACAACGCTCTCAGCGAGGCAATCCAGAATGTCCTCGCAGATGAGTCCATTCCCAAATCAGTACACGATTACAAATCTGCTCTGCGGCTGCTCTCAAAATTCGTAACGCAGTCGGCCTCGTTGTTATCGACGGCGGCTGTGCCACAAGGCCAGGAGGACGCAAGTCAACCTCCGCTCGTGGGCGTCCGCGACGACGTAATGCTCTTCTCGTACCTGCTGAATCCGACTTATAGCAGTCACACCTTGCCGGAAGTCGCGCTGCGGCGTTTCAATCTCCAGCTTTCGGGCATGACGGCAGAAGCTGCTGATGTCACGCTGCGGCTCGCTCACACGCTCAGGAAGGAAGTTGAAGGTGAGGAAGGGCTGATCAACGTCTATGACACCATCGATCTGCCTCTCGCTCCGGTGCTGGCGCGGATGGAGTCCGCCGGGGTCAAAATCGACACTACTGCGTTAGGACGCATGGCAGTGGACCTTGAGAAGCAGTGCGATGCCAGAGCAAAGGAGATTCACGCTCTGGCAGGCGAGGAGTTCAATGTCAACTCGCCCAGGCAGCTTGGTGACGTGCTCTTCAACAAACTGGGACTGCGTAAGCCGGTGAAGTATGGAAAGGGCAAGACGATCTCGACTGCAGTCGACGTTCTCGAGGACCTGGCCGAAGAGCATGAAATCGCACGTAAAGTACTCGACTTCCGTCAGCTCTCGAAGCTGAAATCGACTTATGTCGATTCCCTACCGACGCTAGTTGACGCCCAAACAGGTCGTGTCCACACGACGTTCAACGCTGCAAGTACCGCAACTGGACGGCTTTCGTCCACGAATCCAAACTTGCAAAACATTCCGATTCGCACCGAGCTTGGACGCGAGATCCGTTCTGCCTTCATTGCCGAGCCAGGCAACGTGCTCCTCTCCGCAGATTATTCGCAGATCGAACTGCGACTTCTTGCGCACTTTTCGGATGATCCCTTGCTGGTCGAAGCCTATCGCCGCGAGGATGACATTCATCAGCTCACGGCGAGCGAGGTATTCGGCGTCCCGCCGATGCTGATCACAGCCGAGCATCGCAGCCGCGCCAAAGCCGTGAACTTCGGCATCGTATACGGTATCTCGCCCTTCGGACTCGCGGCTCAGCTTGGCATCGATCAGAAAGAAGCCAAGAAGTACATTGAGACATACTTCGAGCGCTACAAGGGAGTTCGCGCCTTCATCGATCGCGTGCTCGATGAGACCCGGCGCGAGCAGCGCGTAAGAACGCTGTTTGGCCGCGTCCGCCCCATCCCCGACATCAACAGCAGGAACGCGAACATGCGCGGCTTCGCGGAGCGCACTGCTGTGAACACGCCGCTGCAAGGCACAGCCGCCGACGTAATCAAGCTGGCGATGATCAAAATCGACGACGAACTCACGCGCCGCAAACTGCGCTCCCGCATGACGCTCCAGGTACACGACGAACTTGTATTCGAAGTTCCAGAAAAGGAAGTCGACACCATGCGCGAGCTCGTCTGCGAGCACATGCAGAATGTCTATCCATTCAAAGTGCCGCTGATGGTGGATATCGGTGCGGGACAGAACTGGCGCGACTTGGATTAGTTAAACGTCAGCTCCAGCTTTTGACCTGGAGCTACCAAAGACCATTTCTCAAATAGATCGGATCGCAGGGCGCGCACATTTTGAATGTCTGCCTCGGTAAGGCGGCGCGGCGCAGATTCGTTGAACTCCTCACAAGTCCAGAGTGAGCCGCTAGCTCTTTCCGCATCGAAGAGTCCGACAATCCGCTCCACCTCAAGTGCCTCAGCGGGCAGACTGCCGCGCAATCCCTTTCCTGTCGTATCGTCCACCTCCCAACCCTCAGCAATCAGGCCGAAGAACCCCCGCCGATATCCAAGAGCGCTCTCGACGGAATAGTGAGTCAAATCATGCAGCGCAAAATGCGCTGCATGGCGCGTCTGCTTCTGCCAAGTTACGGAACCGTCCTTGCGAGTGCAGCGCAGCACTCCTGTGCCATCGGGTTGTTTAACGATTTCGATGCGCAACTTAGTCATGGTGCCGATCCTGTTAGAATATTGCTTTGCCGCGCGATTCCGAAACGCACGGGTTTGTCCCTGCGCTTTGACTGCCAGCGGCTTCCAGCCCGCCCTCGGCAGGCATTCACCGATTCAGGAGATTTCATTGCATGGCAATTCCAGCAACACAGTTGCGCCCGGGCATGATCATCAAGCACAACAATGATCTGCATTCGGTTTTCAGCGTCGAGCATCGTACTCCGGGCAATCTGCGCGCGTTTATCCAGGCAAAGCTGCGCAACCTGCGTACTGGGGCAATGTTCGAACACCGTTTTCGCTCGCCTGATCCAATCGAGAAAATCGTCGTCGACGAGATCGATATGGAATTCCTCTACAACGACGGCGATGACTATTACTTCATGAATACGGAGTCTTACGAGCAGACGCATCTCAAGCGCGACACCCTGGGCGACGCCGTTGAGTATCTGACTCCTAATCTGCAGATCAAGGTCGAGTTCTACGACAACAAGCCAGTGGGAATCGAATTGCCGCAAACAGTGGAGTTAACGGTCGTCGAGACCGAACCGGGACTGAAGAGCGCGACCGCCAGCAGCGTAACCAAGCCGGCAAAGCTCGAAACCGGACTCGTCGTGCAGGTGCCGCCGTTCATCAACGAAGGTGAGAAGATCCGCGTGGATACGGCTGAGGGTGCGTATTTGTCGAGGGCTTAGCTCTGGCAGAATTGGTGGGACTTTGGTTCGTGTCAGGGCATCGATTTCAGTCGTGCCGAAGCAGCCAGATAGCACCGTTTTTCCGCTCTGCCGAAGGCGTGCGCGTAGCCAAGCGGAGGGCAACGGGAAAAAGCAACCTTTCTCATGTCGCTCCGACCTGCGGTCTCCGCTCCAGCCTGCGGCCGCAATGGAAGGTGGCGCATAGCGATTCATTTCGGCACGACTGAAGGTCGATGCCCTGACACGAACCTGGAATTTCTCGAATTCGTTATGACTCGTCGCTACATCGTGACCGGACGCGTTCAGGGAGTGGGCTTTCGCTGGTTTGTGGAGCGTGAGGCCAACGCCCTCGGTCTAGGTGGATGGGTGCGAAATACTGATAGCGGCGCAGTCGAAGTGTTGGCCACCGGCACCGCCGACCAGCTTGCGCGATTGCGTAGAGCCCTGCAGCAAGGTCCGAGGGCCGCTCGCGTCGATGAAGTGCAGGAATTTGAGGAAGAACCAGAAGCAAACGAAACATCATTTCGTATTGAAGGAGCCTGGTAGTGAGTGCATCCCATGCGGTCCCGACCTCGAAGTCGAATAATGCAATCAATTGTGATCACCTTAAGAAGCTGATCCGCGAAGTTCCTGACTTTCCCAAACCGGGCATCCTTTTCTACGACATTACAACCCTGCTGAAGGACAAGGTCGGATTTGCGACGCTGATCGATGCACTTTCCGCTCACTATATGGAGAAGGACATCGATCTGGTGCTGGGTATCGAGGCGCGCGGCTTCATCTTTGGTCCGGCGCTGGCCTACCGCCTGAACGCGGGCTTCGTCCCAGTGCGAAAGCCTAAAAAGCTTCCAGCTGAGACCGCTAAGGTTACCTATCAGCTCGAATACGGCAGCGACTCACTGGAGATGCACAAAGATGCGGTGAAGCCAGGACAGCGCGTGATCGTCGTCGACGATCTGCTTGCCACGGGCGGCACGTGCGCTGCCACTGTGGAGTTGACGAAATCCCTGGGTGGACAAATCGCCGGACTTGCATTCGTCGTGGAACTCGACTTCCTGAATGGGCGAGAAAAGCTTAAGGAGTACGACGTATTCTCGCTGCTGCACTATGCCAAGTAGCGGCTGAGCAAGAAGCTCAAAGTTACCAAAGCGTCGTCGCTCGATTTTGGTCTGGGCGGAGCCACAGCCGAGGCGGCTGTGCCACAACTTCTTATGGATTTCGCCGTTCAGCTCAGAAACTTAGGAGCTAAACAACTCAGAAGCTTCCTTCACCACACGCTACAAGTCTTCTCTGGCGCCATTGGCGTCCCTGCCTTACAGGCGAACGTCTTTCTGAACTCAGGGAGATTAACTACGACACCATTTACTCGATCCTTCACAGGCGAGTGCGGATTGGTTTGTGCGATCAGGCGGAGGACTTCAGGCGTGTAGTTTTCACACCAGCCTTGTCCGTAGCCGACGAAGAACCGCTGCTCCGGCGTCAACCCATCGACCGGTTGGGGCTTTTGATCCAGTCCAGCCGCGTGGCCAAGGTAAGCCATCCACGCCAGCTTGAGTCCACCCAGGTCAGCTACGTTCTCGCCAAGCGTTAGCTTGCCGTTGACGTGGACGTCGTCGACTGCGATGAAGTCGTTGTACTCATTTACGACGCAGGAAACGCGCTCCTCGAACTGCTTGGCGTCCTGTGGTGTCCACCAGTCCTCGAGATTGCCCTTGGCGTCAAATTGACGACCTTCGTCATCAAAGCCGTGGGTCAACTCGTGGCCGATCACACCGCCAGCGTCGCCGTAATTCACCGCGTCGTCCATCTTGTTGTCGTAGAACGGAGGCTGCAGGATGCCGGCGGGAAAGTTGATGTCGTTTTTCTGGGGATCGTAGTATGCGTTTACGGTCGGTGGGGTCATTCCCCATTCGGCACGATCGACGGGCTTGCCAATCTTGTCGATCTGGCGATGTGATTCGAACTCTGCACCGCGAATGAGGTTCCCGAGCGCATCGCCGCGGATGACCTTGTACCTCGTATAGTCGCGCCACTTGTCGGGATAGCCGATCTTGTTGACCACGGTGTGCAATTTCTCGAGGGCTCGTTGCCTGGTTTGCGGTGTCATCCAGTCAAGCTGCTCGAGGTCGCTCTGCATCGCTTTCTCGATGTCGCGAACCATGGTTAGAGTGCGCGTCTTGCCTTCGACGCCGAAGGTTCGGTCCACATAGGCTTGTCCAAGCGCTTCGCCAAGCATGCGATCGGTAGAGCGGACGCATCGCTTCCAGCGCGGCTGCAACTCTTTTGCTCCCTGCAATGTGCGGCTGTAGAAATTGAAGTTTTCATTCACGAACGCGGTTGGCAGCATGGGAGCGAGGGTGTGAACTATTTGCCAGCGGAGGTAGGTCTTGATCTCATCCAGACTTCGTTGTTCCAGCACCGTGTTAAGGCTCTTGAAAAACTGCGGAACCGCGACGTTCAGAGAATCCACTGGCGGAGTGCCGACAGAGCGCATGTAGGTCGACCACGTGAATAGCGGAGCCATGCCTTCAAGGTCTTTCACCGGCATTTTGTGATAGAGGTTCGACGGCTCGCGACGATCGACCACTGTTAGAGAGCCATTAGCCAGCGTGGATTCGATCTGCATCACAGTTTGGGCGTCAGCCGCTGCCTGTGATGAGGACTCGCCGAGCAGTTTGAACATGTTGGTGACGTGCTGGACGTACTGTTTGCGGATCTCCTGGTCCTTGGCGCCCGTCCTCGTGTAGTAGTCGCGCTCCGGCAGTCCGAGCCCGCCCTGGTCGGCCTCTGCGATTACCGAGTTTGCATCCTTAAAATCCTGATCGGAGCCATAGCTGAAAAGCGCGTCGACATCGATGAGATGAAGCTGAGCAATGGTCGGAGCCAGATCGGCTTTGTCTTTGATCTCCGCGATTCGATTGAGTTCCGGTTTCAGCGCCGCTGTTCCCTTCCTCTCAATTGCATGCTCATCCATGCATGACGAGTAGTAATCGCCGATCTTTTGATCGACCGCGCTGCGTTTCGGATCGTTGGTCGAGGCCTTTTCGAGGATTTCGCGGAGAATAAGACGATTGCGCTCGGCCAGTTCGGTATCACGTCCGTACGAACTCTGATCGGCTGGGACGGGATTCTGCTTAAGCCATCCACCACATGTGTACTGATAGAAGTCCACGCAGGGGTCGACGCTCTTATCCATCAGGTTCGGATCGAGTCCCTTGAGCTGAAGAACCTTGTTCTCTGGAGTGGATCCGTTGGCTGGCGGAGCGGTTTGCGAAAAAACGACACTCGCGGATAAAGCGAAGACGAGCAGCAGACCAATTCTCATGAGTTCTCCTGAAGCGAAAAGAAATCAGAGTGTAGCAGCATGAGTACATTCGTTGGACGGAGGAGGGGTGCCATGGTGGTACATTCTTGAAGCCGTGAACCGTAAACGGGGCCACCCCCGATCCAAGCTTCCGGATTATTCGGGGTACCAACTCTCACCTTTCGCTTCAACCAGAATGGAAGGGCCTAGGAGTGCTGTCTCCCTATTTGCCATTTGTTTTGACCTGATCAGAACTGCATTTCACCCCGACCGGACTGAGTCACTCAGTTGGTATGACAGGACGATCCGTATCTTGGGGGGCGTCTTGATTCTCGCTGCGTTTGCCGTTGGCTTGATTCTGTTGGTCCTTGAGGCGGTGAAGAAATGAACGTTGAAACTGTTCCCGCTGAAAACGGGGACAGTACTCTTTTGCAACTCGATAAAATCGACGAGTGAGCTCCTTCGGCAAGCTTCTGATCGGCGTTGGCGGATTACTGGTCGTGATTGGCCTCTGTGTACTCCTCGCCAACCGAATCGGCATTCCGCTTGGACGTTTGCCCGGCGACATCAACTACCGCGGCAAGAACACCGCGTTCTTCTTCCCAATTGCGACGTGCATCGTCCTGAGTATCGTGCTGAGCGTGGTGATGTGGATCGTGAATCGGTTCCTGCGTTGAGGAGCCGAACAGCCGGGTGAAACGACGAAGGACACGAAGGGTCACGAAGGTTGCTGGTACCGGTCCTTACTGAGCCTTCGTGTCCTTCGTGGTTAGCTTTTCTTGTCTTCTCCGTTTCTCCGTTTCTCCGTGCCTCCGTGTCTCCGTGGTGAAATAGACTCTTAATCGATGTCCAGCCTCGAACAACTCGGCTTCACTTTCCAGCCTCAGCGACGCATTTTCACTGTTCGTGACCTGGTTGGCATGGTGCGGACTGCAGTTGAGCGCGAATACACCGACATCTGGATCGGCGGCGAGATCTCGAACTATCGTCCTGCGGAGTCGGGACATCTTTACTTCACGCTGAAGGATGGTGAGGCTCAGCTTCGTGTAGTTATGTTTCGAATGCAGGCGCGTCTCCTGCGATTTCGTCCAGACAACGGCATGGAGGTCCTCGCGCGTGGGCGAGTAACTGTGTACGAGAGTCGCGGCGAGCTTCAGCTTATTGCCGAATATCTGGAGCCGAAGGGCGCTGGCGCGCTGCAGATTGCGTTCGAGCAGCTCAAAGCGAAGCTCGCAATCGAAGGGTTGTTTGATCAGTCGCGTAAGAAGCCGATTCCGACCCTGCCGCGGTGTATCGGTGTTGTGACCTCTCCGCGCGGAGCGGCAATTCACGACATTCTGAATGTATTGCGGAGACGACACGCGTCGGCTCGGCTGCTGATATATCCAGCTCAGGTTCAGGGGGAAGCAGCCCCAAGCGAAGTCGCCGCGGGTATTCGCTACTTCAACAAGTCGCGCAAAGTAGATGTGATAGTCATCGCGCGGGGAGGCGGCTCGCTCGAAGACCTCTCCGCTTTCAACGATGAAGGGTTGGCACGCGTAATCGCTGCGTCTGAACTCCCTCTCATCTCCGCCGTTGGCCATGAGACCGATTTCACCATCGCCGACTTTGTCGCTGACCTGCGGGCCGCGACTCCTTCTGCAGCGGCGGAGCTGGTGATTTCGGCGCGACAGCACCTCGAAGAACAAATCGGCGCTCTCTCGCGTCGCTTGGAGCATGGCATTCGTTATCGGTTGATGCTGAAGCGGCAAGGGTTCCAGGAACTCGGCGAACATCGCGCTGTTATGCGCGTCACCGATGCCATTCGGCGGAGAGAGCAGCGTCTGGATGATTGGTCAGGGCGGCTGCTTGCTTCGGAGACACAGCTGTTGCGAGGTTATCGCCGCCGGTTGGATTTAGCTGCAGTTCGCGTTCGTCATCACGACCTGCGCCGCCTTTTTCAAGGTATGCAGAGGAGCCTGCAGACAATCCTGTCGCAACTTCCTCGGGCAATGCGGTCAGCTTTATTCACTCGTCGCGCGCGCTGGGAACAGCTGTCTGGGCGGTTCGATACTCTCTCTCCACTCAAGATCCTCGATCGTGGATATGCGGTAGTCTTCGATCGTGCGGGTAAGCCCATCATCGATTCTGCGCAAGTTGCGGCCGGAGATGAATTGAAAGTGCGACTGGCGAGGGGCGAATTAGATGCACGCGTATTGAAGACGCTTAAGTGAATTTGTGGCAGAGCGAGGCGCCTGTGCCGCAGGTATTGATAAAAAGGCAATTTACAATGCTTTTTATGAACAAGATGATCGTCTCCAACCTCGTACACCGGCCAATTCGGTCGCTGATCAGCATTTTTGCGATTGCGATGGAGGTCACGCTCATTCTTGTTCTGGTCGGGATTTGTTTTGGAATCCTGAACGACAGCAAGACACGACAGCAGGGGATCGGCGGTGACGCGATGGTTCGGCCGCCCGGCTCTTCGAATCTGATTGGCCTGAGCAGTGCTCCCATGCCGATCAAAGTCGGCCAAATTCTTGAGAAGATTCCTGATGTAAAGGCAGTCGCGCCGGTGCTGATGCAGGCTGCGACTGGCGGGACGTTAGAGACTATCTACGGGATCGATGTGAGCAATTATCCGTTGGGCGCGCCTTTTCACTACCTCTCCGGCGGGGCATTCCAAGGAAGCGACGACATGATTGTCGACGATCTCTTCGCCGATTCGGCACACAAGAAGCCGGGAGACACGGTGGAAGCCCTCAACCACACGTTTCGCATCAGCGGAGTTGTGGAACACGGCGCGGGTGGCCGCAAATTTGTTCCCATTGCGACACTGCAGGATATGATCGGCGCCCAAAACAAGGCGACGATGTTCTATGTGAAGCTTGATGATCCTAAGAACTACGCCGCGTTTCGCGAGGCTGTCCTCAAGACTCCGGGAATGAGCCAGTACAACCTCACATCGATGCAGGAATGGCTCAGCCTGGTCACACCCGAACGACTGCCCGGATTCTCGATTGCGATTAACGTGATTATCGGCGTTGGTGTGTGCATTGGATTCATCGTGATTTTTCAGTCCATGTATACGGCTGTGATGGAACGCACGCGAGAGATTGGGATCCTGAAGTCTCTTGGAGCCTCGAAGGTCTATATCGTCAATGTGATTCTGCGGGAGACGGTAGTCCTGTCGATTGCGGGAATCCTTCTTGGAATCGCGATAAGCCTAATCACCGGACTTGCTCTGCGCAGCCGCTTCCGAACTCTGACGGTCGACATAGAAAATCTGTGGATCTTACGCGCATCAATTATCGCGATCGTGGGAGCTATCATCGGGGCGCTTTACCCCGCGTTTAAGGCGGCCCAAAAAGATCCGATCGATGCGCTGGCATACGAATAGCGAATCGACAGCTGGACTCGCTAAGACAAAGCTGGCAGACTGCTGTGCTTCTGCTACAATCCACTCCGCTTTTCCTAGGGCATCTTCCAGCGGAGGTCTCCTATGCAGATGCTTGCCAGGTTGGCTGTCGCTTCCCTTCTCTTCTCAACACTGTTGTCGGTTACCGGCTGCGGTTATCACAACGACAAAGAAAAGTATTACCTGATCTCAGTGAACATTCAGTTGCCTTATTGGCAGGCAGCTGCGTCGGGCATTCGGCGGGCCTCCCGCGAAATGCAGGTGACAAGTCAATTCTCCGGTCCCGACAGCTATGACGCGCAAGCCGAGGTACAGGCCTTTCGCCAAGCTGTTGCAGCCAACCCTGCAGGCATTCTTGTGTCTGTGGCAGATCCCAAGCTCATGGCTCCTGAGATCGACAAGGCCATTGAAGCCGGTGTTGCTGTGGTCACTGTGGACTCCGATGCGCCAGGCAGCAAACGGCTCTTTTATGTCGGCACCGACAACCTGGGTGCCGGAGAGCTTGGAGCGCGAGTCGCTATCAGGAAAACCAACGGAAAAGGAAACTTCATAGTTTTCACGATGCCGGGACAAGCGAATCTCGATGCGCGACTGGATGGCTATCGCAAGGCCTTCGCTGCCCATCCAGAGATGAAGATTGTTCAAGTAGTTGACATCCACGGCCAGCCGACCGCCGCGTTCGACGCCGCCGAGGCCTCACTGGCGAAGAAGGGAGCCGACAAGATTGATGGATATTTATGCCTGGAGGCTTCCGCCGGAAAAGAAGTGGCGGAAGTAATGCGTCGTTACAAGACCACCGATCGCGTTATCGTTGCCTTCGATACCGATCAGGAAACTCTTGACGCAGTTCGCGATGGCACGATCGCGGCAACGATCGCGCAAAAACCAGCCACTATGACCTACATTGGGACAATGATGCTCGACAACCTGCACCACAACATGAAGAGCTCAATCAACCGGTATTGGATCAATGATCCTTACGCTCCTGTTCCGGCATACGTGGATACAGGAGTCACGCTGATTGACCAAAGCAACCTTGACGACTTCATCAAGGCGCGTGATGCCGCAGCCAGCGAAAAATAAGGGAGTTTTTTTCAGGGATTAGGAAACGCCGTCGGGGAGCATGTTGCAGTGGTCAAACTCGACGGCAATGCCGGTAGCTGCGCCGCGCGGGAAGCGTTCAACGCGCACAATGACTCCGTCACATTCCATTCGGATGTTTTTTCCAAAGGCAGCCAGCACAAACTGGAGCGAAACCTTGCATCCTTCCAGTGCATCGATTTCCGCGTAGCAAAATGCGCCCGAAGTGCTCAGGTCGCGCATGATGGCAAGTTTGTCGCTACAGCCTATAGAGGGACAGCTTATTGAGGCAGGAACCGTGAGGTGTACTCGGGATACCCTGCGGGCTTCGTCAATCATCGAGCGCATAATGTCGATTGCTCGCTGACTGCGCTCGGCCACCGGTCCCTCCACGATCATGCGGTTTTCGAATGCATTTAGGGTTCCAGTAGTAAGTTGCTGATTTGATTGAGAGAGCAGAGGATTTCGCGGCAGCAGAGTGAGAAGTTTTTGCTTACTTCCGTCGTAATAAAGGTGAAATCTTCCTCGTTGCCCGTGCGCAAAGATTTTCACAGGGCGTGGATCTTTTCAGACATCTGCGCCCACCACTTATCGAAGCAATCGAGCGCATGCTGGCATTGCAAACGGTGTCGCTCTTTTTTGTCCCGGACTCGGCGTCGCGTGTCATCGTCTAACGGCGGAAGCAGATCGAACGTGATATTTGCTGGCTGAAAATTTCTCGAATCCGAATTACAGATGTAGTGGATCAGGGATCCGAGTGCAGTATCCCGTGGAGGCGGGACAGGCTGATCCTCTTCGACTAGTGTCGAGGCATGAATTCCTGCTAACAATCCAGCGGCGATCGACTCGGTGTACCCCTCAACACCGCAGATCTGTCCCGCGAAGAAGACGCTTGGGTGCAGCTTCATCTGCAATGTTTCGCTCAGAAGCGTGGGAGCGTTCAGATACGTATTGCGATGAATCTGTCCATAACGCAGAAACTTGGCATTCTCGAGCCCGGGAATCAGGCGGAGGACGCGCGCTTGCTCGCCGAACTTAAGGTGATTCTGGAAACCGACCAGGTTGTAGGAATCAGCGCGAAGATTTTCGCTGCGAAGCTGCACGACTGCGTATGGAATTTTGCCGGTGCGCGGATCTCGAAGTCCTACAGGCTTCATCGGGCCGAAGCGAAGAGTATCGCGACCACGACGTGCGATCTCTTCAATCGGGAGACAACCTTCAAAGTAGTTGAAGTTTTCCCATTCTGGACCTTCGACTGATTGAGCCTCGATCAACGCACCATAAAAGCGGTCATACTCCTCTTTCGTGAACGGACAATTGATGTAGTCTGCCGTGCCTTTGTCGTAGCGGGCGGCGAGGTAGACGCGCGAGTGGTCGATTGAATCAGTCTCCACTACAGGGCTGATGGAATCGTAGAAGTAGAGATGTGACGTTCCCGTGAGTCGGGCAATTTCCTGCGAGAGCGCGTCAGAGGTAAGCGGCCCTGTTGCGACGATGGTGATTCCGCGTGTCTCATCGATGCTCGTAACCTCTTCGCGTCGCACTTCGATCAAAGGCTCGGCGTCGATCGCTGCCATAATGCGTCGCGAGAACTCCTGGCGATCGACTGCCAGGGCATGGCCCGCAGGCACAGCGCTGGCATCCGCGCATTGCAGCAGCAACGATCCGGCACGGCGCATCTCCTGCTTCAAAAGCCAGGGCGCGGTGTTTTCGCTTTCGCTCTTGAGCGAGTTCGAGCAAACCAATTCTCCAAAATCGGCCGTCCGATGGGCCGCAGTACCGCGGATTGGGCGCATCTCGTAGAGCCTCGCCTTAACGCCTCGCCGAGCACATTGCCACGCTGTCTCGCATCCAGCGAGGCCAGCGCCGATGATGGTGATGTTTGTTTTCATCGTGTCAATTGAAATTTTAGTGAAAACGAGCGAATCGCGCTGAGTGCTTCCTTCAGAACAGCGCGGGCGTGATCTTCATGCTCATGTCAACAGCCTGTGGTGAGTGTGTGAGAGCGCCGACCGAGATGTAATCGACTCCGGTCTCAGCATAGCTGCGGATATTCTGAAGGTTCATTCCGCCCGAAGCCTCAAGCGGGATGCGGCGTGTGTGGCTGCCCACACGTTCGACGGCTTTGCGCACCGAGGCGGGATCCATGTTGTCGAGAAGAATGGCCTCGGCTCCGTTGGCGAGGGCTTCTTCAAGCTCGTCTAGCGTGCGCACTTCAATTTCGATGGGTTGTGACCCTACTCGCGCCTCGTGTGCACGCTTTAGGACACGTTCAATCCCTCCGCCGAGCGATATGTGATTGTTCTTGATTAGCACGCCATCGGACAGATCGAGGCGATGATTGTGTCCACCACCACAGCGGACGCCGTACTTGTCCAGCAGACGCAGCCCCGGAACGGTCTTGCGTGTGTCAAGAATGCGCGCTCTCGTTCCGGCGATCGCGTCCACATAACGCCGAGTAGTCGTCGCGATGCCACTCATCCGCTGCAACAAGTTTAAGATTACCCGCTCACAGGAGAGGACTACCCGCGCGTTGTGCCGAATCACAGCCACTGCCTGGCGATCGTGCAGCCGGACTCCGTCGAAGATCTCTGGATGGCTGATTACTTCGTGATGTCCGACGACCGACTTGTCGAGAGTGCTGTAAATCTCAAGGATGCGATTGACAATCCCGAGACCGGAAAGAATGCAGTCCTGCTTCGCATGAATCGTTGCTGTAGCGCGCATGCGCGGATCGATGCACGCCTGAGTCGTGGCGTCGCGCGTGGCACGATCTTCGAGGAGGGCTCGCTCCAGGATTTCAGTGATGCGCCGACTGTGCCAATCCAATGTGCGGTCTCAGGGCAAAAAGAGTAGGCGCGTAGCGCCAAGAAATTTTACAGTACGACCTGCAGCCGAATGAGTCAACGCCGGACAATCAAGCACTGGCCAAAGACCCATGACTAAAGTTTCAGGCTCTTGAGATAGTCACGGAATTGTGGATTCAGCTCCGGACGCTTCAGCGCGAACTCCACCGTTGCTTTCAGGAAGCCGAGCTTATCGCCGGCATCGTGGCGCCTGCCTTCGTAGCGGTAGCCAAAGATTTTTTGCTGCTTTAGCAACAGGCGCATCGCGTCCGTCAACTGCAATTCTCCACCTGCTCCGAGCGGGGTCTTGTCGAGTACCTGAAATATCGCAGGCGTTAGAATATAGCGGCCAATAATGGCGAGGTTCGAAGGAGCTTCCGCGAGCTTAGGCTTCTCGACCATGTTGCGGACTTCGTAGAGTCGGTCGTTGCTCTTTACCGGAATCGCATCAATGACGCCGTACGAGGAGATTGCTGGTCCATCCACTTGTTGCGTGGCGATAATGCTCGACTGCGTCTGATTGAACTGGTCGATCATCTGCTTGAGGCATGGCGGATTGGCATCAATCACGTCGTCGGCCAGAAGCACGGCAAAGGGTTCGTTGCCGACCAGCTCGCGCGCCATTAAAACTGCGTGTCCCAAGCCCATCGCCTCCTTCTGCCGGACGTAGGCTACGTGGATCATGTCAGAAATCTGGCGCACGATCGTCAGCAGATCGGTCTTCTTTCGCTCCTCGAGCATCTTCTCGAGTTCGTAGCTGACATCGAAGTGGTCCTCGATGGCGCTCTTGCCGCGGCCGGTGACGATGATGATCTGATCGCAGCCTGCCGCGAGCGCCTCTTCCACGCCGTACTGGATGATCGGCTTGTCGACAATCGGCAGCATCTCCTTCGGCTGAGCCTTCGTCGCTGGCAGGAAGCGTGTGCCCAAACCTGCAGCGGGAAATACTGCCTTGCGTACTTTCATGGCCATTCGTGATCGTCCTGGGCGCAGGCGGCGCGGTACAAGTTTGATGCCGGTGAAGCGGCTACTGAGTCGATGGAGCTGAGATGAAACTTTGCATTATAGATGACGACTAAACGGAGGCTTGGCGATCGCCACTACGCGACTTTGGCGGGTTCGCCTGCAAGCTGCTGCAATAAGGAAGTGATTTGAAAGAGAACGAGTTCGGCATCGGTTGACTTGAGCGTGAACTTCAGCAGGCCTCCCGGTGAAAACTGCGCTCCCTTTGTGGAAGCTACGAATTGTGCGAGACGGGCGGGATCCACATTGGCTTGCTCGGAGAAGCGAATCTGGACTGATTCGCGTTTGCGGTCGATACCAACAACCCCAATGCGCTCGCTCAACAGCTTCAACGCAGCTGCATCAAGCAGGTTGCTGACAGGGCCAGGTAACGGTCCGTAGCGGTCTTCAAGTTCCCCGCGAACATCCTCAAGCTGATTTTCGTTCTCAACTCCGGCGATGCGCTTGTACATGCGCAGACGCTGATTCTCCTCCTGAATGTACTCGTTGGGTAAGCGCAAATTGAGAGTCAGGTTCAATTGCGTGCTGACGCGCTCGGGCAGGTCCTCGCCCTTCAGTTCGCGAACCGTGCGCTCCAGGAGAGTGGTGTACATCTCAAATCCGACGGCCTCGATTTGGCCGCTTTGCTCACCGCCGAGCAGATTGCCGGCACCGCGTAGTTCCAGATCGAGCGCGGCGATCTTGAATCCTGCGCCTAGATCGGAAAACTCCTTCAAGGCAGCGAGCCGACGACGCGCGACCGGAGTAAGCTCCTGCTCCGCAGGAATCAGCAGATACGCGTAGGCGCGGCGATTGGAGCGTCCCACACGTCCGCGCAACTGATAGAGCTCGGAGAGTCCGTGCCGGTCGGCTCGATTGATAAGGATGGTGTTGCAGAGTGGTATGTCGAGTCCGTTTTCAATGATGGTCGTGGCCACCAGCACATCCGCTTCGTGCCGCATGAAGCTGAGCATAACCTTCTCCAGCTCACCCTCAGACATCTGTCCGTGTCCGACGATCACGCGCGCACGCGGCACGAGCTCCTGAATCTTCGACGCAATTTCGTAGATGCTCTCCACGCGATTGTGGACGAAGTACACTTGACCCCCGCGCTCGAGTTCGTGTTCGATCGCGGTGCGAATCAGCTTCCCGTCGAAAGGCGCCACCACCGTCTGAATTGCCATGCGATCTTTTGGAGGAGTTTCGATCACGCTCATATCGCGCAAGCCGACCAGCGACATGTGTAGCGTCCGTGGAATTGGCGTTGCTGACATCGTCAGGACGTCGACTTCCTTCTTAAGCTGCTTGAGTCGTTCCTTATGACGAACGCCAAAGCGCTGCTCCTCATCGACTACGAGCAGGCCCAAATCAGGAAACTTGAGGTCCTTCGAGAGAATCCGATGCGTGCCGATAAGAATGTCGATCTTTCCCTGTTCAACCTTTTCGACAATCTCCGTCTGCTGCTTCGTTGTGCGAAAGCGGCTGATCATCTCGATGATGATGGGAAATGCGGCGAAGCGGCGCTTGAAAGTCTCGTAGTGCTGAAAGGCGAGGACCGTGGTGGGCGCGAGCACCGCAACTTGCCGGTTGTCCTGCACGGCTTTGAACGCCGCACGCATCGCGACTTCGGTTTTGCCATAGCCAACGTCTCCGCAAAGCAGGCGGTCCATCGGCATCGTGGATTCCATATCTTGCTTGATGTCGGCGATTGCGGACACCTGATCATCCGTCTCGTTGTAGTCGAAAGCGTCTTCGAACTCACGCTGCCACTGCGTGTCCTTTGGATAGTTGTGCCCCTGCGCCATCTTGCGTTGTGCGTACAGCTTCAGCAGCTCGTCAGCCATGTCGCGCATAGCCTTCTTCACACGAGCCTGGGTCTTAGCCCACTGCGTACCGCCCAGACGGCTTAGCGGAGGACGCGCGCCTTCGGTAGACCGGTACTTTTGAATCAGGTCGAGTCGCGTGAGCGGAACGTAGAGCTTGGCGGCCTCAGCGAACTCCAGCAGCATGAACTCGCCTGTGGTGTCCCCCTGCGCGAGTTCCTTCAATCCCTGATATTGCGCAATGCCATGCTCGACGTGTACCACGTAATCACCGACCACGAGATCGCGAAAGTCCGAGAGGAACGCCGAAACCTTCGACTTCTGCCGCAGTGGCTGTGAGACCACTAAGTCGGAGTCGTCAAACAAGTCGCGAACGCCGAAGAGCACCAGATTGGCATCCGTAATCTCCACGCCGTCAGGCAGCAACGCTTTCACAATCGTGGTCGTGCTCATTTCGCCAGCGAAGAACGAAGTCTCGTCGAGGTAGCTCTCGCTTCCCGGAGAAGGAGCCCGGCTGCCCAGGCGGAACGGGAGAGAATATTCGGTAAATACGTCGGCGAGCCGCTCGACTTCTCCCATATTGGGAGCGGCAAAGATTACGCGACGTCCTTCCGCTGTGAGTCTCTTTACTTCGTCCATCATCGCCGGAATTGAGCCGTGGAAGCGAGTCGTAGGACGTGAGTGAAAGCCGAACTCTTCGTTTCCTGTCTCATCCGTGGCTGCAGCATCGGCGATTCCGAGCCGCGCGATGTCAATGCCCGATGTACTCATCAACCGCTCGCGCCATTGATCAGGAGCAAAATAGATCTCTTCCGGCCGCACCAGCGATCCCACGCCGCTGCGTTCGTGACGATCATTCACCTTGTTCCACCACTCCTCTTGCTTAGCGAATACCGCGGAAGGCTCGTCAACCACGACAACGCCGGCTGGAAAAAGGTCGAACAAGTGCTGTCCTGAACCAGCCACGGGAGAATAAAACTCCCAGCCGGGGAACACCGTCACTCCAGTTGCGGCGATCGCCTGTTCGACTTCATATTCGCTTCCGCTGAGACGCTTACCTGAAAGGCGCGAGTGAATCACTCCGAGAACCCGCTCGTTTACCGGGGTTTCGGTCAGAGGCAGCAGAATAACTTCATCTACAGGCGCGGCTGATCGCTGTGTGCCGGGATCGAACTTGCGTATCGTCTCAATTTCGTCGCCAAAGAACTCAATGCGCAGTGGACGATCAGCTTCCGGCGGGTACACGTCGAGGATGCCTCCGCGCAGCGCGAACTCACCCGGCATATCGACCGCATCGGCATTGTTGTAGCCAACGGTCCGGAGATGCTCCAGCAGAGGATCAATGTCGATAGTCTCTCCGCGCCGCACAATCCGAGCCAGATCCGCATAAAACTCTGGGGAATTCAAGCGCATCGACGCCGCTTCGAGCGGCACGAGAACGATCGATGCCGAGCCGGTCGCAATCTTCCAAAGCACCGAGGCACGCTCCTCCTGGATCTCAGGATGAGGAGAGAGGTTCTCGAATGGAAGCACGTCGTGCGCGGGCAACTTGAGGATTGCTTTGGGATTTACTGCGCCGGTGAGCTCCGCCATTGACTGCAAAGCTGGCAGCATTTCTTCGGCTGCTCGATTGTTCTCAACGACAACTATCAGGGGAGCACCAGCAGCGGCCGAGAGCAATGGGAGATGTAGAGCCTTGGCAGAGTTGGTAAGTCCAGAGACACCTCGCCGCCCCGCACGACTCTTTAGGTGGGAGACCGTACGCCGAAAGGCTTGAGACTTCTCAACGTCCGCAAGCAATTCGCGGACAAAGGGCAAGACCATGAGGGCATTTCATTCTAGCAGGCGGAAAGTGGGAAGAATCGGGTGATTGGGCCATCGGGTGATCGGGTGAAGTAAGACCCGAAACGCTTTTCCCGGTTTCACTTCACCGATGACCCGATCTCCCAATCACCCGATTAGCGAAGCCGCCTCAGGCGTATACACTGTCTCCCGTGAACCTCGCCTGCTTCGGCGGTACCTTCGATCCTGTACATCGTGGACACATCGCCGTCGCCGAGAGCGCGACAAAGCACTTTGAGCTTGGCAAAGTGTTGTTCGTACCGGCAGAACTGCCGCCCCACAAGCAAGATCACGCACTAACTCCTTTCGCCCACCGTCTGGCGATGGTGGCGCTCGCGGCACAAGGACATCCGACGTTCATTCCGTCCGACTTTGAGGCCCGGCTGTACGCCGAGACCGGCAAGCCCAATTTCTCGCTGGAGACGATTCTCCGACTCAAGAGCACGCTCAAGAAGGCCGACAAGCTTTACTTTCTGGTCGGAATCGATGCCTTTCTCGGCATTGCGAATTGGCATCGGGCCGTGGAGCTGCTCAGAGAGTGCGAGTTCATCGTCTCCAACCGTCCTGGATATTCGCTGGGAGACATCGCGGGCGCGCTACCCGAGCAAATCCGTCCCAAAGCCGAAGTGCTGAAGGCCGCCAGCAAGGCAGGCGGCGCTCTAGTGCCATCAGGTGCGGTGATGGCGTTCTCGGGCGTGACTCTTCACTTATTAGAAGACGTCTCGGAGCGCGTCTCGTCCACCCAGTTGCGTACAGCCGCCGCTTCTTCGGGCAGAAAACTCGAAGGATACGTTGGGGATGCAGTCGCCGAGTACATCCGTAAAACTCGCCTCTACCGCGCTGCTGCTGCTTCTGACAGCCCCGCCACAGCGGCCACAGTTGCCCCGAGTGTCAAAAAGAAATCACGGCGCTGAAATCTTCCACAGACTAGAATCGAGTAAAGGAAAACCTCGACAACGGAGAAGAATCCAACCACAAGAATGAATGCCCAGATCCGTAGCCAGGTAGCGTCCGCCGTGCAGGCTTGCGAAGAGAAGAAAGGCGAGGACATCAGCATCCTCGAGATGGACAAGAACTCATCGGCATTCACCGACTACTTCCTCATTTGTACTGGAAAGAACCCCAGGCAGATTCAGGCCATCGCCGACGAAGTAGAGCTGCGCCTCAAGAAGTCGGGCGTCCCCGCCAATCAGGTTGAGGGCTACCACCAAGCCGATTGGATACTAATCGACTATGTGGATTTTGTGGTTCACGTATTCTCGGAGGCGTCGCGGAAGTTTTACGACTTGGAGCGGCTGTGGAAGTCGGCCCGTAAGGTGACCGTTGCTGACCTGAAGAAGCCTGCCGCCCACGCGCGTGCTCTTAAATCTGCACGCACAAAAGCTCCGGTCAAAGTAGCGTCCCGGACGGTCAACGCCGGGGCGCGAAAGTCAGGGCGCGTCACGTCGCACCGCCGCAAAACTTCTTGATGCAACCGGACAACGTGCTTACGCGTTTTTCCGATCGTGTGGACGACTATGTGAAGTATCGTCCTGGATATCCTCCGGAAGTAATCCAACTTCTCAAGGACCGGTGTGTACTTAGTTCCAATTCGGTAATCGCCGATATTGGGTCAGGACCGGGAAATCTCGCACGACTGTTCCTTGACAACGGCAACGAGGTATTTGCCGTGGAACCCAATGCTGAGATGCGCGATGCCGGAAAGCAGCTGCTCGGACACTATCGTCAATACAACAGCATCGACGGCAAAGCGGAAGACACCGGTTTAGCCCAAAACTCCGTTGCATTCATTACAGCGGCTCAGGCATTTCACTGGTTCGACTGGCCGCGCGCAAAAGCTGAATTTAAAAGGATTCTTGAGCCTGGAGGCTGGGTCGTGCTGCTCTGGAATGATCGACGATTCGAGTCGAGCCCATTTCAGCAAGACTATGAAGAGCTCCTTCTTCAATATGGAACTGACTATGCTCAGGTGAAGACTCAGGGAAAAGCTGCTGTCGATACGATCGCAGAATTCTTTTGCGGACGTTTCCAAAGGGCTTCCCTAGATAATTCGCAATCCTTCGATTTCGAAGGCCTTCAAGGCCGGCTACTTTCGGCTTCCTACGCGCCCAAACCGGATCACCCCAATCACGCCCTGATGCTCACCGAGTTGGAGAGAATGTTCCGAAGGCACGCAAACAATGCAGTCGTAGCCTTTGAGTACGACACCAACATCTACTTCGGACAACTCGAGTGAAGCTGCGCGTCGTCTGGATCGCGCCGAAGTCACGAAGCAAAGAGCCAGCCTACGATGCTCTCACTCTTGAATACGTAAGGCGGATCTCGAAATATCAATCGATTGAAGCTTCGGATCTGCCCAGCGAGAGCGCATTACTTAAGCTGCTCGAGAATTCCGCGGGCCGCACGAAGCCGCTAGTGGTTCTGCTCGACAGTCGAGGAAACGAGATGACGTCAGAGCAGATTGCCCAGTTCATCGCGACTCAACAATCTGCAGACGTTCAGCAACTGATTTTTGTGATTGGTCCCGCAGACGGATTTAGCGACGACGCTCGCCGAGCAGCAAACAAGGTCGTCTCACTCAGCAAGATGACGCTTCCTCACGACCTCGCACGTGTCGTCCTGCTGGAACAGATCTATCGGGCATTTACAATAATCACGAAACATCCGTACCACTGCGGACATTAGCTATGGGAAGGGCATCAGCTTTAGCCGTGCCGGTTGATAAAGAATTCTAAAGTCTCAGGCTTTAGTCGCTGAGGTTCGGCAGCTGCGTCGATCGAGATCTTGCATGACACAAGAGTTCGTCATTCCGAAATGGAACCTGACGTCAGAGGCGAAAGGGCAACCCACGTCGGACTTCTGGATGCCGGCATGGCTAAAGCTGACGCTTTTCCCTAGAGAGAGCGTTTTCCGCGTCTCCTTCCTAATGACGTCGTCAACGTCGATCCCGGAAAGGGAAAGACAACTGCCGCCACGTGCACGGCGCTTCGCGCTGCCGCCAATGGTATGAGGGTCCTTATGCTGCAGTTCCTGAAGGGATCGTGGCACTATGGCAAGCTTGACCAGACGCGATGCCCATCCGAAAATCGTTAAAGTTGCCGATCCAGTGACAGAGGTGCGCCAGGTGAAGCACTCTTATGAAGCGGTATTCTGGCGCAAAGGGGAATCGAGCATTTAGATGACATGGTTTAAACGGGAAAGTTCGGAGCTGGATCCGTCCGGCGAGAAGCGCGTCCGCACCGAAGGTCTGTGGGAAAAGTGCGAAGGCTGCCGCCAGATTATCTGGAAAAAGGATCTCGACGCCAATCTGAACGTCTGCCCCAAGTGCGACCAGCATTTCCGCCTTGACGCGCGGACACGCCTCGCTCTGCTGCTCGACAACAGCGAGTGGGAGGAAACGGAAACCAACCTCAGCTCCACCGATCCGCTGAAGTTCATCGACACCAAGGCCTACAAAGATCGTTTGCAGAAGGCGCAGAAAGAAACTGAGATCTGCGATGCGATCATCAATGCCGAAGGCGCCCTCGATGGCAAGCCGGTAATCGCCAGCGCCATGGAGTATCGCTTCATCGGCGGAAGCATGGGAGCGGTGGTCGGCGAAGCCATCACCCGAGCCATCGAGCGCTCGATCGAACGACGCAAGCCGCTCGTCATTATCTCGGCGTCCGGTGGCGCCCGCATGATGGAAGGCGTCGGCTCTCTCATGCAGATGGCCAAGATCTCCGCCGCCCTCGCCAAGCTGGACGATGCCGGATTGCCGTTTATCTCCGTCCTAACCGATCCCACAACGGGCGGCGTAACCGCCTCCTACGCCATGCTCGGCGACCTGAACATCGCAGAACCCGGCGCGCTGATCGGCTTCGCCGGACCCCGCGTGATCGAACAAACCATCCGCCAAAAACTGCCGGAAGGATTCCAACGCAGCGAGTTCCTGCTCGAGCACGGAATGCTCGACGCGGTAGTCCACCGCAAAGACCTGAAGCCTTACCTATCGCGCGCGTTGTCCTTCATGGCTGCTTGACCTAAGAAACCCAGGCGCCTCGCACGAGACACAGAGTTGCGGAGAGGCGCGCTACGCGTGAGAAGCGGGATGGCGGCCTCAGGCACTCTTGACCGGTCCTTCGATTTCAAATTTCAGTTCGCCTGGACCCTTTAAGTAAGCCGTTCTAACTCCCCAACTTTTATTTGTTGGCGGTTCAGGAGCGACCGCACCGCGTTCAACGACTGTTCGGAAGTCGCGATCGCAATCGTCGCTTTCGAAGCCCACGGTTGCGGAAACATCCTCATTGGCCGCATCGAAGATGAGAGTCATCGAGTCAAATGAGAATGTTGCCATGTGTTCATTGTGGAACCCGGCATTCACGAGCATGACTTTCTTGAACCAGGCAACAGCAGCATTGAGGTCGTGAACCCGAAGATGTATATGATTTAAATTTGGCTTCGCTTCCTCTAACTCTGCCAAGGCTTGAGCCCGTAATCCTGCAACCGATGCGTCCCGTACTTTCGCCGATATTCCCTAGGCGACAGATCAGTCAGGCTATGGAATAGCCGACGGAACGAGCGTAGGTCCTGATAACCAACCTTGAAAAGGATTTCTTCAACGGTGTTACTTGTGCTCTCGAGCATCCGTTTGGCTTTTTCAACGCGAAGCTTTTGCAAATAAGTGGACGGAGCTTCGCCGACAGCAGTTCGAAATCGTCGATCGAAGTTACGGATGCTCATACCAGCACGCTTGGATAGCCGCTGGATCGAGAGGTCTTTTTGCATCTCGGCTTCCATCAGTTGCTGCACGGCCAGAATCTGGTGGTCACCGTGCGTCTTGTAAGCGGAGAACATCGTGTACGGCAATTGTGTATGCCGTCCCATTTCAATCAAGAGAACTTTGGCGGTCGTGACTGCCGCCTCGTGTCCGCAATACAGCTCGATCAGGTAAAGTGCGAGATCCAGGAATGAAGTGGCGGCTCCCGAAGTAATGACATTGCCCTCGTCCACGATCAACTGGTCAGCGCGAAGCTTGACCTTCGGATAAGTCTTGCGAAACAGGTCAGCATAAAACCAGTGCGTGGTGGCAGTGCGTCCGTCGAGGAGTCCGGTTTCCGCCAACAGGAACGCGCCAGTGCAGAGAGACACCACCCGCGTTCCCCTTGCCGCACAACGCTTGATCCACGGAACGAAGGGGCGCAGTGACGTGAGAGAGTCGATCACATGGTCGCCTGCAGATGGAATCAGGATCAAATCTGGTCTGCCGGCAGTGGCGATCGTCGCGCGTGGGCGCAGGACGACCGAATCCCCGAATCTAAGAGGCTTCTTGGAAAGCGCAACCAATTCCACTGCGAAGTTTGCAGTACCTGCGCGATTGCCGTTCGTATCGCCCATCAACATGCAGGACTTGTTCAGGATGTCCATCGGGCCGGTGATGGAAATCGTCCCGAATGTTTCGAACGCAAGGATGGCTACGTTGATTGTGCGCGGTTCCGTCCTTCGTTTCATAGGACCCCAGATTAGTAACCGCCGATCGCCTTCAATTCAAGCAAAAACAAGCCATCCGCCGATCCCACCCCTTTTTGGCCAGATAAACCCTTTGTCATTTGGTCCCAGCCGCCTAGAACTTGGTGAGGCCCATTCTGGAATCAAAGAGTTTCAAGACTGCATAGACAACGGAGAAAGATCAGAGTCGGCGCGACTCGACGAGAGTATGGTCGACCCTACGGCTCTGCGACAAGGAGGCAACCATGTCCCATCCCGATAAACCCGTACTTGTTACAGGAGCAACAGGCAGGCAGGGCGGGGCGGTAATCCGTCATATGGCTTCAACGGGGTGGAAGCTCCGAGCATTGGTGTTCAAGGCGGATGGTGCCGCTGTACAAAAGCTTGTCGATCAAAACATCGAGGTCGTTCGGGGAAACCTGGAAGATCCCGTGTCGCTGGAACCAGCAGTCCGCGGAACTTATGGAGTTTTTAGTGTGCAGGATTTTTGGTCGGTGGGCGCAAAACGGGAAGTCCAGCAGGGCAAGAATCTGGCAGATGCCGCGAAGAAGGCCGGAGTGGAACACTTTGTTTACAGCTCGGTGGGCGGCGCGGAGCGAAACTCGCGAATCGATCACTGGGAGAGTAAGTGGGAAATCGAAAACTACATTCGCAAACTCGGGCTGCGCGCCACCATGCTGCGTCCGGCGGCGTTCATGGAGAACTATTACATCGATCAAGTTGAAATCGGGATCTTGAAAGGCAAGCTCATGGATCCCGTTCGAGGCGATAAGCCTTACCAGACGATCGCCAGCGACGACATCGGCGCCTTCGCCGCTTTGGCGTTCGAGAGGCCCAACGAATTCATCGGAACAGAACTCGAAATCGCCGGCAGCGAATTAACTAATCGCCAAGCCGCCGAAGTGTTCAGTCGCGTCCTTGGTAAGCCTGTGAAATTCCAAAGGCTTCCCATGCCGATGGTTCGCTTTTTCCTCGGCAAAGAGTTCTATCAAATGTTTCGCTGGTTCAACGAATCCGGCTTTCAGGCAAACATCCCCGAGCTGCGGCGCAAATATTCCGAGGTTCCGCTACAAACGCTGGAACAATGGTTGCGCAACGAGGGATGGCATAAACGGGCGCGACATCTCCAGCCGCCGAAAGGATAGCGTTACGGAGTCTGCATATCCCGGCTTGCGCGCGACTATGAGACGAGATCCTGTTTCGGTGTCGCACTCCTGACCTCTCCCCTCGCAGATTAACTACTGAGCTGTGAACAGAGCTCAGCTACTCGCGATGTTCACATCGGACTGGTAGCAGCGTCGATGGTATCGCTCCGTTTAGGCGCACCGTCTCAGTATGGAACGAGCCACGATAACCAAAGAGAGGCCCCCAAATCGGATTGCGGACATCAACTTCGATGTGAAATCTTCCGTCGCTCTCCTCGAACCACTCGCACACATTGGCAATACCGGAAAAGCTCATAGGAAAATTGAATGCGATCGGTCCTTCATAAAAACGTTGCGGCCCGGAGCGCAGCTTAAGGCCGCCGCGCTCATCGACGTCTAGGTCGATGTCGACAGCAAGGTGCTGGTGCGTGCCCAGGACGTCCACAATCTTGCCGCGCTGTGCGCTGAAGATCATGTAGGCATCGAACCGGCGCGGAGTTGAAGTCGCAAATTCGCGAATCCAGGTCACCGTCTCGCGTCCATATTCGTCGATGTACGCGTAGTTGTTGATGGCAAAAGGCACGGACTTCGCTCTTTCCGGGAACATAATGCGCCGCCAAGTGCCGACGTACAGAAATGGAAGAGTGAAAAATGGACCGCGCCAAATCTCTTCCATCACTCCCTTGCCAATCGACGCGATGCTGTCGCGGCTGGAAAACCCAAAGCGCTCCTGAATACGCGGATGCAGCTGCTTGAACTTCTCTCCCAGAGCGCGTTCGTAAATGGATCGCATCAGACTCCATTCTTTTTCGGACGGCGGCGGCAGTTAGTAGCGGTTGGCGTAAACTTCCGGGTTACCAGCCCAATCAAGGCCGCAACGGCAATATTCAGAACTATTGGATTAAAGGCGGCTGTGAAAAATGACGGGGAGTAGATGGCCACCACCACGATGGCTAATATCATTGCTACGATCGTGAGCCAAAGCGGCCAACGTTGTCTCCACAACAGGAGCATGGCCAAGCCAAAGCAAATCTCCGCGAGGCCGATGGCGGATCGAACAAGCCCTCAGCGCGAGGCAGATATTCAATCTGCGAAAATCTCAGGTCCCAACGCTGGTGCACGCAAGGATTCTGCGTCCGCTCCCACAGGTCATCCATCGAGCCACGAATGAATATCTCGACGTAGATTCCCATACCGGATAATCGATCGTAATTCCTGGATAGGATCGCGAAGAGTCCGGACTCATGGTAGGCAACGGCGTTGTTGTGCTCGCCAATGACTTAAATCTCTGCGATCTTAGGGCCGACGACGTACTTTGCCAGGCCATCGAGACATCCTTGCCATCCTTGATCGTGCTGTTTTCGAATCGAAACGTCGCGGATACGCTCGTGGGTCACGATGACTTCTGTGCCCTTCTCGCGCGCTTCAAAGCGTACGGTAACCACTTCCGAAGCATTGGATTCGGATTCTATTTCCCAGGTATAGACCAGCTTCGTTGGCGGCTCGATGATGCGGTACTCCCCGGTGATCCAAATCACCTTGCCGTCGGGAAGCCTGTTCCCAATACGGTATCTGCCCCCTACGCGCAGATCCACTGCAGCATCGATGCAGGTAACGCCTTCAGGGCCCCACCATTGTTTAAGGCGCTCCGGCTGCGTCCAGGCTGCGAATAGCTGTTCTGGAGTTGCAGCGATCGTTCTGCGGACTACAAGCTCCAGCGTCCCATGCTGACTCACGGTGTCTTCAGGCACTGGCCTCTCCCATCGCGTCCTTATTCATGTTTGGTGTCCTCGACGTAGGAGGCAAGGGATGCGAGCGTCCCCTCCCAGAAATGCCGATAGTGGTTGAGCCACCGCTCGACTCCCTCAAGCGGCTCCGCGCGCAATGAGCAGCGGTGCACTCTGCCATCGACGCTTCTTGCAACCAGGCGGGCCTTCTCAAGCACTCGAATGTGTCGCGATACGGCGGGCAGCGACATGCGAAATGGCTCCGCCAATTCGGTGACCATCGCAGGACCGTGTGCCAGCTTCGCAAGCAGCGCCCGCCGGGTGCGATCGCCAAGCGCGTTGAATACTGAGTCGAGCTGGGCCTCGGATAGAGAACTTTTCGCTTTTGTGGTTGACAACGTGAACCGGCTTTCCGTATAGGATTCAATATTAAACAATGTTGTTAAATATTGTAAGGGGTTGCTGCGGTCTTACTGAATAGACCTTGAGCGCCTATGAAGCACTCACTATCGGGAGCAGGAGGAGAGTCCATGAAGTTCACCGTTTTGTCCAAAATTTCAAATCGTCGGCAGTTTTCTCTGCGCATGGCATCGGTTGGCTCGCTCGTTGGCCTGTCCGGACTTATCTCGCCGGTCTCAGCTTCGGCCGCGCAGAGCGATGAGATCTCTAGTAACCAGGAAGCAATTCATCAGGAAACACTTTTTAAGGCGGCTGCAAGCCGCGTGTACAAGGCGCTGACCGAAGCAAAAGAGTTCGCCCAGATCACGGAGCTCAGCATGCCGGGCGGTGCGGCTGATATTAGTGGCGAAGTCGGAGGCGCATTCTCTCTGTTCGGAGGCCACATCACGGGAAGACACATCGAGCTTGTGCCCAATGAGCGGATCGTGCAGGCGTGGCGCGACGGCGGTTGGGCGCCCGGCGTCTACTCCATCGCCAGATTCGAACTTCATCCTTCAGGTTCGGAAACCAGGCTGATCTTCGATCACACCGGCTTCCCGCGAGGCAGCGCAGCCCACCTTGCGGAAGGCTGGAAGAGTCATTATTGGGAACCTCTGGCGAAATACCTGGGAACGAGCAAGTAGGCTTCGATCGCAATCTCAAGCACCCGCCTCAATCAAAACCCGGGACAGACCGAATGCTTCCAAACGGGAAACGAGGGAGCATCCAATTTGTCCCCGCTGCTTTCCCCGCTGGGTTCCGTTGAAACGATTGCACAAGCCGCTTCGAGGGACTTGTGTTAGGTTTTGCGCATGAAACTACTGGTTAGCTTCCTTGTGGTAACCTTTGCCGCCATGGCACAGACTCCCGATCTAAAAACTGTGAGTGGCTATCCCAAAATGGTCCAGAAGCAGGTTACTACCTGGATCGAGCAGGCTGCGGCGAAGATGCCGGAGGAAGAATACGCCTTCAAGCCTGATCCTGCCGTAAGGTCGTTCGGGCAGATCCTCGGGCACATTGCCGATGCGAACTATCTCTTTTGTTCGACGGCCCTCGGAGAAAAGAGCCCTTCGCCCGGTGTTGAGAAGACCAAAACCACGAAAGCGGAGCTTACGTCAGCACTCCACGAAGCCTTTGCCTATTGCCGCAGGGCGTACGATACGCTCACTGACGCCAACAGCAATGATCTTGTGAAGGCTTTTGGCGGGGAGCGAAACAAGCTCGGCGTGCTGTGGTTCAACGCTTCTCACAACCTGGAGCACTACGGCAATCTGGTTGTTTATCTGCGACTGAAGGGAATCGTCCCTCCCTCAAGTGAGGCTAAGCCACAGTAAGTCGCGATTGCGAGAGGACTGCTGAAGCTGGCCGGAACTAATCTGCATACCACAGACCTCTCCATTTTCCATTGTTGCAATATGTGCCATTTCTCCCCCGATCGACGAACGTTGCAAGGCATCGTGCGATGCAGTAGTCAGTAGCGGAGGCATGTAGCGGGAACGAATGTCATTCGGAGCCAGCAGTAGCAGAAACAAATGAAGAAGATGAAGACGAATGCAACAGGATTTCGGAGAATGCAGGCGCCAAAAACCCCTCGGAAACCTCCCGAAATGCTCCCCCTAAACACAAGATGTTCGATGTTGTGTTGCAAACAAGGTTGATCTGGGGCTAAGTCGTTTAGATCAAGAAGTTAGGCCAAAAAGGGGGGTGAGGGTAGATTGACAATGCGGGGGTTGATTCGGCTCTAGAATAAATATGACCTTGGCCACTTCCTATCAATCTGCAGTTGAGAGCCTGCTCTCGCTTGCTCCAGAACTCTGGACGCAGCACGGCCAGCAGCCTCGGCGTAAGTTCGATCTGGAGCACATGCGCGTGCTCACCGAGGCGTTGGGGCATCCGGAGCGGCGCTTTCCCAGCATCATCGTTGCCGGCACCAACGGCAAAGGATCGACCTCGGCGATGCTTGCCAGCATCCTCCGCGAGGCCGGCTATCGCACCGGGCTCTATACCTCTCCGCATCTGCTGCGCGTGAATGAGCGCATCGCTATCGACGGTGAGGCGATCAGCGATCCCGAATTTGCGGAGATGCATGCGCGAATCGAAGAGATCTCGCAGACGCTGATTCAGGCAGGCAAGCTCGAACAGCATCCCAGTTTTTTTGAGACGCTCACGGCGATGGCCTTCGAGCACTTCGCGAGTGCCGCGGTCGATATCGCGGTGCTGGAAGTTGGTATCGGTGGACGGCTCGATGCTACGAACGTTGCTGATCCGCTGCTGTCGGTGATCACCGACATCTCGCTCGATCACACGGAATGGCTCGGAAACACACTCACCGAGATTGCTCGGGAGAAAGCTGGCATCCTTCGCTCCAAGGGTACGTTGGTGACCTTGCCACAGCATCCTGAAGTAAACGATGTGATCGGTGAAGCTGTGTGCGCGCTGGGAGCGCGAGTCGTGAACGCGAGCACCTACGTTCCTCCGATTACACCTGCCTCCGAGGCATTCGAGGCGGAATCGGAAGGCTCGCCGCACAATCGCTATCCCCTCGAGGTTCTGGGCGATCGAGTGACGATTGATTCCCCGCTGGCTGGGCGGCATCAGTTGCGCAACACCGCGCTGGCCGTCGCCGCTGGGGTGGAGTTGAACCAGAGCTTTGGGTACGAGATCCCTGCTCGGCAGATCGCTGCCGGCATTGCGGGCACGCGCTGGCCGGGAAGATTTCAGGTAATTCCGGGTTCGCCCGAGATCGTGCTCGACGTCGCTCACAATCCCGATGGAGCCTGGGCGCTGCGTTCGGCACTCACGTCGCGCTATCAGGGACCGCCGCTCACGATTATTTTCGGCGCGATGCGCGACAAAGCTATCGCCGAGATCGCCGAAATTCTGTTCCCATTAGCGGACGAAGTGATCGCCACCACAGTGAACAGTCCACGTTCCGCCTCGTCCGAAGACATCCGTGAGCTCGCGATCCATGTTGGAACCCCCATCACCGGAGTTGAGTCTGTGCAGCAGGCGATTGATCTTGCGCGTCAGCGCAAGCGGCCCATCGTAATTACCGGTTCGGTCTATCTCGTAGGAGCGGCTTTGAAGCTTCTGGCAAATGGCTAGCGACAACCGGAAGACGGAACAATGGACGATTCACAGCGATCATCGAACAGGCGAAACGAGCAGAAGATCTCGTCTGAATCTTTGGCCAGGTTTTGGCCCAATCGAGTCCACGAGTCTAACTGGCTCGAGAACCTGGCTTGTCAAATCGGCTTGCACCCCTGGTTTGACCTGGAACTCGGGAATTCATCAGCGAAACAGGTGCTCGGTTCTGCCACTGGTGTTCCAAAATTGAATATCCCGAAGCTGGCTGAAGTCGATCGCCAGAAGACTTAGAAGCTTCTTTACAATGTTTTAAGTGGAAGATCGTTCCAGCTTGATCGAGGTTGCAGAGCAGCAGAGTTCTGTCACTGCGCCAACTCGCCTGCCGCATTGGCTCAGCCGCCTACGCTCCTACTTCGTACTGGATCCGCTCATCTTCTCTTATACGTGTCTGTTGGGGAGCGCGTCATTTGCAGCGTCGTTTGTAGATCGCGGAGGCGCGAAGCAACATACGATTGCGCGAACGTGGTCGCGATGGATCCTACGTACGGCGATTTGTCCTGTGCGCGTCGTGGGACTCGATCGTGTAGACACGTCTCGTCCCGCAGTCTATGCGGCCAATCATATTTCCGCGCTCGATATCCCGCTGCTGTTTGCGAATTTGCCTTTTCAGTTCCGCATTCTGGCTAAGCAGCACTTATTTCGTTATCCATTTGTAGGCGGTTATCTGAAGCGGTCGGGACAGTATCCGGTGGACCACAGCAATGCGCGCGCTTCGATTCGCAGTTTGGGGAAAGCGATCGAAGGTTTGAAATCGGGAATGCCGCTGGTGATCTTTCCCGAAGGCGGACGCGCGTCCGACGGCCACATCACGCCCTTCATGAGCGGCGCGTTTTACGCGTCCATCAAAGCGCAGGTGCCAGTGATCCCGATGGCGATTGTCGGCACGTTTGAAGCTTTGCCGATGAACACGTTTCATATCCAGCCGCGAGAACTGTTGCTGTTGATCGGCGAGCCAATCTCTCCAGACAACTACTCGAGTCGCGACATGGGTGATCTGGCCGCGAAAGCGCAGAGAGCGATCGAGGATTTGTACTACGCGAACGCGCATGTGCCTGATCCACGCGGTCGGGGTTGACTAATCGGCCGAGGTCTTCACGACCGTGATTTCGGGGAGTTGCATGTTCCAATCGCCGCTCACGTGTTCGAAGGTCTGACGGAATTCTTTGGTTTGTCCTGGACGCAGTGGCGCGTTCGCTAGCGGCGCGGTGTCGATGTAGGGCTCGCGAGTGGTGATCACCATCAGACGTTGGCCAGGCTCGCGCTGAACTACTTGTCCAAGCGAGTCCTTGAAGACGATCTGTAGCAGAACGTTGTTGACAGTCTTGTTGCCGTTGTTTTTGATCTTGCCTTCCATGTAGGTGACTTGCTGTCCCGCGAAGTTTGCGGCGGTGCTCATAGCGACGTCGGAGATCACAAGGTTCGCCGCATACGGATCGGCGGTCGTACCAGGAGCTGTGCGGTCACTGGTGTTGCGCCCAAAGAAGGCAAACAGGCCGATGGCGGCGAGAACCGCTACTACGCCAATCGCGATCGGAATGAGCGGTGGACGCGACTGTTCCTCGGTTCCAGGAGGTGGACCGAAGAATGGCGCAAACGTCGAAGCAATGGCCATGATGTGGATTGTACCGCCGTTCGGTTCGCTCGCTGTTACACGTCTCTCATTTGCTAGCATCGCAGCATGGCAACGCCGCTGATTGAAGTCCGCGAACTCACAAAGGTCTACTCTCGTGGCGGCGGACTCCTCTCGCGCTCCGGCGGAGAAGAGATGCATGCGGTGAATCGAGTCTCGCTGGATATCTTTGCCGGCGAAACGCTTGGCCTTGTCGGCGAATCCGGATGTGGTAAGACGACCCTTGGACGAATGCTGCTGCGGTTGATCGACCCCACGTCCGGAACGATCACCTTTGATGGACACTCTGTATTAACCGCTTCGGTAGCCGAGCTGCGCTGCTTGCGGCGCGATATGCAGATCGTTTTCCAGGACCCTTTTGCGTCACTCAATCCACGAATGCGCGTCTTCGACATTGTGCGCGAGCCCTGGATCATTCATTCAAGCGGCAACGATGGGGTCAATGGAGCTGGCGAGCATCGCCGGCGAGCAGCCGAGTTGCTTACTGCCGTGGGGCTCGAGGAATCCGCACTGAACCGCTATCCGCACGAGTTCTCGGGTGGACAGCGTCAGCGCATCGGCATTGCGAGAGCGGTTGCTCTCAAACCGCGCTTCCTCGTTTTGGACGAGCCCGTTTCGGCACTGGATGTAAGCGTTGGCGCGCAGATCGTGAATCTGCTCGCCAAGCTGCAACGTGAGTTTGGACTGACGTACCTGTTCATCTCGCATTCGATGCCGATTGTGCGCTATCTCTCCACGCGCATCGCAGTAATGCGCAAGGGAGAAATCGTTGAACTCGGCGATGCGGTGCAGGTAACTTCGTCACCGCAGCACGAGTACACAAAGACGCTGATCGCCGCGACTCCGGAAGTTGCCATGTTTTAGCATTCGCTTTCGCCGCAGGATTTGAATATCCTGAGTGCAGCACGAGCTGTGCATCGAGACACCCGCCGCTGCTGCACATGCCAAAAAGCGTCACCCGGGTCCCCAGGAGGCAGACCTCCGATGAGTATTTGGTCCAACCTGCCGCACACCCTGGCATCTAACGTTGAAGTGAGTTTCCCGAGGAAAGCGCTGATCCTGGCGACAGCGGTTGTAGTCCTTGCGGCGATTCCTCTGAGCGGCGCCAGTTCGGTTGACGCGGAGGCAAGAGTACCGGCTCCAACTGCACAGTTTGTTCCTGCGCAGTTGAGCGGCCATGCGCCTCGACAGATCGTGGTAAGTCCCGAGCGGACCTACGAGCGATACGGACCACAGGCAACGGAGCGTGCGGTGCGCTCGTCGTTGAAGGTTGCGCTTGTACCCGATCCGCTGGCGATGGGATCGCTGATCTTTTGCGCGTTTGCGTTGCGCTGGATGAGAGCACGCAGAATCCGGCGAAAGCATACGGGGGCGCGCGCCCGGAGAGCATATTGTCTTCGGGCAGCATAGAGTTCTAAGACGTTACACCGCGCGGAAAGCCGGCACACTGTGCCGGAAGACGAAGGCTTCTAGACCACCTTCGATCTTGCCCGAATCACTCGGGTAAGGCGATCCTGAATCAGGTGGCGAGAAGCCTTTTGCCTTGTTAGGCGATGATTGGGTGTAAGCATTGACGGGATAGGAGATAGCGGCCGCGAAAGTTGCGCCCCTTCTCGCAAACGCCTCTAGGCTCCATCACGAGTGATAAGTGTTATCAAGAATTACCGTCAAGTTGATGGAGCGCTTTACGGACCGGGAAGACACTCTTTTTGGGATAAAAGTCAGCGACATTTGTGCTTCCCTAAACCTTGGGCTTCACGCCTTTTTTCCCCCTGCAACTTTAATCTCGCCAATTGTCACCTCCGTCCTGCGCGAGCTTGGGGTGTAGCAGTTTTGACGCTCCCATAAGCCTATCCCGGGCCATCGTTGACGGGTTAGGAGATAGAGGCCGCGAAAGTTGCACCCCCCTCACCGGCTTGACAAGGAGCGTTGGATATTAAATCAACCGGTCAACGAAACCGGAGGGCGGCTGCGGCGGTCCCGGAGTACCACATCCGACGAGCATCGGAGCGAGAAAAGGGATCGCGCACAGCCATTTCGCAGCCTTCATGCGGAAAATGGACAGCGTATCAGATCGCAAACTGTGAGAAAGAGTTTCGTATGTTTGACATTGATGCGTCGAGGTAGTCCTGATTGCAGCGTTAATGACGCCTTTGACAGCATTGACTTTGTTCATCACGAGGACTACCCTCCGGACCGCTCCTCCCCCAAAGTTGAAATCAACGACGTTCAGGCCAATCGTCGGGCTCCAAATCTCAAATTCCAGGAGGACAATTCCTATGAGTAGTTACTGGAAGCTGGTAACTCCCGTGACTATCACCATCGCTGTGATTTTGATCGGTACACTCGCTTTATTGGCGAGGGACGGCGAGGGCGGCGATGGAATCGATCACAGCAAGGTTCAGCAGGGCTTCGACATCGCTCCTGTTCCACTCGATCTGACGGGCAAGAACCGAGATCTGGTTGGTATGGGCAGCTATATCGTGAACGCGAACGGCGGATGCCTCGAATGCCATACGAATCCGCCATACCTTCCGGGTGGAGATCCCTTTTTAGGACAACCGAAGAAGGTGAACACCGACTGTTATCTAACCGGAGGGATGCAATTCGGACCATTCACTTCGCGCAACCTGACACCAGAAAATGGTCTACCGGAAGGACATACTTTCGCAGAATTCGTGACCATCATGCGAACCGGCAAGGACTTCGATCTGAAACATCCGCAGATCTCTCCCTTGTTGCAAGTGATGCCCTGGCCGGTTTTCCAGAACCTGACGGATCGCGACCTTCAGGCGATTTACGAGTACTTGAGTGCTATTCCCGCGCCCAAACCCGGCGCGAATTGCACAATAGTCAAGTAGAAGGGCTCTAGGGTTGGTTTGTTATTTGCGGCATGTGCAAAGTCGCCATGCCGCATCGTTCTTTCATCCTACTTTCGAAGCTACTGCCTAGATGCGGGATGGCTCTCAAGAGCAATACAAGGTGGACACAAGTCGCGTCGCCTAAGGTCTCTAGATGTACCCGAGTCTCTTTAGAGCAGCAACAATAATTGCTTGGTTTTTCAGATGAGGTCTTCTCTTTCCGGTTCGCGCGTTTATCAGAGTCCTGCGCGACAGCCCCGTTTTCTTCACCAGAACTGACAATGGGATCTCTTTCAACGCTGGTCTAATTTTCGTTGTGAACGCTTGAAGCGGATGCAAATGCCACTCGAACCTGCCGCAAAGACACTCCAATGATGGTATGTTTCGTTCACCTCTGTGAAGCAGAGCGCTAACACAGACTTAAGGCTCTTCTTGTCTCGGTACAAAGTCAGATAATAGGAATCGTTGCTATCCGTCCACGAGCGTGGATCTAGCAATGTGATCGATCGTTTCCTCAAAAGATATATGAGGGCCGGAATATTGGTGTAACGGCGAAGGTGCCTTTCGCTCATTTGTTCAATTCGTACAACCTTAGCAGGAGCAAGGCCAGAGGGGGGTGCAACTTTCGCGGCCTCTATCTCCTAACCCGGGCCATCGTTGACGGGGTAAGCATAATAGGCATAGATTGTGCACCCCTCCTGCACCATTTCTGGTGCACTTTCACGTTCCAAACTGGGAATGGCAGGCCCGCTCGCGCGGGGGCGAGTTGCACTCTCTGGCGCGCCCGTTCCCGACCACTGTTTGCTCTGCAGCCTACAATATTGCTGTGTACAGGCGATCACTATGCCTTGCTTTTATCATCACCGCTTTTGGTGGGGTGGCGACGTGTCAATGTCCCAAGGATGTAGTCCCGCCAGGTGTTACCCAGCACCAGGAGGAACTGGGTGCGCGTCCTCTCAACGTTGTTATTCGCGAAGTCCACTTCATCAACATGGGTTCTAGCAGCTTCGACGAGCAACGTCAGGTCGCCGATTCGCTAGTCGGATTGTGCTTTCCAGAGAACAACAAAAATGAGATCGAAGAACGCATCCGATATGGATTTCAGCATTTTGGGTTTTTTAAAGTTCGTACCTCGGCAGTCACAGTCGAGGCTCGTGACAGCAGCAATCCACCGACCGTTTCGGTTGCTGCGCGCGTGGAGGAGGGAGCGCGATACAGACTGAAAGGAATCACTTTCGCTCACAATAGAGCAGTCAGTAACGCAACCGTGTTGCGTAGCTTATTTCCGCTGACGGACGGTGAGATCTTTGACAGGGAGAGCGTGAGTAAGGGATTGGAAAGTCTTCGCCAGGTTTATGCCCAGCTCGGGTATATAAACTTTAGTGCAGTGCCAGAGACTGACGTCGATGAGGAGAACAAACTCATCACGTTGGCTCTCGATTTCGACGAGGGTGGGCAGTTTTCCATCAACTCATTCACTATCAAGGATGCTGATGGCCAACGGGCCGTGACGTTACGCGCGATGTGGCCGGAGATGTTGGAGCCCGGCAGAATCTACAACGCGAGATTGATAAAACTGTTCTTCGAGCAGGCCCAACGACTACTCCCGCCTGGTGCGAGCCCTGAGCGGAATCTCATCATGAAGCAGAATTCTCTCGAGCAGACCGTTGACATCGTGTTGAACAACGAACCAAATCCAAATTAGCCAATTCGGACTTGACTGTTCGGTGCATGTGAGTCGATGAAAGCTGCTACGAAGTCAGAGTCCTCCAACGTTGCCCCCTCCAAACTGGGAATGCCCCAGCGCAGACTCTGCTCGCGCCACCGGCCCACCCGGGCTCGTTCGCGCGAAAACCGCGCAGCGAGGGCTGTCCGTTTATAACTGGTTCCAGACGCGACGGGTTCACAAACTCTATCTCGAATTAAAGCGTCTCGAAGACGAAGCTGGGGCTAGCGGGTCGCGTGAAGATTACGTTGAGCGACTAAATAAGTTAGCAGAGCGAGCAAGTCGCCTTTCGGTACAACGTCTTTCCGGCCGCTCGTGTACGGGTTGAGATCACACATTGATATGGTCCGTCAAGAAACCGAGAAGTCATCACGGGCCTCGCCACGATCGCAGGCTTACCCTGGCATGAGGTGATGGTTTCCATTTGGTTTGCAGACAGGCGCTTCGCTTGTGAGGACCTAACCCATCTTCCTGCCACACTCACGCAGCGCGGTCGAATGTCCGTTCAGCTTCGGCGCGCTCTGGTAGCTTCTTGGAAAACCGCCGCAACAGAATCCAAGCCAGCATGAATACCCGGCGCTGCCAGACTGTACCCAATGGGGAGAGTGTGCTGCAACTGTCGAAAAGGGGCTTGCAATCAGAGGCGTTCATCTTGGGCACAATCACTGCAGTAGACAAACCGGACCCAACCATTGAAATCAAAATGGAATGGATCGACCAATACAGCGGGAAACGATATCGCATCACCACTGCTGGTCACCATGGCGACCGAAGGTTGGATAGCTTGCAGCTGTAGCAGATCGTCAAGTCCGGTCAGAGCATTCAACCGGCGGGGATTATTTTCACGGATATGCTATTCGTCCAAGTGATCGCAACAGTGGCGAACGTTCCGAACGCGAGAAGGGACAGAGATGGCGGCTCTGAAACTGGAGCACTCTGTGTCGTGTCGATGTATGTCTGGAAAAACTGCGTGGCGCTCAAGGTCTGGAGCGTGGCGAGCCCGCCACTTCCCGATACATCTAAACGCTGAGAGTCGCAGGTCTGTGTTTCATTGGGTCGCGACTTGGCCCGACCCTCTGCAAAAAGCCAATGAAATATGCGCGAGCGGTTCTTTCGCGCGGAAGAACAGACACAGTCGGCGATTCGCTCGCACTAGTGCTCACGCGGGTGTGAGGAGATGCCGTTGCAAATTATTTCCGAGTTGCCGACAATACAGCAAGTGCCCGACGCGGCGAGATTCCATCGATCAAAGCGCGCATTCCTGTCCTGCCCACTGTGCGATGTAGCTCTTTAGGAATTCGCGGAAGTCCACCGCCGGCTGCCCAAACCGATTCGCATTGACCACCTCTCTTGCCGTGGATAACATCTTTCTTCCCAGGAACTCATGGAAGAACAACTGGTCGGCCACTACAAAATCCTTCGCAAACTTGGCGGAGGTGGCATGGGTGTGGTCTATGAGGCCGAAGATTCTAAACTGGGCCGCCGCGTCGCCCTAAAATTCCTCTCCGAGTCCAACGACGCCAGCCATGCAATTATCGAGCGCTTCCTGCGAGAGGCACGAACAGCTTCCGCGCTGAATCATCCCAACATTTGCACCATCCACGAAATCGGAGAAGCAGACAGCAAGCCTTTCATTGCCATGGAGCTCCTCGAAGGACAAAGTCTGGACCATGCATTGCGCGGCCGCAGGCTTGCGCTCGACGCTGTGCTGGAAATCGGGATTCAGATGGCCGATGGCCTCGAGGCGGCCCACGCGAAGGGGATCATCCATCGCGATATAAAGCCTGGCAATCTTTTTCTTAACCAGCGGGGACAGCTCAAAATCCTCGATTTTGGCTTAGCGAAAGTCGATGACGGCGATCCTGGTTCCTTTAGGTCCGGATCGACGATCGGACTTGCTACGGCAGAAAATCTTACGAGTCCCGGCACAGCCGTCGGCACCATAAGCTACATGTCTCCGGAGCAAGCACGAGGCGAGGAGATTGACCGGCGCAGCGATCTTTTCTCCGCAGGATCGGTTCTCTACGAGATGGTTTCGGGGAAGCTGCCTTTCCCCGGGAAAACAAGTGCGGTCGTATTTGAATCGATCCTTAATCGCGACCCAGTCCCGCTGGCGCAGTTGAATTCGCAGGCGCCGGAAGAACTGCAACGCATCATCGAGAAATGCCTCGAAAAAAATCCTGATGTGCGTTACCAAAGCGCAGCGGAATTGCGGGTCGACTTGAAACGCCTGAAGCGTGACACCGATTCCGGGCGCCGAGCGCTGAGCGCCTCATCGTCCGCCGGTCCTTCCAACGAGGCCACGTCTACACGGCGCGGCACTGACTCCAGTGCGAGCTCAAGCGTCGTCGAAGCCGCGAAGAAGCATCGCATCGGAATTGCGAGTATTTCCGCGTTACTGGTGGTTGCATCGGCGTTGGGAATCTATGCGCTTCTGCATCGTCCTGCCCGCGCTCCCTTGCAGGACCCCACGCTTGCCCGGATCACCAGTTCCGGCGATGCCAGTGCGGCTGCCATTTCTGTCGATGGGAAATACATGGCCTACATCCGCCGCGAACCCAATGGCCAGAGCGGCCTCTGGATGCGCCATCTTCCGACCAGCAGCAACGCCCAACTCATTGCTCCCGATGACTCTGCCTACTACGACATTCGTTTTGGTCCGGAAGGAAACTACGTATATTACCGTGCCGATGTAGCTTCCCGAAGCCACACCCAGCTTTTTCGTGTGCCCGTTCTAGGTGGCACTCCTGTTCCCGTTATTGACAATATCGATTCTGCGCCCAGCTTTTCTCCTGATGGACAACGCTTTTGCTTCATGCGCGGAAATTCCCCTAAACCCGGCCAAGAGCAGATCATTTCTGTAGGTGTAGAAGGCGGGAACGAGACGGTGCTGGTTACGGGAAACACGGGGACGTTGCGGACGCCGGCATGGTCTCCGGACGGCAGAAAAGTTGTATTTGCCAGTACGTCGGAGACCGAGCCGGGAACTCTGACCGCGTTGGACCTCGCTACGGGAGCACGCAGCACTTTTTTTCGTTTCTCTCAGATGCAGGAAGCTCTGTCCACGGTTTGGACTCCAGACGGTCACGGCGTCATCATCGCCTTCCGCGATGTTGTTACCGGACAAACACAACTCGGCTATATCTCCTATCCCCGGGGTGAATTCCGCAAGATCACCAACGATCTCAATTACTACCGCGACGTTAGTCTGACGACTGATGGAAGAACTCTCGCCACAGCGCTCGTTCAACCGGAATTTGTGATTCAACTTTTTCCTGCTGACGGCGTGATGGATGACTCCCACGCACAGTCCCTTGGTCCCGCAAAGTGGCTCGACTGGCTGGATGCGAGTCACGTGCTTGCGTTCGAGGGAAGCGACGGGGGCATTAGTGCTATTGCGCTCCCCTCCGGGACAAGAAGCAGTCTCTATCGAAATGATTCCGTCAACTCCCTGGACGGCCACTCCTGCGCTGGCCCCGGCATAGCCTTTAGCGGTATACCCAAGGAAAACACTGCGGTTGGGTACATCTATGGGATCGACGCAAACGGCGGAAATCTCCAGCAACTCAGTCCTGGACCAGACGATCAATACTTTCGCTGCTCGCCCGATGGCCGTTGGCTGGTTTATTCCGATCAAAGCGAAAGGAGTATCAAAAAGATTCCCCTGGCTGGCGGAAAGTCGGAAATTCTGATTCCCAAGGAACTTGGACCCGACAATCAATTCGACATAACTAAGGATAGTAAGGAGCTCATCGTCCTGCTGCACGGAAGCCGCGGACCGATTCTATCGTTTGCATCTCTGGAATCGGGAAAGATCGCCCAACAGATTCCCTTGACAGGGAATCCGAACTACTTGGCTTCCACACCTGACGGCAAAGGCGTTGCATACGTCGATAGAGTCAACGGCAGCGTCAATATCTGGGTGCAACCGCGCGTCGGTGGCAAACCTTATCAGCTTTCGAAGTTTGTCCAAGCAGCCGGTCCAAGCAAGGGCATCCACGGGGCCGCTTGGTCGCCCGATGGCAAAATGCTGGCGTTAGTTCGTACCACAGTGCGCTCTGACGTTGTCATCCTACAAGATCAGACCAAATAATGTGTTCACCGACTGCGATATGGTGGCTCGCGTAGCGGAAGATTGAATGCCTTTGGCCGGTAGTCTCTGTGGACAGATGACGGGCAACACGGACACTATCCACTAACTTTCCGGCTGATCTTGCCAACGATCCTAAAGCCACAGGTTACGTGGCCACTCATTGATCTTTTTCCACGTCCCGACCGAAGCAAAGGAGTCAGGAATGATGGAGCTAGGTCCCATAAAGGGAAGCCTCACGGAATTCTTCTCTTTAACTCATCGAAGAAATTCAGCAACATGGTCACGTGCACTGAATCTTTGTCGTCAGCGTGTTCAGAATTCGAAAACACCAGGAAGCGTTTTCCATCCGGCGCCAGATCGAGGTTCGATGTTCCCGTATAAAAGAGCTGCTTGTCCGACCAAAGGCGGGGCCTTCCGGGCACGAACGATTGACCGTTCACCGTGTAATCCACAACCATGATGCGGTTGTCTGTTGTTTCATAGAACAACTCACGGCCATTGTTCGACCAGAGCGCGTACATGCCGCCGCCGGTTGAAATCTGCCATTTGCCTCCGTTCCCAGCGGGAAAGGGACGTACATAAATTTCGGTGGTGCCGGACTCGTTTGAGCGGTACGCAATCCAGCGACCGTCGGGCGAGAATCTGGGAACCAGTTCGTCGGCACGAGTGTGCAGGAAATCCGTTGGTTTTCCCACTTTGGGATGATCCGGATCCGCAAGGTCCAGAGGCAAAGTCCGGATGTCGAATCCGCTCTCAGGCGTGATTTCGAAGTATGCGAGCCAGCGACCGTCGGGAGAGAAAGACCACGGACGAGTGAGGGCCGGGCTGTTCAGCACCTGCAGAGGTTCAGTTGCGCCATCGCTGCGAGTCCAGGACAAGCCGTCCTCAGACGTAAATATGATGTGTCTGCCGTCGGGAGCCCAAACCGGAGTATTCGCGCTGCCGGTGAAGCTAAGCCGAGTTGTCGTGTCCCGTTCCAGATCGTGAACGTAGATGTCGGACGAGCCGGAGAGGAATGCCAGCTTCTTTCCGTCAGGCGAGAGTCGCGGCACAGCGTATGACTCCGGAGCGAGAGCCAGTGGTTGCGCCCTGCCGGAACTGTCGAGCCATGCCATTTGCCAATCCTCGCCGGCACTCTTACCCTCTATGTAGAGAAAGGTACCGGTCGCAGAAAAATCAAACTGCCCACCGCCAGTAGACGGATTTGAAGCAACATCGTCCAGCAGCGGAACTGGCGAGCCGCGCACCTCAAGCCGGCTTACGTCAAACTTGACGCCAAAAAGCACGCCCCGGTGCACGTACAGCAGATGCCCGGTTGGCACAAAGCGGCCGTAGTATCCGCCCCGCAGCAGGAGTTTTACTTCTCCCGTCCTCAATGAAATGGCCTTAATGTTGGCGTTTTCCATATTGGCGGCAGAGGGAGAGGCGGTATAAAGAACCGCATTGGCGCCGGGCAAGTATTGAGGCCAGCGGTGACTTAATTCGGCGGAAGCCAGCTTAGTGAAACTCTCGTGGGGACCGCCGCTAGCTGGTATGCGGGACAGGGGAACCGAACTACCAAGCTCCGTGACAATGTTTCCGTCCTCTCCCCAGGCGGCCCCGTGCACCACGCTGAAAGACGTGTCCAGAGTTACCGGAGCGCTGCCCTGTACAGAAATCTTCTTGAGTTGATTCCCGGCTACGAATCCGATCCACTGCCCATCTGGTGAGAAGAACGCGTCTTTACCATTCTCAGTGCCGTTTAACAAGGTGGGTTGCGGCTGATCGAGAAGCCGCGTTGCGAGCCGCTGCACGCCATCGGCTCCAGCCATGGGAAAAACCAGCCGCCGTCCATCCGGTGAAATAGCGACGGTAGTGTTGAAGCCACGCCTCGTGTCGGGCCCGAGATCCACGTTAAGACGAGTCAACGGATGATCCACGGGCCGAGTCGCACGCCACCAGCCAAGCAAGGCGATGATGGCGACGATTGCCGGCATCCCAATGGCAATCCAGAATGAAAGTGGCTTGTGGGGCTTCGCCACAAATGGCGAGGCCGCAGGGCAGTCACGAATCCATTTCAGCTCGCTCGCCAAATCACTCGCGCTCTGCCATCTTTCATCAGCGACCTTGGCCAGACACTTCTTCACGACACGATCCAACGCCGGCGGCGTCATCGGCTTGATCGCAGTGATTGCCTCCGGCTCTTTTTCCAGGATCGCCGAAGCCACGCTGATGTGTGACTTGCCGTCGAATGCCCGCTTACCTGCGGCCATCTCGTACAACACTGCACCGAAGGCGAAGATATCCGAACGCGCATCAGCTTCTTTGCCTTCGATCTGCTCGGGGGACATGTAGTTCAACGTTCCCAGAATGGTACCCTCGCCGGTGAGCGGAGAGGCTGCATTTGTAAGAGTTGGTGTGGCGGTGAAGCTCGGCATCCCGCTTTGAGCAGACGCTGCTGCGCTCACTGACGCGGCATATCCGCGCGCGAGGCCGAAGTCCATGAGCTTGGCTCCGCTCTTGGTTAACATGATGTTGGCGGGCTTCAGGTCGCGATGGATGATTCCCGATCGATGAGCTTTGTTGAGCGCATCCGCGATCTCAATGCCAACCTTCAGTAGCTGATCGAGGGGGAGTGGCCCCTTGAACACGCGATCCGCCAGAGTCTCGCCTTCGAGATACTCCATGACGAGATAGTTGGTGCCATTCGAGGAGCCAACATCATGCAAAACGCAAATGTGGGGGTGCTGAAGCTGAGAGATCGCGCGAGCTTCACGCTCGAAGCGAAGCTTCAGCTCATGATTAGCACTCAGATGGTCGGGAAGAATCTTGATCGCGACCGTGCGCTCCAGGCGCGTGTCCCGCGCGCGATACACCTCGCCCATCCCACCGGCGCCCAGCGGCGAGACGATCTCGTAGGGGCCCAGTTTTACCCCAGCAGTGAGAACCATTTTGTGTGCGCGCGATTATAGCCTCAAACAAAGAGCACTCCAACGAATCCGACGATTTTGGATGGATCGTCGGCAACTCGGAGTGCGCCGGGATAAAACCGGCATGTTGTAGGGGATGAAAGAGCCCTACAGAAAAGGAGAACAGCGAATCCGTTCTGGCCTCGAGTCTTGCGGGCGGCATCGCGAGGTGACGTTTGAAGC
>Ga0126371_10000060_pt1 | contig 73861 bp, 72 predicted proteins | sample PanSoiMetaPlot_4_FD_110145 | JGI IMG/M metagenome (GOLD analysis project Ga0126371, IMG submission 110145) | Tropical forest soil microbial communities from Panama - MetaG Plot_4 | ecosystem: Environmental > Terrestrial > Soil > Tropical forest > Bulk soil | place: Panama | collected 2016-02-17
AGCTGCCGGGCCAGTTGTGACTGAGATTCTAACTGCGCAAAGTCCGCGGTTGTACCACGCCATTAAACTCTGACAGAGTTTCAGGATCACATAACCACCCACGGGGTGGCCCCCGCTTAGTGCGGAAATAAAACATCGGGCAGACCGGATCGAACCGATCTGCCCGAAAATCTGCCGCGCTTATTCTCAAGTTACCTAGAAACTGAGTTTCAGGCCGAACTGAATCAAGCGCGCGTTGTTCACGGTATTGTTGATGACTCCAAATGTGGACGGAGCATTAACGTCCTGCTCTCCGCTACCCCCCGTGCCTCCCATATAGAACTGCGGATGGTTGAACAGGTTGAAAAACTCGGCTCGGAATTGGAGGTTCATGCCCTCCCGGAACGAAAGCGGGAAGTCCTTGATGATGGAGAAATCGGTGTTCACGAAGCGCGGACCATAGAGTGGAGCGCGGGCAGCGGTACCAAGCTCTCCCGCTGGAGCCTGCTCAAACGCGCAGGGATTGAACCAGTTCTGAATTGTGTGGACTTGAGAAGGAGCGACACAGGTCGGATTGGCAGCGACCGGCCCCGCTTTGTTCGGATCACCAACCTGGTTGGGACGCTGGAAAGTATTTCCGTTGTAGGAGAAGAAGACTCCGGATCCGTCTCCGCTATCCACCACGAACAGTGGGAAGCCGGAGGTGGCATGTTCGATGACATCGACTTGCCAGTTCCCCAAGACCGCGTTCGTCGCCCCGGTCCAATTACTGCCGAAGTGCTTGCCTTTTCCAAAAGGCAGGTCATACAAGATGCTTGCCGTGAAGTTGTCATTGAGATTCAGCTGCGACAAACCCCAATCCAGCTTCTGGTAACCGGGAAGCGGGTAATACAAAGCTCCGGGATTCGTACCCAAGCCATCAGGCATGCCGGAATCGAAAGTGCGCGACCATGTGTAGCCGAGCAGCGCGTACAAACCGTGCCGGGTGCTCTTGGTTTCCGCTTTGATCTGAAGTGAGTCGTAACGAGCCCTTCCCACGCTGTTGTTGGCCGCCACCTGTTGGAATGCAGCAGCGTACGGGTAAGTGGGAAATCCGCATCCGAGGGTGTAACCCGCAGTTCCGCATGCACTCGGAGAGCTTAGATTCTCATTGGATTGACCGACCAGAATGTGCGTGCTGCGAGTCCCTGCATAGCCAGCGGTCAGCACAACATTTCCGGGAAGCTGGCGCTCCACATTCAAGTTGAACTGCTGAACAATTCCCTGGCGGAAGTTCCGGTTCATCGACTGAATCGTTCCGGTGTAGCTAGCAGGATTCACAGGCCCGGACAAAACCGCACCACCCGTGACTGGAGTGCTCGAAGGAGTAGCCGGATCAACCAAGAAGCCTCCGGAAAGCGAACCGAATGCACTCTGATACCCCAGACAGAAGTCGCTCGGGCAGGGATCAACCTCAGCGTAATACGGCGGATTCTGCCACAGACCTTGCCCGCCCTGGTTCCAGGACGAATCGTGAAGGATGCCGTAGCCGGCGCGGATGACGGTCTTCTCACTGCCCATAACCTTCCAGGAGAGACCGATGCGAGGCTCGATGGCTGTCTTGTCAAATTGAATTCCGGCTCGTCCATCGGTTGTGACGCATGTTGTACATCCGCTTATGGCAGGGCTGCCCTTCGGCACGTACCACTTCAATGTTTGGATATCGAAGTTTGCCTGACGGTTTTGTACCTCGACTGTGGGCGTTGCCAGGGCCCACGCCACACCAAGATTGACGGTGAGGTTCGGTGTCACTCGCCAATCGTCCTGCACGAATGGACGGAACAGCTTCCACCGGCGCCCGGTCGTTCCCCCCAAGAATGTTTGATCGTGAGCCGCGAAAATGCCTGTGCTGCCCAAGAGCACGTCGGCAGCATCATCTCCCGTCAGCGCCGCATTTTCGACAATGAATCCGTCTTGAAAGGCGTTATTCCTCACGTTCATCTGGCTCGCGCGGAACGTAGCTCCAAAGCGGATGTTGTGCTTTCCGCGAATGAGGTCCAGCGTGTCAGAAATCGAGTAGACGTTGGTTCCACCCTGATAGGGCGCAAATCCACGGTCGCCGATCGCAAAATAATTGGCCATCAGGAACGAAGTCATGCCGCAACTGATGCAGTCCTTGTTGGACTGGTTCAGGCTCGCCGGATAACCGGTCACTGAATCGCACTTTGATCCAAGGTCGGCGCCCGGAATTCCAATAATGGCAGCCTCGCACGTTCCCGTACCGAAAGAAAGGATGTGGTTGAAAATACGGTTATAACCCACAGTGACTTGGTTGATGGTGTTGGCGGAGAATACGTGCGTTTCGGAAATAGCAGCGTTGCGACCGTGATTGTCGATGAACTGATTGCTGCCGAACGCGTTTTGCTCAGTCCAGGTGGGCGAGCCACCCGGCACAAAGTTGGTCGCCTGATCGTAACTGAAGCGGCCAAAAACAGAATCGTTGGTCGAGAAGTTGTGGTCGACACGGATATCCCATGTGCCTTCGTTTAGTTTACGCACGGGGACATTCACGTAGTTGTAACCGGCCGCATTAGCCACATTCGGAGTGGGATAAAGTTGGAGTACCTTCGCGCCCACCGGATTGACCACGGCGGCGGGAATTGTGGTACACGCGTCTGTCACTCCCGCGACAAAGGGTTGACTCCCATTGACTGGTGTTTCAGGTGTTGCTGTACCGACGTTGCATTGAAAAGGAACAGGGACGGGAACTGGTCCTTGCCCCGGAAGAACTTGTTGTGGAGTGTAGGGATTGATAAGTTGCTTGCCCCCAAGAACCGTAGGCGCACCACTGAAGTCGTAATTCCCATTCGCATCTGCTGTCGTCATTCCGGTCGTCGGAACGAACCCCGTGAAGGGAACTCCTTTGCGCTGCATCTTGGCCTGGTAGTCCAAAAAGAAGAACGTCTTGTCCTTCTTGATCGGCCCGCCAAACGATCCACCGAATTGATTTAGATTGAATTTCTCTCGTTCACTTGCGAAGTAACTGCGCGCGTCTAATTTCGTGTTGCGAAAGAATTCAAATAACGAACCGTGATATTGATTCGATCCGGACTTGGTGGTCACCAAAACTGTCGGGCCTGCGCGCTCGCCGTATTCGGCGGAGTAGTTGTACGTCAAGACCTTGAATTCCTGAATCGCATCGATATCCGAGAAAATGGCGATTCCGCCTTCGTCGAGTTGGTTGTTATCGTTGCCGTCGAGTAGCCAGTCAGTGCTCTGCTCACGAGAGCCGCCGACGGAAAGCGAAAACGCACCGCGAGTGGCCGCTTCACTGCTGGCGGCGTTGGTGAAGAAACTGTTTGGGTTGGTCGACTGGGTCGTGCCCGGTGTGAGTGTCGCCAACTGCACAAAGTTGCGACCGTTCAGCGGCAGCTCGGAGACTTGTTCGGAGGTGATGACTTGTCCCAGGCTCGGAGTGCTTGTTTCGACGGCCACTTCTGTAGCGTTCACTTCCACGCTTGTACTGACCGAAGCGGGCTGAAGGGTGAAATTCAGTTCGCGCTGCTCGTCGACCTGCAAGCGGATATCTTTCTGTCCGGCGGGTCCAAAGCCCTCGGCTTTGACCTGCAGAGTGTAGAAACCGACGGGCAACAGAGGGACCATGTAATGTCCGGAGTCGTCAGTTTTGACGTCGCGCGTTAGGCCAGTGGCTTGAGAGGTCACTCTCACACTCGCTCCCGAGATCACTGCGCCTGCCTTGTCAGAAATTGTGCCGGAAAAGCTGGCTGTCGCTTGCCCAAGAAGAAGCGAAGTACTCAGGGTTGCGAATACACAACACAACGCAGCAAAGAGTGTTTTCTTGCTCGACATAACTTTTCACCCTTTCAGCGGCCGCCCCAAACAAAAAAGACCGTCCCCTTCCGTTGAAGTTGGGAGGTCCAAAGACCGCAGACAGGGCTTATAAATTGCCTCTTAGCGGTAAGTCAAGAAGTTTCGGAGGGATACAGAAGTTGCAACACGCGTGTAACATTTCTCAGGAGCGCGCAGACCACTCCGCATCGAACTTCGCGCGGCCGTAAAACGACTTTTGTGTTCCAACTCCGGTGGTTGACAGGCCGGCGTAGAGATTGGCGCGCCGCACGGCTTCTTTTTCAGGAATCCCTTCTCCAAGAAACACCGCAAAGCTCCCAATGAACGCGTCGCCTGCGCCGGTGCTGTCAACGCTTATGACCGCGAAGGGTGAGACGTGTTCCGCACAGTCGCTGCCCGCGATGAGTGATCCCTTGGCGCCAAGTGTGATGATCACCCGTCGTATTCCTCCTGCCACCAATTTCTCGGCGCATCTCTTAGCGTCGTCGACGTTCTTCACTTGCAATCCGGAGATCGTCTCGGCCTCACTCTCGTTCGGGACAAAATAGTCGAGATCTTTCAGCGCCGCCATGTCGATGGCGTGAGCGGGCGCGGGATTCACGATGCATCGAATTCGGTGCTTTCGTGCAAAAGCGACAGTGTAATAAACCGTCTCAATCGGAATCTCGAATTGCAGCACGATACAGTCACACGATTTCAACACGTCGGCTGCAGCGTCGACATCTGCTGGTTTTAACGCATCGTTCGCACCTTTCACAACCAGAATTCGATTCTGTCCGCCAGGCTCGACGAAGATCGGTGCCACTCCGCTCGATAGTCCTTCGACCTGCTTCACGTGTGTGGGATCGATTCCCTGTTTGCGGAAGTTTTCGATTGTGGCAGGACCAAACAGATCGCTGCCGACGCGCGCGACCATGAAAACTTCTGCACCGCACAGGCGCGCGGCAACTGCCTGATTCGCTCCCTTGCCGCCGAATCCCAGATCGAACTTCTGCCCGAAGATCGTTTCCCCGGGTTTCGGAAACTGATTCGTGAATGTGGTGAGATCAATATTGGCGCTGCCTACTACGGCAATGCGAGGGCGTTTGGCCATGGTCTTTCCAGTCTTGCCTGCAGCTTAACGGGAGAACGCAGGAGTTTATGCAGCGTAGCACAGCCATGTCAATGGCAGCGGAGTTTTGAAATGAGCCGCAGGCGCAAGTTTGGAATGCGTTCACATTGTAGGTTCGTGCAAAGAAGAGTATCGTTACTCGTTTTCCAGGGGAGAACGAATGTTCACACCGCCAAGTCTGACCATTGCTCTGTTGATGATGATCATCAGCGCCGCTTGCTGGGGTTCATGGGCGAATACTTTCAAGGGAGTGAAGAACTATCGTTTCGAACTATTTTATTGGGACTACGCAATCGGCATTTTCTTGATCTCCCTGGTGCTTGCGCTGACGATGGGGAGCACAGGCCAAGACTCTTCCAGTTTCCTGACTAATGTTCAGTCTGCAGACCCCTCGAACATCGTCTCTACTTTGGTCGGTGGCGCCATATTCAACCTGGCGAATCTATTGCTGGTCGCCGCAATCGATATGGCCGGACTCGCTGTGGCGTTTCCGATCTCGATCGGAATTGCACTCGTGGTTGGAGTAGTGCTCAATTACATTCTCCAGCCCCAAGGCAGCGCGTTGTTGCTGTTCGGGGGCGTTGCCTGCGCCCTGATCGCGGTGATCCTCGACGGCGAAGCGTACGGTAGCCTGCCTCGCGCCGGGCAGGGCGCGTCGCGAAAAAGCATCATTTTGTGCGTGGTATCAGGAATATTGATGGGCTTGTGGAGCCCGTTCATGACCTATGCGATGACGCGCGGGCACTCGCTGACTCCGTATAGCGCAGCTACGTTTCTGACGCTCGGCGCGCTACTCTCCTGTTTTATCTGGAACATTTATTTCATGAAGAAACCGCTCGTGGGCGAGCCCGTGAGTTTCTCTGGCTTCTTCAGCGGACCGCCTTCGGGACATCTGCTTGGATTGCTTGGCGGCGGTATCTGGGGGCTTGGCACGGTATTCAATCTCACGGCAGGAAAATTTACAGGGCAGGCAATCTCTTATGCGATTGGCCAGTCTGCTCCGATGGTGGCGGCGCTATGGGGAGTGCTGGCCTGGAAAGAATTCGCTGGATCCGGCTCGCGCGCCAAACTCTACCTTACGCTCATGTTCGTTTTCTATGGACTGGCGATTCTGCTGGTCGCACGCGCCCACGGATAAGAGTGCGTGACTATTTTCCCTTGAGCCTGCTGATGAATAGTTTCAGAAATCGATCCGCGTCCGATGCCAGACAAACGCGGGCGTTTGGCTTCAGTTCAATCACACCGTCGATCTCGTAATGATCTCCATGCAGAACGTTGTTCTCGTTTGAGCCCATGCGATTCGCCACCGTTTCACCGCGAGTAAACTCGCCCTTGGTCTCGACGTCCACATGCATGCCCTTGAGCGTCACCAGAGTCGGGTCGATGACGGTTGCAACCGCGAGAGGATCGTACATTGCAGCACCTTGATATCCGCTCTTCTCTGAGCGAGTGAGATAGAAATCTGCCAATTTCACGACGAAGTCGCTTTCGGGACCATGAAGCGCTTGCAAATCGGAGAGATATTTGCGCGTGATCAGCGTTCGCTCGCCAACGTCGGAACCGATCATGGTGACCATCCATCCTGCGTTGAAGACAATCGAGGCGGCCTCCGGGTCGCCGTAGATATTTGCTTCGGCCGCTCCGTCTACATTCCCGCCGCTAATCGATCCGCCCATGATCACAACGTCTTTCACGAGGGGGACGATCGACGGATCTTTGGAAATGGCGAGCGCGATGTTGGTCAGCGGCCCGACCGGAATCAACGTAATTTCGTGCGGATATTTGTGCACGAGCTCAATGATGAGATCGGGACCAAAGCGCGAATCAGCCTTACACTTGCTGACGGGCAATTCGACTCCGGCGAGTCCATTTTTCCCATGCCAGAATTGCGCCGTAATCAATTTCTGGTTCAGCGGGTGTTGCGCTCCTCCAGCGACAGGCAGATCGCAGCGATTTGCCAGCGAAACGATCTTCAACGCGTTCTCGAGCCCCTGCCACGCTTCTACGTTGCCCGCAACCACGGTAAGCGCCTCTACCTTTAGTTCCGGCGAGTTCAGGGCCAGAAGAATCGCCATCGCATCATCGATGCCCGGATCAGTATCGATGATCACGCGGCGTGGAGTTTGTGCCGCGGCGCTCAGCAGAAAGAACAAGACGGCCAGGAAAGACGAGGTGAATAACTTTGTGAATTGCGTCACGGAGAAGGTCCTTGGTTCGAGTTAATGGGAACTGACTTTTATAGCAGCATACCCGCGATCGAAGCCGACATAAGATTCGCCATCGTACCGGCGAGCATCGCGCGAAATCCCAGTTTCGCGAGCTCGCCGCGCTTGTTGGGAGCCAGAGCACCGATGCCGCCGATTTGAATTCCAATCGAGCTGAGATTCGCGAATCCGCACAATGCAAACGTCGCGATCGTTACCGAACGGGGATCAAGCAGGGCTTTATTTTGTCCCAGGATAGAGAACGCAACCAACTCATTCAGTACCATGCGCGTGCCCAGCAAGTTTCCGACCTGCAAACAGTTGTGCGCGGGAATTCCGATAACCCAGGCAACAGGCGCGAAGATGTAGCCGAAGATCTGTTCCAGGCTTTGCGGAAACCAGTTAGCATGACTATGAATGCCACCAAAAATTCCGTTCGTTAGCGCAATAAGGGCGAGAAATGAAATCAGCATGGCTGCGATGTTCAGGGCGAGGTAGAGGCCGTCGGTGGTGCCGCGCGCAATCGCACCAAGCAGGTTCTCCTCTTTCTCGGTCTGCTCTTCTTCAGCACTCATTACGACTTTCCCTGCGGTCTTGGCCTGCTCGGTCTCAGGTACCAGCATCTTTGCCATCAATAGCGTGCCCGGTGCAGTCATGATGACGGCACTCAGCAGATGCTTGGGATCGATTCCGAATGCGATATAGGCCGCCATGATTCCACCGGAAACATGGGCCATCCCGCTGGTCATGACTGTCATCAGTTCAGAGCGCGTGAGATCGGGAAGAAAGGGACGAATGGTCAAGGGAGCTTCTGTTTGTCCCATGAAGATGCTGGCTGCCACGTTGAGCGACTCAGCCCCGCTTGCGCCCATGACTCGCGTCATCACCCAGGCAAAAATTCGGATGATGATCTGCATGATCCCGAAGTGGTAAAGGACCGCAAAGAAGGCAGCGATAAAGATCACGGTCGGCAGGACGCCGAATGCGAAGTATCCGAGTTGCGACCCGGGTTTCGCCAAGTCGCCGAAGACGAAATGCGATCCGGCGTATGCATAGCTCAGCAGCTTCGTGACTCCGTCGCCGGCTTTTTGAAAGGCCAGGCGGCCGGCATCGATCCGCAATACGAAGACCGCGAAGAGGAACTGCAGTCCCAGGCCCCACGCGATGGTCTTCAATCGAATGGCACGGCGGTTCGTTGAAAACACGTACGCCAGACCGATCAGCGTGATTAGTCCCAAAATTCCTGTGAAACGCCCCATCCGTCCGTCCTCTTACTTGCCGATCATTCTGTGGATCAATGGCCTCTTGTGCGAATTCGGCTTTTCTGCAATTGTGCAACTTTGCACGATCAGCCGCTTCGCGCGCTCCGCTCGCGCTTCATCGTTGTAATGGATCGTGGCGAGCGCTTCGCCTGCATCTACACGATCATCAACTTTCTTGTGCAAAATAATCCCGACCGACGGATCAACCGAGTCTTCTTTCCGCTCACGACCTCCGCCGAGGATCACGCATGCCGTCCCAACCTGCTCACATTGCATGGCCGCTATGTAGCCCGCCTTCTCGATTGCCACCTTCATTGTGTGCCGCGCTTTGAGAAGCCTATGCGGATCGTCGATCGCGCGTGGATCGCCGCCTTGCAATTCCACCATCTGCCGAAAACGCTCTACAGCCTTGCCGGACGAAATCAGTTTCGCGCTGATCTCTTTGCCTTCGGCCACTGTTTTCGCAGTGCCTCCGAGATGAAGCATCCAGCCGGCCAAGTGCAGACAAAGTTCGCGCAAGTCTTCGGGACCGCCTCCACGCAAAATGTCGATCACCTCGACGACTTCCAGAGCATTGCCGATCATGTTGCCCAACGGCTGATCCATGTCAGTAATGAGCGCGACGACTTGCTTTCCCATGCGCTCGCCAGTCTCCACCATGAGTTCTGCGAGAAAGGCGGCGTCTTTTTCGCTCTTCATGAAGGCGCCAGAGCCTGTCTTGACATCAAGCACGAGGGCATCGATGCCTTCCGCCAACTTCTTGCTCATTATCGAAGCGCAAATGAGATAAGGACTCTCGACCGTGCCGGTAACGTCGCGCAAGGCGTAAAGCTTGCGGTCGGCGGGGGCAATCTGTGCAGTCTGGCCGATCATCGCGCATCCACAAGTCTCAAGAACTCGCCGGAAGTCACTTACAGCGAGATTGACGTTGAAACCCGGAATCGCCTCAAGTTTGTCGAGGGTTCCTCCAGTGTGGCCTAGACCGCGGCCGCTGATCATCGGAACGACGACGCCAGCGGCAGCTGCGAGTGGGGCCAGCACGAGCGACGTCTTATCACCCACGCCGCCCGTGGAATGTTTGTCGACTTTGTTCGGAGAGAGGGATGATAGATCCAGCACTTCGCCCGAGCGCAGCATTGCGTCCGTCAGGGCCGCCGTTTCCGGGCGGGTCATCCCCCGCAGCACGACAGCCATCAACCAGGCCGAGACCTGATAGTCGGGAATGTCACCTCGCGTATAGGCGTTTACCAGCGCTTCAATTTCCTGTCGAGACAGTTCGGCGCCATCCCTCTTCTGGCGAATCACATCGATTGCGCGAAAGTTCTGGGCGGCGGAACTCGGCTGGCTCACTTGAGGCGGAATCCTTCCGGGAGAAGTTCGGTGATATGGGCCTGTTTCGGTCCGTTTGCGCTCTGAAAATAAATTGTCGCGTCGGGACCAAACTCGAAGATCACTTGGCGGCAGGCTCCGCACGGCGAGCATGGCGCCCCCTTATCGTTCGTTACGGCAACTGCTTCGATCGCAATTTTCGGTCCCAATTCAGCCACTGCCGAGAAGATCGCGGTCCTCTCCGCGCAGTTGGTCATGCCGTACGACGCATTTTCCACGTTACAGCCCGCAAAGATCTTCCCGTTTGTGAGAAGAATGGCCGCTCCGACGTGGAAGTTCGAATACGGCGCGTGCGCATTGTTCATCGCTTTGCTCGCCACACGCTCGAGTTTCTCCCGTACACCGGAGACCGGCTTTTTCCTAATTGCCGTCAAAGTTCCCTCACAGTGTTGATTGATGGTCCAGCGTAACGTGCCGAGCCGTGCGCCATTGTAAACCCTCGTCTCTGTCTTTTGACTTAACCGGAGAGATCAGCGCTTGGTCGAAACTCGCCTTGCTGGACCCCGTGCCGTACAATGCCACTCAAGCCATTGCTCAGGTACTTGGGCAATGAATCAAGAAGGCCGCATGGCTGGCGATCGTCATTCCTCAAATCTGCCGATTAGCTCGGGCCCAATCTCCAGCGGCGATTCTTATGCTTCGGCGGCGCTTGCCTCACTCAACGGCCGTCCACTTCTAACGAATGGCGGAATTCCGCTCGATCTGAAGTGGGTTGAGGAAGTTCGAGTCAATACCAGTGCTGTTGAGCGCCGCGCGCAATCGCAGGTCGCTAGGCGCACGGTAAAGAAAGAATGGCAGGCGGCTTGGCTGTTGCGCGCAATCTGGTGCATGGACCTGACCACTCTCTCTGGAGATGACACGGAGGAGCGTGTGCGTCGGCTGTGCGCGAAAGCAAAACACCCGATCCAGCAGGAACTGGTCGAAAGACTGGGGATCGCTCAGCTACAGGTGAAGGTGGCTGCTGTCTGCGTTTATCACAGCTTTATCGAAACTGCTCTGAGCGCTCTGGAAGGAAGCGACATTCACGTTGCAGCGGTCTCCACTGGATTTCCTGCGGGTCTGTCGCCGCTAGCTGAACGCGTGGCGGAAATTCGCCGATCGGTTGAAGCGGGAGCGCACGAGATCGACGTTGTTATTACCCGCGCCCACGTTTTCGGCGGCCGATGGCAAGCCCTCTACGATGAGATTGCCGCGTTCAAGCAGGCCTGCGGCTCGGCGCACATGAAGGTCATTCTCGGCACTGGAGATTTGCTGACGCTGCGCAACGTGGCGCGTGCAAGCTGTGTTGCCATGATGGCCGGTGCAGATTTCATCAAGACGTCGACCGGGAAAGAACCGACGAACGCGACGCTGCCGGTAAGCCTCGTGATGGTGCGCGCGATCCGTGAGTATGCGCAGCGAACGGGAATGGCAGTCGGTTTCAAACCGGCTGGCGGCATCCGCACGGCGAAGCAATCCCTCGATTGGCTGGCGATGATGAAAGACGAGCTTGGCCCGTCGTGGCTGCGGGCAGAAATGTTCCGCTTCGGCGCCAGCGGCATGTTAGGGGATATCGAGCGGCAACTCGACCACTACGCGTCGGGGCGTTACTCTGCCGAGTATCGTCATCCGATTGCTTAAGCATGTCTTCCACGAAGTTATGATCTGAGGCCAAATGAGCATAGCTGAAAAATTCGTCAGCATGGAGTACGGACCCGCTCCGGAAGATCCGAAGGAAGCCATCTCCTGGCTGGAGCGACATCATCGCCGGTTTGAACTGTTCACTGGCGGCGGCTGGAAAGCCCCCGAGCGCGGAGAATATTTCGAGACGTTCGATCCGTCAAACGGAGAGAAGTTGGCCAGCGTCGCCCAGGGGAGCGTGGCCGACATCGCTGCCGCAGTGAAGGCTGCCCGCGCTGCCGCCGGCAAGTGGCGAGGACTGACCCCCCACGCTCGCTCACGCTATCTCTACGCGCTCGCCCGGCTCGTACAAAAGCATTCGCGACTCCTGGCAGTGCTCGAAACGATGGACAACGGCAAGCCGATTCGCGAGAGCCGCGACATCGACATTCCGCTAGTGGCACGTCACTTCTACTACCACGCAGGTTGGGCGCAGATTTTGCCGCAGGAGTTCCCGGATCATGAACCGTGCGGGGTGGTTGGCCAGATCATTCCGTGGAATTTTCCGCTCTTGATGTTGGCTTGGAAAATCGCACCTGCTCTTGCAACCGGAAATACCGTGGTTCTGAAGCCTGCCGAGTTCACTCCGCTGACAGCGCTGTTATTCGCGGAACTCTGCCAGGAAGCCGGATTGCCAGCTGGAGTAGTGAATGTTGTCACCGGTGATGGTTCAACAGGCGAAGCACTGGTCAAGCATCCTGACGTCGACAAAATTGCCTTCACCGGGTCGACCGAAGTTGGACGCGCTATCCGAAGCGCAACGGCCGCAAGTCACAAACGCCTCTCGCTGGAACTGGGCGGGAAATCTCCCTTCATCATTTTCGAGGATGCGGACCTCGACAGCGCCGTCGAAGGTCTGGTGGATGGCATCTGGTTCAATCAGGGACAGGTGTGCTGCGCCGGATCGCGGTTGCTGATGCAGGAAAGCATCGCCGAGGCTCTCATCTCAAAAATCCGAGACCGCATGAGTACCTTGCGCATCGGGGCGCCGCTCGATAAGGCGATCGATATCGGTGCAATTGTGGCGCGCGTGCAACTCGATCGCATTCAGCGCCTTGTGGAGCAAGGCGTTGCAGAGGGAGCGAATTGCTGGCAACCGGCGGTTACTTTGCCCTCTCGCGGTTTTTATTTTCCGCCCACTCTTCTCAGCAATGTGCATCCCACCTCGATCGTCGCGCAGCAGGAGATCTTTGGCCCCGTGCTGGCGGCAATGACTTTTCGCACTCCTCGCGAAGCCGTGGAACTGGCTAACAACACCGTATATGGGCTGGCTTCTTGCGTGTGGAGTGAAAACATTAACGTTGCGCTGCACGTCGCTGCACAACTAAGAGCCGGCGTGGTCTGGGTGAACTGCACCAATCTGTTTGACGCTGCGTGCGGATTCGGTGGATATCGCGAAAGCGGATATGGTCGCGAAGGAGCTAGAGAGGGCCTACTGGAGTACATGGAGCCCAAATGGCTGAAGCAGGCTCCGAAATTACCAGCCGCCAAAACTAGTGCGGTGGGGGAACGCGAGCAGGCGGCCGATCCCAGCACACCTTCCATCGATCGAACGGTCAAACTCTACATCGGCGGCAAGCAGGCACGCCCCGACTCAGGCTACAGCTTTCCGGTACGTGCGGCCGACGGCGAACTCTTAGGTGAAGCCCCGCTTGGAAACCGAAAAGACATTCGCAACGCAGTCGAAGCAGCACGCAAAGCAGAAAGCTGGGCGAAAACAACGGCACACAACCGCGCTCAGGTGCTTTATTACTGCGCGGAGAATCTATCTTTACGACGAAGCGAAATCATCCATCGACTCGGAGCCGTTGTCGGCGAGGAACAAGCCACCAGAGAAGTTGATCTGGGCGTCGAACGCATGTTCTCGTACGCCGCATGGGCTGATAAGTTCGACGGCGCGGTGCACAATCCGCCGTTTCGCAATATCGCCATCGCGATGAATGAACCGATCGGGACGGTCGGGGTTATCTGCCCTTCCGATACGCCGTTGCTGGGATTTCTTTCCCTGGTCATTCCACTGCTAGCCATGGGAAACACAGTGGTGGCGATTCCATCTGAGAAGTATCCGCTGATTACCGGCGATCTTTATCAGATCTTCGACACCAGCGATTTGACCGGGGGCGCGGTCAACATCGTAACGGGTTACGTCTCGCAACTGCTCAAAACACTTGCCGAGCACGATGACATCGACGGGATCTGGGTCTATGGCGACGATGCGACTGTTGCTCGCGCGAAAGCACTGTCCGTCGGCAACCTGAAACAGGTATGGAGCAATGAAGGAAAAGCCATCAACTGGTTTAATCCCAAGGTCGCCGAAGGTCGCTGGTTCGTCGAACATGCCACCCAGGTTAAGAACATTTGGGTCCCGTATGGCGAGTAATCGGCGGGATTGATTTTTCTCCCCGACCGGGACTAGCATACCGGGAGTTTTCAATCTTGATTTCGCCCGGCTTCATTTCTGCCTCGCAAGTCCACGTTGACAAGGAGGGATCTATGGGCATCGCAGTTTCTCCGCAAATCCACCCGCAAGTCGCGGAGTTCATCGATAAACCACGACAAATGTTGATTAACGGACGATGGGTCAATGCCGCGTCCGGCAGGACTTTTCCTAGCTACAACCCCGCTACCGGCGAAGTTCTCGCGCAAGTCGCAGAGGGCGACCGCGAAGACATTGACCGAGCAGTGAAAGCTGCGCGCCAGGCTTTTGAGAATGGTCAGTGGCGCCGCATGACCGCTTCCGAACGCGGACGTCTCATGTGGAAACTCGCCGATCTACTTGAACAACATACCGAGGAGTTTGCTTACCTCGAGAGTCTCGACAACGGGAAACCGCTGGCGATTGCCAAGGCGGCCGACGTCCCGCTTGCTGTGGATTTGCTCCGTTATATGGCAGGATGGGCGACCAAGATCGAAGGCAACACAATTCCGATCTCTGTACCGTACACACCGGGTGCAAGATATCTCGCCTATACCCTGCGTGAGCCAGTTGGCGTGGTTGGACAGATTATTCCCTGGAACTTCCCGCTCCTGATGGCAGCCTGGAAACTCGGACCCGCGCTCGCAACGGGATGCACGGTGGTACTGAAACCCGCTGAGCAAACGCCGCTTTCGGCACTGCGTCTTGGTGAGTTGATCGCGGAGGCCGGCTTCCCCGACGGCGTCGTCAATATTGTTCCTGGCTATGGTGAGACCGCCGGGGCGGCACTGGCTGCGCATGCCGATGTCGACAAGGTCGCCTTTACCGGATCCACCGAGGTTGGCAAACTGATCGTGCATGCCGCGGCGGGCAACCTGAAGAAGGTTTCACTCGAACTCGGCGGCAAGTCCCCGAACGTCGTTTTCAAAGATGCCGATCTCGAAACAGCCATTCCGGGTTCAGCTGGCGCGATCTTCTTCAACCATGGACAGTGCTGCTGCGCAGGCTCGCGGCTGTACATCGAGAAATCTGTGTACGACCAGGTAGTTGAGGGCGTTGCCGAACAAGCCAAGAAGATCAAGGTCGGGTCCGGACTTGAACCCGATACACAGATGGGACCGCTCGTCTCCGAGGAGCAATTGAATCGCGTTTGCGGGTATCTCGAAGCAGGATTCTCCGAGGGCGCGAAAGCCGTTGTCGGCGGCCGTAAAGCAAGTGATCGCGGATACTTCGTCGAGCCCACTGTTCTGGTGGATACGCAAGAACAAATGAAGGTCGTGCGGGAAGAAATCTTCGGACCAGTGGTCACGGCGATGCCGTTCACCGATCCGGAGGAAATTGTTCCCCGCGCCAACAACAGTGATTACGGTCTTGCTGCTGCAGTGTGGACACGCGACGTCAGCAAGGCGCATCGTATGGCCGAGCAGCTCCGGGCCGGAACGGTCTGGGTCAACTGCTACAACATTTTCGACGCAGCTCTTCCGTTCGGCGGATACAAGCAGTCCGGATGGGGCCGCGAGATGGGTCACGACGTATTAAATCTCTATACGCAAACCAAAGCCGTCTGCACCAAAGTCGCATAGCTTCCTTCACCAAAAACAAAGACGGTGGTTTCGGCCACCGTCTTTATGTTTTCTCCTGTCTAAAGGCGCTACTTTTCCATCAGCAATACCTTCTCCGCGTCATCGATTTCGGTCAACTTCACCTCGATCACCTCATTCATCGTGGTCTGCACATGACGCCCGACGAAGGTCGCTTCCACCGGGATTTCGCGGTGTCCGCGATCGATCAACACGCAGAGTTGCACACGCCGAGGCCTTCCGTGAGAGAACAGTGCGTCGAGGGCGGCACGAGTGGTGCGTCCAGTAAAGAGAACGTCGTCGACTAAGACGATGTTCTTTTCTTCAATCTCAAAGCCAATTTCTTTTTCCTGCACGACCGGCTTCGGACCCAATGTCGACAAGTCATCTCGGTAAAAGGTGATGTCGAGCGTGCCGACTGGAACCTTGGCATTTTCGATACGGGTGATGATCTTCCCCAATCTCTCGGCAATCGGCACGCCGCGCCGTCGAATGCCGACCAACCCCAACCCGTCTACCCCACCGTTCTTTTCTACAATTTCATAGGCGAGACGTACGAGGGTTCGTTCGATTTCAGAGGAAGACATCAGTTGTGCCTTCTGACGAAGGCCAGTCTTGCGCGAATTGGTTTTCATTAGGAATTTAGCCTCTATAAGTGTTCACGCCGGCTTTTCAATGTAGTCAACGTGCCTTGCCCAGGTCAAGCTCGCCCCACTCACTCGTGAGGAGTCTGCGGGACCACAAGAATGCACCTCTAAAATTAGAAATTGTCAGCTCCCACTATATTCCCCAGATCCTGCAGTCGCTGCCGACTTCAACACAGGGCAAACGGTTTCAATCGTCTGCACCAACGCGCAGTGTTCGTCGCGCAACGAGTGCAGATCTATCGCGTCGGGCCGAAGAACTGCGTCGTCGCTAGGGACAATCCCGACACCCTGATTTCGCCCGCGTGCCTTAGCGCGATAGAGAGCGGCGTCAGCAAGGGCGATCGATTCCTCAGCACAAATCGCCGCATAAGCCCCGCGACACCACGGGAATGCCGCCCAACCCACCGAGCACGTTTTGCGGACAACAATTCCGTGGCCCAGATCAAACGGTTCGGCAGCAATCACTTCCAGAACCCGGCTGCAAAATGCTGGCGTGCCCGATGGATCGGTCGATCGGCTCATGATCAGGAACTCTTCCCCGCCCCATCGCACCAGTACGTCCGACTTGCGGACAACCGTTGATAATCGTTGCGCCACCAATTGAAGCAGGCGGTCACCCGCCGGATGGCCGTGGACGTCGTTCACCTGTTTGAAGAAATCAACATCCACCATGATGAAAACGAGGTCGCGGTGGTCCATCTTGCGGATGTCGCTGCCACGGGCACGCTCGTAGTTGCGCATGACCTGGCCGGCCTCCGCCGTCAGGATTTCATCCATATAACGGCGGTTCCAGACACCAGTTAGCACGTCAGTGAAGGAGATCTCCTGCAATTCGAGGTTCTTTCGCTGCAATTCGAGGCTGTGCCACCTCAACGACTGCTCTTTGTTCTCGAGTTCGTCTTTCAAGCGGCACATTTCGTCAAAGTTTTGGCGAGAGAGCCGCAGCAGGTTGAGCAGTTCCTGATCGAGCAGGTGCTGCTTCAGAAATACCAGGACACCCATCACCAGCATCACGCCAACGGTGAGGAATAACCGATAAGTCCGAACGCGTGGTGGAGCATCTCCCACAAATTGTGCCCACGCCAACATGAGCGGCGTAATAAGAACCGCCAACATGGCAACGCGGGCTTTCCATATGCCGAGCCCGCGTACAGGAGCCTCCCCGGCAACGACAACAACCTGAGTCTGTCGGCCCATGAAACCGATGCGAACGAACCACGCCATGGATGCCACCAGCGGAACATCGTACAAGCTCCCGGTGTAGTAGACGTGCTTGTCGATCGCCTCGCTGGCAATCAGTGAAGCCCCGCAATAAAGCAGTGTCGCGCTGAACAACTGAAGATAGATACTGCGCCACGCACCGCTGCTCGTTCGGCGAACAAGCAGTAACCCTGCCGCTAAGACGAGTTCCTCGCTGAAATACAGCAGATCAAAACTACTTCCGTAAGCGGCTTCCGACAGGTGCACGTACTGCCACGGAATCACGACGAAAAGGTAAAGAAACAACCACCACGTCATCAGAAGGGCGAAATCAAGGGAGCCCGCGCGGCTTCCGCGGCCATCCTGCTGCAGGTGGGGTTGCACGGCGACTGCAGCCATCATAGGCACGACGTGCAGGAAGAGAATCACGTCTCCCACAAATGGATTGGGCGCTTCGTGACGCAGAACCACTTCGAAAACCGTCCACATCACCTGCGACACCAGCCAGAACGCTAGCCCCAAGCCCATCAAGGCCCAGAAAAGCCGCGGCTTTGAAGAATCGGTGCGAACATTCGCAAGAAAGGCGATGGCGGCAGCAAAGACAACTGCGTTTTGTAAGATGTCGCCGAAAGCCGTCAGAAAGAAACTACGGGGAACGACTACGGACACAACAATGTGTAGGCACACTAACGCCAAAACGGCGAGCGTCCATTTGTGTCCGTCTTTGGACGTAGAGATCCCCACGCACAGATTTTATGTTTTTGCGGTGGGACGACCGTGTTACTGAGGTAATCACGTCATGCGGGCCGAAAGTGATCCTGATTTCACTGCTCAAGCGCGGCGGCAAACTTGTGCACGAAACGGTAAACATCGGCATATGAGTTATATAGAGGAACGGCGGCGACCCGGAAGATGTCGGGCTCACGCCAGTCGCCGATCACGCTGCTCTCCGCCAGTTTGTCGCAAACATCACGGCCGTGGCTCGACAAGCGGATGGAAAGTTGCGCTCCTCGGCGGACTGAATCGCGAGGAGTGATCACAGACAAGCTCTCTGATTTCAACTGACGCAGCAAGAACTCCATATAACCGGTGAGTGCAACACTCTTCGTCCGTAATCGCTCCATACCGACTTCCGAGAAAATCTCCATCGATGCCCGCAATGGCGCCAGGCCGAATATCGGAGGATTGCTCAGCTGCCACCCTTCGGCGCCGACCATGGGATGAAATTCCGGGCCCATTTGAAAACGCGTTTTCTCATCATGCCCCCACCAGCCGGCAAAGCGTGGCAGATCCCACTCTCTGGAATGCCTCTCGTGCACGAAACACCCGGCGACACAACCAGGACCCCCATTCAAGTATTTGTAACTGCACCAGACGGCGAAGTCTGGGCCCCAATCGTGAAGTCGCAAGGGAACATTTCCCGCCGCGTGCGCAAGATCAAATCCGACGACGCAGCCTTTTCGGCGTCCTAAGCGCGTGACGCCGGGCATGTCGAAAATCTGGCCGGTGGCATAGTTCACTCCGCCGAGCATAATCAGCGCAATCGATTCACCCTCTCGATCAATGAAGTTTTCTACGTCCTCATCGCGGACGGAGGATTCTCCCTCTCGTGGCGTCAACTCAAACAATCCTGATTGCGGATCGAATCCGTGAAAACGGATTTGCGACTTCACTGCATATTGGTCCGAAGGAAAAGCTCCCTTTTCGATGAGAATTTTGAACCGTTGGGGCGTGGGACGGTAAAACGATGCCATCATTAAATGCAAGTTCACTGTCAGCGAGTTCATCACAACAACTTCTGACCGAGTAGCTCCGACCAGTTCTGCGGTTTGATCCCTCAACAACCGATGGTAAGGCATCCATGGATTCTTCCCGTGAAAGTGACCGTCCACACCGAGTTCCGCCCAATCTTTCAATTCCTGATCGAGATATGACTTCACCGATTTTGGCTGGAGGCCAAGGGAGTGTCCGCAAAGATATAGGCATTCCTTTCCGCGCTTGTCTTTTGGGAAGAAGAACCGGTTACGAATGTGAGCCAGAGGATCAGCAGCATCCATCTGACCGGCGAACTCTGCTCCTGCCTGATAGCTGATCGTGCTCAAGACAACTCCAATGGAGCAAGTTCGTTGCGAATCAAATGGTCAGCCCGGCTCCAATCGAGATCTTCGACGCGTTTAAGATCTTCACACAACTCCGAGAGCATCTGGTCTTGCACCCGTCCGCGCTCGAGTGCAGTCGAATAAGGAATGCGGTGGAAAGTTACCATTGCGTACTTTGGCACAAAGCGCCTTGGGTACCTTGCCTCGAGCGCCAACTCCACCTTTTTCCGCACCAGGAACTTCGGGTCCGCTACTCTATCTCTCATCTCGACAAAGTTCTCAACGGCCAGATCGGCAATTGCATCGGTATTGACCTTTCGGGCTTTCTCGAACTCGGGGAAGATTCGGCTCCAGTCTGGCCCGTAGAGGTCAAGCATCTCCAGAAAGACGGTGCAGTCTTCAAATCCGCAATTGATCCCTTGCCCAAAGAAAGGAACTATTGCGTGCGCCGCATCGCCCAGTAGCAGGGCTCTTTCGTCAGCGTGCCACGGTGAGCATTTGATCGTTAGCATCGCTCCCGTCGGATTTGCAAAAAAGTTATCCGCGAGACCCGGCATCAGGGCGCAAGCATCGGGAAACCGGGATTGAAAGAACTCCTGTACAGCTGCGTCCGTTGTCAGACTCGCGAAACTGTCTGCGCCTTCGAATGGGAGAAAGAGTATGCACGCGAACGTTCCATCAATATTCGGAAGAGCGATGAGCATGTAACTTCCGCGCGGCCAGATATGCAAGGCGTTCTTTTCCAGTACATGCAATCCGCCGGCTCCCGCGGGGATCGTAAGCTCCTTGTATCCGTAATTGAGATATTGCTGCGAGAAGTTGAACCGTTGAAGCTTCAGCATTTCGCTACGAATCGCGGACGCTGAACCATCGCAGCCAATCACAACATCGGATTCAACCGTTACGTCCTGACCGGCTTGCTCCTCACGCAATCTAAGCTCACCGGTTCTGAGATCGAATCCACGACAGCGGTGCTGGAATAAAATCTTCACTCCGCGATTCTCCGCGGCGTTCATCAACGATATGTTGAGCTCTGCCCTCGAGATTGAATTGATCACCTCTGACTCATCTTTGCCGTAAGGCTGGAACGTCAGTACAGATGACACGGAATGCATCATCCGTCCCTTCATGGGAATGATGATGTCTTGCATCTGCTCCCACAGCCCGGCTTGCGTCAACGCATGAATCCCGCGAGTCGAGAGAGCCAAGTTGATCGAGCGCCCAGCACTCATCGGCACGCGCCGCATGTCGGGCCGCCGCTCATAGATTTTGACCTCGTGTCCCCGTTCAGTCAGGCCGAGCGCCAGCAAAGGGCCGTTGAGGCCAGCACCAATCAGGCTGATTCTTTGTGATGACTGAGTCATTCAAGAAGTGAACGGAAGCACGTTATTCGGTGAGAAGCGTTCTGGCCTCCCACAACTCCGGGAAAAACTTCTTGTCAAGGGTTAGTTTGAGATAAGACGATCCGGCGCTGCCGCCAGTGCCCATGCGCATGCCGATGATACGCTCGACGAGTTGAATGTGACGAAGCCTCCAGCTCACGACAAGCTCATCGAACTCGGTGAGTCGCTCGCATACATCGATCCAGTCGCGGTAGCTGTGCTCGTCCCGATAGAGGGAAAGCACGGCGTGAGCTCGAGCGTCCAGGCGTTCGCGTTCAGTGGCGCCTTCCGGGATGGTGAGTTTCCCCATGGCACGCAAGGCATCGAAGAACGCATCGTGCACAGAGGGTTCACGCAGTCGGCGTTCGAGCTGTGCATATGCCTCGGGTGTTGGCCTGTGGTAGCGCAACATCTTCTCGTCCTTCAAGCCGCAAAGAAACTCCAGCTCGCGAAATTGCTCCGACTGAAAGCCGCTCGCCGGCTCGAGCTTGCCGCGGAATGCCAGGAAGTGCGTCGGCAACATCGTCTCGAGAATAGTGAACTGCTCCACCAGTACGCGGGTGATTTCAGTACAGCGACGCAACAAGCGAGCAGCTTCATACACGTGATCGCGAGATTGTGGATTTGCCGCGGACGCGCGCAGGCTCGCGACCACTCCATCCAGATCATGCAGCAATTCCTTAAACCACAACTCATAGGTCTGATGGACGATGATGAAGAGCAGTTCATCATGGGGCTCCGGTACTGATTGCGGATGCTGCAACCGCAATAACTCCGGCACACGCAGGTATGAACTATAGGTCAACCGATCGCTGCGCGGTTCGATCGGTTTTGCGGGCTCTGGAGTGCCTGCTGGTGCGGATTCGGTGCGTAGGCCGAGAAACTTTTCTGCATTCCCACCCAGCAAGAGTCCCTTTTCAGCAGCACTGAATTTACTCGATCGAATCAACGAGCCAATTCCATGCTCACCCAGAGGAAACGGATAATCGGAACCGAGCATGACCCGCTCCGTTCCCATTGTCTCCACGAGAAATTGTAATGCCCGTGCGTCGAACACGGCCGAGTCGACGTAAAAGCGATCGAGATAGTGTTTGGGCGTCAACTCGCAGTTTCCATGCGCTACAGGATGGTGTTCCCACGCGTTCTGCAGGCGACCTAGCAGGAACGCGAAACTCCCGCCGCCATGCGCAAAACAAATCCGCAGGTTCTTGGGCAGCTTGTCAAACGCGCCGCTCAGAATCATAGCCACAATGCCGAGCTGCGTTTCCGCAGGCATACCGACTGTCCACGGCATCATGTACTTGGGCATGCGGGATTGGCCAAACATATCCCAAGGATGAACCAGGACCGCGGCACCTTCATCGGCGCAGTGATGCAGGAAGGTCACGATGCCAGGATCATCCAGGTTCTTCTCCCCGACGTGATTCCCGATCTCTACGCCCAGATGCCCAGCGCGCATGCATCGGCTGAGTTCCTCGCACGAAGCGTCGATGTCTTGCAGCGGAACTTGACATAGGGAATTTAAACGCCCCTTGCCGCGCGAGCATAGATCCCGGGCCGCATCATTAAAGAGCTTCGCGCATGCGAGTGCATGCTCGGTCGGCCTGGCGTAGGCAAACAGCACTGGCGTAGCGGAGATAACCTGCATCTCGACGCCATCTCGATCCATTTCTTGGAGCCGCAATTCAGGATCCCAACACGCAGAATAGATGTGACGGAAGAACCGGTCGCCGACCATGATCTCGGCCTTACCCGGATCGGTGTGTTTGATCCACGGCCAGTTCGGCGTTCCAAAACGCGCCGCAAAGTCAGGCCAAGTTCGCGGAAAGAAATGATTGTGAACGTCGATGACAGGCATTTTTACTGTTTGCCGGGATGCACGGTGCCGCAGTGTTTGCACTTGCGGAGATTTTCGTTGTTGTAGAACTGCTCAAAAAGCGGTGGCAGATCGCGCACGATGCTCTTCAACTTGACCTCAGCGCGATGTACCCGGTGATGACAATCCGGACAATACCACTCGAAACCGTCGAGTTCTCCCTCTGGCCGAGGCATTTCGACCACAACACCGACGGTTCCCGCTTGCAATCTCTGTGGTGAGTGCCGCATGTGTTTCGGCAACAGAAAAATCTCTCCCTCTTTGATCGGAACTTCAATCGGAGGCTTTCCCGGAGTCTCTATGAGCCGCAAAAAAATGTCGCCCTTCAACTGGTAAAAGAATTCTTCCGTCGGATCGTCGTGATAATCTCGCCGGTTGTTCGGTCCGCCAACCACGGTCACCATCATTTCTCCGTCTTCCCACACCTGCGCGTTGCCTACGGGCGGTTTGAGCTTCTCTTTATTCCGCTCAATCCACTTTTGAAAATTGAATGCCTTTAATTCCTTGATCGACGGCATGGTAACTCCTATTTTCCCGGCTTGTATGCGATGGCGCGAATTTCGATCAGCAGGTGAGGGTGCGGCAATTGATGCACTGCAACCGTCGTTCGCGCGGGGCCATCTTGATTGAAGTACTCTCCGTAGACCTCGTTGTATCCCCCAAAGTCATTCATATTGACGAGATAGGAAGTGACCTCGACCACGTCGTGCAAGTCTGCTCCGACGGTGCGGAGGATCTCGCGCACATTTAGGATCACCGCCCGTGTCTGCACCCGGATATCGAGATGTGTGGTTCCAAATTCGTCGACCTCCGCTCCGGCGATGCTGTTGTCGGCGCGGCGAGCACTCGTGCCCGAAACAATGTAGAAATCACCGGCGCGCTTCACATGCGGATATTTTCCACGAGGCTTAGCTCTGCCCTCGATGACTCTGCTTTCAGTTCTTCCCATTTTGCGCCGATGCTGACCTTTCAGAGCCTAATACAGATGTTATTGAGTTCAGAATAAAAATTCAGGGAATGCACGCCACCTTCGCGGCCGATCCCGGATAATCCGACTCCTCCAAAAGGAGTTCGCAAGTCCCGTAAGAACCAGCAATTCACCCAGGTAATGCCCACATTCATCTGCTGCGCCACACGATGTCCGCGCTTCAAGTTACTGGTCCAGATCGATCCCGCCAGTCCGTACTTCGTATCGTTTGCCATGCGCACAGCTTCTTCTTCCGTATCGAACGGCGCAACATGGCACACCGGACCGAAGATTTCTTCTTTCACGCACCGCGCGGACTCAGGAAGACCAGTAAAGATTGTGGGCTGAATAAAAAAGCCCTCGTCGAGGGAGTTGCCGAAGGACGGTACCCCGCCGCCCGTAACAACTTCCGCTCCCTCTTCGCGCGCGAGCTCGTAGTAGGAGAGAACTTTTTCGCGATGCTGCTTTGAGATCAGCGGTCCGAGATTCGTCGTTGCCTCCAACGGCGATCCCGGCTTGAGGCTCTCCGCCTTCTGCCTGAGACCATCAACAAAGTGATCGAAGATCTTCCGCTCAACATAGACTCGCTCCGCACAGAGGCACACCTGTCCAGTATTCAGGAAGACGGCGTCTCTGATGCCATTGATCGTTTCTTCAAAATCGCAATCGGCAAAGACAATCGCTGCATTCTTGCCTCCGAGTTCGAATGACACCGGCTTCACTCCGGCGGCAACCGTCTTCATAATGGCCGCGCCGGTTTGCGATTCTCCGGTGAAGGTTACGGCATTCACATCGGGATGCTGGGTCAGAAACTCGCCCGCCGAGTTTGGCCCGAATCCGTGCACGACGTTGTACACGCCGTTGGGGATGCCAGCTTCTGGCATGATTTCGGCGAGCAGCGTTGCCGTTGCGGGAGTCTCTTCCGAAGGTTTGACGACTACTGTATTGCCACAGGCAAGCGCCGGAGCAACTTTCCACGTCAGCAAAAGAAGAGGCAGATTCCAGGGCGTGATGATTCCAACTACGCCAAGCGGCTTGCGCAGCGCGTAGTTCAGAGCGTTGTTTCCGTCTGGCGTTTCGGTTTGAAAGGATTCGAGCCCAACGGATTTAATCATGTCGGCGAAGATCCGGAAATTTGCGGCGGCGCGGGGTATATCCAGTTTCCTCGCCAACGCAACCGGCTTACCTGTATCGGCCACTTCGGCAGCCAGAAAGCAATCGAATCGCGCCTCAATTGCATCTGCGACTTTATGCAATCGCGCTGCACGCTCGCGAACTCCGAGCCGTCCCCACTCTCCCCGCAATGCGCTTCGGGCCGCATCCACCGCGGCATCAACGAGACCCCGATCCGCTTCGCAGACCTGCGCGATCACGCTGCCATCCGCCGGATTCACGTCGGCAAACTCGTGCACACCCCGCACGAACTTCCCATCAATATAGTTTTGGTTGACCTTCATTAGGCGTGAACCCCGCCGCATCGTAACAGTCTCGCGTTTGGCGAAGCAACCTGCTATGTCGTCGTCTTGCGCTCCTGCAGATATCGTCGCAACGCGTCCTGCCACTGAGGTAATTCGATGCCATAGTGATGAAGACTCGTTGCCGAAAGTACCGAATTCGTCGGACGAGGTGCAGGGCGCTTAAATTCCTGTCTAGTAACTGGCCTCACCTCGGTCGCGAGTCCTGCACTTCGTAGAATCTCACGCGCGAATTCAAACCATGTGCAATTCCGCGCATTGGTAACGTGCACGATCCCAGAAGCATTCTTTCGACAGAGCGCAATGATCGCGCCGGCCAGATCAACCGTATAGGTCGGGCATCCACGTTGATCGTTCACCACATCCAGTGCGGGGCGACTGGCAGCCAACTTTAGAATCGTATCGGGAAAACACTTGCCGCCCACTCCAAACAACCATGAAGTACGTGCAACACAGCAATCGGGGAGAATCTGCAACACTTCTTGCTCGGCTTCGGCTTTGGTACGGCCGTACACACTCTGCGGGTTACGCTGATCTCCAACTTCGTAAGCTGAATTCTTCTGCCCATCGAACACATAATCTGAACTGACGAAAAGCATCTTTGCGCCGGCCTCATGCGCGGCCCGCGCGACATGCACAGCGCCGTCGCGATTCACTGCAAACGCCAATTCCTGATGGCTTTCACAGCCATCAACGTCGGTATAGGCAGCGGCCAGCACAATCCAATCAGGGTGGTGATTCTTGACAACATCCCGCACTCGGGCCTCATTGCGAATGTCAACATCACGCGATCCCAATCCGACAACTTGGTCGCTGTTCCACTCTCGCATGAGTGGCTTACCGAGAAGCCCTGTTGCTCCAAGAATTAGAACTTTCATTTACGTGAAAAGTCAGGTCGCGCAGCGACTAGAACACCTGCTCGCGCAACAATTGGAGCAAATACGAACCGTAACCGCTGTTTCGCATCGATGTTCCGATCCTCTGTACTTGCTCTGCCGTGATATAGCCAGATCGAAACGCGATCTCTTCTGGACAAGCCACCATTAATCCTTGCCGCTTTTCGATCGCCTGGATGTAGAGAGCGGCCTCCATCAATGATTCGTGCGTTCCGGTGTCCAGCCAGGCCATGCCACGCCCCATGACCACGACTTCCAGTTGTCCCTTGGCGAGGTATGCTTTATTTACATCTGTAATTTCGAGTTCTCCGCGGGCACTAGGCTTTAGCGATCGGGTGATCTCGACAACTTGACTGTCATAAAAGTAGAGGCCGGTAACCGCATATCTCGATTTCGGTTGCTTAGGTTTCTCTTCGATGCTCAACGCTTTGCCCTTGGCATCGAACTCAACGACTCCATATCTCTCCGGATCATGCACTGCATAGGCAAATATTCTCGCTCCCACGGATTTCCCGGCTGACACCTTGAGATCCTTCGCCAGATCGTGGCCATAAAAGATATTGTCGCCAAGGACAAGCGCACACGGACCTCCGCCGAGGAATCTCTCTCCCAGCAGAAATGCCTGGGCAATGCCCTCAGGCTTCGGCTGCACTTGATATTGCAGCCGAATTCCGAACTGGCCTCCATCACTGAGCAGTGACTCAAACTTCGCAACATCTTCCGGAGTAGAAATGACGAGGATGTCACGAATTCCCGCCAGCATCAGGGTACAGAGCGGGTAATAAATCATCGGCTTGTTGTAAACCGGAAGCAGACTCTTGCCCATCGCCTGCGTCACAGGATAGAGCCGAGTCCCCGATCCTCCGGCCAGAATGATTCCTTTGTATTGCGCCTTGTCACTCATATTGGTTTCGATATGCTGCGAATCCTAGACAGCGTAATGTGTGGCAATCCACTGGCGGTAGCCGCCGCTTGTCACGTCCCGCACCCACTCATCGTGCTCGAGATACCAACGAACTGTCTTGCGAATACCGGTCTCGAAAGTCTCCTTTGGTTTCCATCCAAGTTCGCGCTCAATCCTACTCGCATTGATCGCATATCGACGGTCATGACCAGGACGGTCCTTCACAAAAGTGATGAGATCTCTTCTGGACGCCTTCAATCGAGGTACCATTTCGTCCACCAGGTCGCAAATCGTCTGCACAATTTCGATGTTCTGTTTCTCGTTCCATCCGCCGATGTTATAGGTTTGCCCGATTCTTCCGCGCTGCAAAACTGTGCTAATGGCTTCGCAGTGATCCTCCACGTAAAGCCAGTCACGCACATTCTTGCCATCTCCATAGACCGGAAGCGGCTTTCCATCGCGGGCATTCAAAATCATCAGTGGAATCAACTTCTCGGGAAATTGGAAAGGGCCATAGTTGTTGGAACAATTCGTCGTCAGCGTCGGGAGCCCGTAGGTGTGGTGGTACGCGCGCACGAGATGGTCAGACGCCGCTTTAGACGCGGCATACGGGCTATTCGGCGCGTACTGCATCGTCTCGGAAAAGGGAGAATCCGCTGGTCCGAGCGATCCATAAACTTCATCGGTCGAGACATGCAGAAAACGAAAACGCTGCTGGTCTTCACCCGAGAGTCCAGCCCAATATGCCCTTGTTTCCTCTAACAACGCAAATGTGCCGTTGATGTTCGTTTGGATGAAGTCTTCTGGTCCGCGAATTGAGCGATCGACGTGGCTCTCTGCAGCGAAATGAACAATCGCTTGCGTAGAGTGTTCTTGCAGCAGACGGCGGATGAGAACACGGTCCGCGATATCGCCGTGTACGAATGTGTATCGCTTGTGCTCGGCAACAGGATCCAGGTTCCGCAGATTTCCGGCGTATGTCAGCTTGTCGAGATTGACGATTGACAAGGATTCATTCTGAATCCGCTGCAGGATGAAATTCGATCCGATGAAACCTGCTCCACCCGTGACGAGGATATTACTCATGTGAAAGGGCCGCCCCTCAATTCGCCGTATTAGCAACTCCCGAAGCGGCCAAGTGTTTGATTGTAATAAAAAAGGACGAGCTTAGCCCGTCCCTGTGAGGGTTCTGCTTCTATTTGTCTAAATGACTGCGGCGATTGAGTGATACCGGTGCGGACGGTTCTGCTTCCAATATGCTGCCAAGATTGTCGACGATCACCGCGAACCGCGTCGCCGCCTGGAGAGAAATTACTTGAACGGCTGCCGCATACTCAACTGGCGCGGCGTTCTCCCGAGCTCCGTCCTACGGCGGTTGCGCGAGCTGTCGCCTTCTTCGCGGACCCATCCGATGCTCGTCCAAGAATCTTGAAGTATGTACTCTCGATATCCTGCGCAATCTTTGGCCATTGCTATTCCGTCTCGATGCGTTTCCGCGCCGCCCCGTGGCCTCCCGAACCGATGGATTGGCAATAAGGAATCGGAGCCTCTGGGCCAAGTCAACGGCATCTCCCTTCACAAACGTGAACCCGGCCCCTTCGACCACCTCTCGATTTTCAGGGACATCGCTGGTCAACAGGCAAAGTCCGGCGCCCATGGCATCAAGCAGTGCCAGCAACAGGCCCTCCATATCGGAAGGCAACACGAAAATCATTGCATTGGTGAGCAGTTCATCGAGTGTTTCGCCCGACACCCAGTCCAGAATCCGGATTCGATCGCTGGCATGCTGGCGGAGTTTGCGCCTGTAGTCGTAACAGTAACTTGAAGCTCCCGCCATCACAAGCCTCGCATCAGTCTCGATCTGCTCAAACGCCTCCACCAACAGATGACATCCCTTTTCCGGGGAGAATCTGCCCAGCAACAGAACATAATGGCGAGGCTGCTCAAACTTACTCGTTGACAACTAGCTCGGATCTCGATATAACGATACCCGAGTTATGGCAGCCGACTTTGATTACTTGCCCCTCTCACCCGCAACCCTGCATATCTTGTTGTCGCTCGCGGGCGAGGACCTTCACGGCTACGGCATCATGCAGGAAATCGCGCGTCATTCGGATGGGAAGTACAAAGTTGGTCCGGGCACTCTCTACGACAACCTGCAAAAGTTGATGGACCGCGAGTGGGTCGAGGAACTTGGATGTCGAAAGTCCGACGACGATCCTCGCCGCCGCTACTATCGCCTGACCGCCGCTGGCCGCGGAGTCCTTGCCGCGGAAACCGCACGTCTGGCAGGTGTCGTCCGCGAAGCGCGCTCACGTCTGCAAATGGCAAAGCCCCGGAGGGCCTGATGCTCCGCCATTTCTATCGCTGCGCGCTCCGCTTGCACCCGCCAGAGTTTCGCCGGCGATTCAGCGCAGAAATGCTATTAATCTACGACCACTCGACGGGACGATTCTCCTCTCTACGTCTAATACTTGATGCATTCGTTTCCCTCGCCCGGCAAGGGATCTTGCGGCCGGAATTCTGGCTGCGAACATCTCCGGCCTCTGCACCGCGCGCCTTCGACGGCATCCCATCCTTCTCCTCGCTCGATCCCTTCCGTCCGCACACCAGTGCGATGATTCACGGGACGGTCGTGTCTATAGCTCTGTTTTGCGTGACTTGTTTTGCGATTCGCTACAGTTGGATTCACGTGTTGCAGATACACATTCCCGAGGTGCAGTTTGAATCGCCGCGGTGGGTGCCGTCGAGCCCAGGCACAGGTGCGTCCGCGCACCAGCTTTCCGTTTCGCCGATTCGGATGCAGCCGCCGCTGGCTTCAACGTCTTTTGGTTCGCCGCTCTCACAAAAACAACTCCCTGCTGCGACAGCGACTGAAGCGGCCCGCCGCACGGGAACTCCTTCCGGGAAGGGAGCTTTCAAGTCAAATAAGTCAGTAGAGACAACGCCCACGCTTGCCACATTGCCGAATCCTGTAACTGGCACGGAAGAACATTTGGCATTTACGCAGGCTCCGTTGAGCGCTCTCGAGCGCCGGCGCGTTATCGGCGAGGCGATCACCCACTTGAGGCGGTACTACATATATCCCGCGGCGGCCCGGAGGATGGCTGAATCGCTCAGAAAACACGAACAAAACGGTGACGACGACAGCGCAAGTGCTGGCAGTGCGTTTGCCAGTCTATTGACGACGCAATTGAGAGCAGTAAGCCATGACCGACATCTCGGTATCTCCTACAGCCAATCCGCCATACCTGAGGGTGCAACAGGACCAACGCCAGAGGCCATCATGCATTATCGCCAAGAGATGGAGCGGACGAACTGCGGGTTCGAGAAAGTTGTACTGCTCTCCCACTATATCGGCTACGTGAAGTTAAATTCCTTTCCAGATCTTCAGCTTTGCCGGTCAACTGTAGAGGCGGCGATGACCTCATTGAATCAGGCGGACGCAATCATCTTTGATCTACGCGATAATCACGGCGGTAGCCCAGAGATGGTCGCATTCGTAGCCAGTTACCTTTTCGATCATCCCACGCATCTGGAGGACTTTTATAACCGGTCCGAGAACACAACCCTGCCATCCTGGACCCTATCACCAATTGAGGGCAACCAACTTGCGAATAAGCCTGCTTTCGTATTGACCTCTGCCGAGACTTTTTCGGGGGGAGAGGAATTCGCCTACGACCTGAAGATGTTGAAACGTGCTACGGTTGTGGGAGAGACCACGGCAGGAGCGGCGCATATGGTGCGTCAGCGTCGGATCGACGCTCACTTCCGCCTCCGAGTTCCCGACACCCGCCCGATCAATCCCGTCTCAAAGACCAACTGGGAGGGTACTGGGGTTACGCCAGATGTGAGAGTAAATGCTGCCCAAGCGCTCGCGACCGCAGAGTGGCTGGCGGAGAAGTTGCCAAACAAATAGAATCGGCCCGCCACGCCGCACTTGAGAATCCAACCCTCAGGCTTGTATAACTCTGAGCGGTATCGATTGCCCGAAACTGCTCCCCATCAGACCTCGCCGCCCAAGCCTCGCCGCCGGACGATCGTCGCCGCCGGCTTTCTCCTGCTTGCATTGGCGTTGGTGTCATCTACTTCAGTCGGGGCAGCGCTTCTGAGCCCACTGGTCTGAAAACATAAGAAAACATGAGGACTGTCCCCAGTTTTTGATTGTCCAGAATCGTAAGGACTCAAGGCGCAGAATCGGGGGTCAGACAGGTGAACCGCAACCTGACATGAGACAAGAAACTACTCCGACTGATTCAGGTTTTCTCGTGACCTGCGTTGTCCTGTTCGAGGACTGTCACTATTTTCTTTGTCTCAGTTTGGGTGGACTCCACCCGCCGGACCCGGCATTCCTGCACAAACCCCGACAAAAAGAAAAAATCAGGGTTGCACTCAACGTTCAACCCTGATCTCTAGAAATGCCGGCGTGTCAGTAGCGGAACACCACTCCGGTCGCAATTCGCATGTTGTTCTTGTCGGTGACTCCATTCGAGTGCAATGTAAGCCAATCGAACTGCGCTCCACGAATTGCGAAATGCTGGCCCGCGTTGATGTCTAACCCTCCACCGAACATCATGGCAAACCCGTTGGACGAACCCGAGATGCCGATGAAGCTGGCGCTAGCCCGGTTGCCCCCAGCCAGGAGGTGCGCGAACGGGGTGAAAGTCCGGCTCTGCCGCAACGAAACCACAGGGCCGAAGGTGTAGGTGTAGTTGTGGATGCTGACGCCGCTTTGCGAGCCGTAGCCGCCGCTGAAATCTGCCGCGATGCCGAACCAACGGTTAACATTTCCGGTAACCGTGGTGTCCCAACCGGTCGCATTCAAACCGCCATCGTAACGGCTGTATTGAAAGCCCCCGAAGAATTCCGCCTTCGGCGCGACACCTGTCTCCTGCGCGAACGCCGCCAGCGGAAACGTGCCAACCAAAAAAGCAAACGCGAGTAATTTGCGCATTTGTGAACTGCTCCTCCGAGATGAAATGCACTCCTCCGAGTCGACGGCAAGCAGCCGCCCGGACCAGGCATACGTTCGCCGGTTCTAGATAAGTGCTGTGCATAGTGGATTTCATCCAGAGGTGACCAACAAGTAACTGAAGACAAAGAAGGACGCTTCGACTTTGGTAACGGCTCGAAAGCCTTAGTGCCTAAAAACTGAAGGACTTAACGTTGCTGAGGAGCGCGGTGTGAACTAACATGGGCCCCTGCCGCTCGGTTGGATGCCTGCGCAATACGGGCCCGCCATTTTCGCCGCCTTCGCCATGGCCAGGGTGATCCCGATGAAGCACTACCTCATCCGCCAGGAGTCGCCCTTTTATCTCCTGGAACTCGCTCGTGTCGGTGACATACGTATCCCGGCAAGGCAGCACGCTCGAAATCTCCGATTGCAATCTCACAATGCGCTCTTCCATGGGCGGATAGAAGGCGTACGACTTGGCGATCTGATGAAGAGGACGACCAAAGGGGCCCTCATGCTTTCCCGCCGGAATCTGCTTGTTATGGAGTCGTTCCAACGCATCGATAAACGCTCGCGGATCGTAGCCCGCCGCGTACTGATATTCCATTCCCAGCAGGTCCGCTTCAAGTTCTGCATCGCGGGCGAATTTTCTCAGCGCCAGCGGCCCGATCTGTTTGGCTCCGATCCCGCCCGGTCCGGCCATGTAGATGGCCGGAAACGAAATCACATTCCAAGCTGTTTTCCTCGTCGCATAGCGAGTCCCGTGCCGCGCGGCAACGTGCGCGACTTCATGCGCGATCAGGCCCGCCAGTTCAGCTTCGCTGTCCAGTTCGCCCAGCAATCCCTTATCGACATAAAGAAAACCGCCCGGCAATGCAAAAGTGTTGAGTTCGGTCGAATCGACCACCTTGATGGTGAAAGCAACCTGCGCGTCGGAGTTGCGGATAATTCTCTGCGCCACACCGCTGACGTATTTGACGATGTTCGGGTCCGTGACAAACTTCGTTTGCCGGTCAATGGCCTCGGCCATCTCCTGCCCGAGCGCTCTCTCCTTCTCCAGTGAGTAGAGGTTCAGGCCTTTTCCAGTGTTCCGCTGGCCGATCCGGTTCACGTCGTACTTTTCGGAATTTGATGGTTTCGCTTCGGGTCCCGGTTCGAACGGCACGATGGAATGCTCGGAATCTGCAGTGTCCGCCGCGGGACTGGCTGGGCAAGATGAGCTTCCGTCGGACGCGCTCAGATACAGCCCAGTGAACAGAAAGGCCGTCCAGAGTGCAAGCCGCGCATGGCGCTGCCGGCCAGTTGATCTGAAATCTTTTGCACTTTTGGGCAAAGCTCGAGACACCGCGAGAACTGCAACTGAAACGGTGTCGACCGCGTTTTTACCTGGCCCACAACCACACTTGCCTCTAGCTCGTTGGAAACATGGACGGTGTACGGTCGGAAGCGCCACGGATTCACCCCGCCGCAAGGCGCGATGTTTCGACCAACGTACCGACGCCTCGCGGCTCCTGCCACGTGAAGAAGCAAACACAGGCCCAAAGGACGCCGGGTGTGGCGCGGGCGCCCGCGCCTGCTCAAAGTCTGCGAGTTTTCCGTAGTCTTGGTCCTCAACCTCATCTGGTATGTGGTGGTATCGGCGATATCAAAAGCCGGGCAACCGGCCACTTCGGCAATAGCACCCTCGTCCCATTGAAAACCGCTCGATCGGCTTGTATAACTCTGGGCGGTATCGATTGCCCGACACTGCTCCCAATCAGACATCTCCGCCCAAGCCTCGGCGCTGGACGATCGTCGCCGCCGGCTTTCTCCTGCTTGCGTTGGCGCTGGTGGTCATCTACACCAGTCGCGGCGCCTTCTTGAGCCCGCTGGCCTTGGTGGTCGTCGCTGCCATTGGACTCGCAGCCCTGTTATTGCAACTGCGGCTTCACAAAGATTTGGTTGATCAGATCCGCGCACCCCTGTGGTTAAACGTATTAGGACTCCTTTTCGCAATCAGCGCAGTAGTTGCAGATATCCTGCACCTACGCATCAGCCTACTGATCGTTGCTGCGCTAGGGGCCGTGGTCTGTTTCGCGATTAGCGGTGTGAGGGTCCTTCAAGGGATTCGCAGACAACGCAAATAGTCGCCCGCATCTCGAAGCTCTGTTTCTACGGCTGTCGATTCTTTAAATACCGATCGAACCAGTCCACTGTGCGTTGCATGGCATCGATCTGATTCTCGCGTTTGGCAAAGCCGTGGCCTTCATCAGGATAGTAATGCGCATCGACCACCTTACCTTCCTTCTTCAGGATGGTTTCCGCCTGCTCCGCCTCTTCCTTCGGATCGCGAATGTCATTCGTCCCCTGCAGGATTAACAAGGGCGCCTCGGCATTCTTGAAATACTTGATCGGAGACGCATCTTCGTATGATTTGCGATCCTTCACCGGGTCGCCCAGGATCGACTGGTCGTACTGCTGGAGTGTCGGCTCCTCGTGTTCCTGCTCCGTCAGCCAGTCGGTGATACCAAACAATTCGACCGCTGCGCCCCAGACATCGGGCGTCCTGCCGATTGCAATCATCGCCATATAGCCACCATAGGAACCGCCAGTGATGCCGATCTTGGCCGGATCGACATATCCCGTGGCTGCGAGTAAGCGCGCAGCGTAGACCTCGTCTTGTAAGTCACCGCCGCCCAGATCTTTGTAGTTTGCCCGCTGAAACTCCATTCCGTAGCCGGTTGACCCACGCACATTCGGAGCGATACACACGTATCCCCGCGAAGCGAGAGCTGCGGCAGTCTTACTGAAACTATCAACCGTCTGCCCTGTTGGCCCGCCGTGTGGAAGCACGATCCCTGGGTTCGTGCCATCCCGCTTCAAGTTGAACGGCATCCACAGAAAGGCACTGATCGTTTTGCCGTCAAACGTTTTGTAGTGCACCAACTGCGACGCTGGCAGGCGAGACGGATTCAGGCTGGCCACTGCCGAATAGGTCAACTGTCTCGGCTTCTTCGAAGCGATGTCATAAACCCAAAGGTCTGCGGGTTCGGTCGAACTTTGGTGCGACGCCAGCAGCCGGTCGCCCTTTGCCGAGTAGGCCCGCGGATTTCCATCCGAAACGTTGATCCCTTCGGGGAATACGACCTTTTCTTTGTGCCCCGACTTGCGGTCGACGATGAAGATGTCGGTCCGCCCATCCTCGTTCACAACGTAGGTGAAGTTCTTGCCATCGGGCGAGAAATCTCCGCTCCTCGCCTCCCATTTAAGATCAGTAACCCACGTCCGTTGCTTGCTCGCCACGTCCAGCAAGGCGACATTGTCATAGCCGCCTTTTTCGTTGGAACTGATTAACAGAGTCTTGCCGTCCGGAGAAACCGACGACACTGAATAGAGAACGTCTCCCTGATGCGGAGTGAGGTTCTCTATGTTCCCGCTTGCCACATCCACGCGATACACGTCGGAATCTGTAAACCCGGCATTTGCGCGAGTCGAATAAATCGTCTTGCCCTCGGAACTCCAAATCGCGCCATACCATTCGCGATTGCTCGTCTCTTCGTTGGTGAGCTTGCGAACCGCTCGAGTCTTCCAGTCAAGCAGCGCGATATTTACGCTGGAAGCCGTCTTTGGCCGGTATTCGAGGGCGATCATGCTGCCGTCCGGGGACCATCGCGCGCTGGTTTCTGAAATGTCCGGGGTGTTCGTGAGATTGATCAGTTCCCCGCCGTCTCTCGACACGGCAAACAAGTCGTAGAGCTCGCCTCCGCCGAAATCTTGGTCGAAAACGATCCACTTCCCATCCGGCGACCAGACCGCGCCAGACTGCCGATCCTCCGATTGAAGCAGTTGAATCGGAAATCCTCCGGAAGAGGAGACTTTCCAAAGGTTCATTCGCCCCGTCAGGTTGGTAGTGAAGACAATCTCCCTTCCGTCGGGCGACCACGCTGGACCAAACGTATTTCGTGTGTAGTAGAGCTGCGCAATCGGAACTGGACCCGCCATTGCATTGGCAGGCGACGCGATACTCTTGGGATCGGTGATTTGACGGTCGTCGGGCGAGTCCACCGCCCGGAGAATCGAACTGGACCACATGAGCGTCAATAAGAGAGCAAGCGTCTGAAACCTAGAACCCTTGAACATTGCTGCTGTCCGCATTAACTACCTCCAAATGCCGCATCACCGTTTGAATTCGACCGCGACTCTCGACTCGACGACTACAGGCTCGCCATTGATTCGATACGGCTCAAACTTCCACCAGCGCAGCGCATCCATTGCAGCCCGTGCCAGCACATCAGGGCCATTCAGCGGATGCATCGCAATCACTGAGCCGTCGCGCCCCACAACAATGTCGAGCGCAAGGATCCCCTGCAGATTCTCCTTTCGAGCCTCTGGCGGATACACCGGCTCAACCCGATGCACCAGCAACTCCTCCATAACCTCTGCGGGAACTTGCGCGCGCGGTTTATCGGCGTCGGTCGCAGCTGCATTTTCTAAACCGGACTCTATTTCCAGCCAGCTCCGATTCCATTTCCACCAAGCCCCAGCGGCGAGCGCAATCAGGACGAGGGCAATGAGCGCCAGAGACTTGAGTTTCCATTTCGGTCCTCGTGATTGCCGGGCGCCTGAAGAACCACTGCCTTCGTGGGTGGTTTCCACCGCTTGCTTTTCGAGAGTCGCCGCTGGCGGACTGACCGTCGTTTCTGGTTCGGACCTGTGCTCTTTTGCCCAATCGCGGATGACTGATCGCTGCGCTGGCGACATCGAGACGAACTCCAGACCGCAACGAAGCTCATGCTGGTATTTCACCATCGCGCGGGTTCGCAATGGTTCGGTTGATGTAGGCAGGCTGATCTCAACTCCGACCGTCTCTCCGGGCACGAGTTCACCGGCGATCACCGCCGCGACCCCTCGCTCTCCCATGTTCATCGACCGCCCGGGCAACGTGTCTGGAATGCCTGACCGCAGCACGCTGAGGTCGACTGGTGCCTGCAGCGGAAATCGAGGAACACGCCGGCGTGATGGCCCGCTCCAGCCGATCATTTGCGTCCCTTCCGCCATCTTTGGATTTTCGTTGGACACCTAGACACTCGACTGCGGCCAGAGCTTTCGTAAAATATTTTGTCATTCCGAGCGAAGTGAGGAGCCTGATTTCCTTTCAGTCATCGCCGCTGCCGTAGTCGAGATTGAAAAGTGTCAGCGGCGTGCCGGAAAAGACAAAACTTCAACAATGGCGCTTCAGTTCCGTGATGTCACTTCCCCGGGCGAACAGCGCCACGCTTGCCATGCCGATGAACAAGCCATGCTCCACCACGCCCGGCATTCCGCTCAGTTCTCGTGCCAAATTATCGGGGTCGCGAATCTCCCCAAACCGGCAGTCGAGAATGTGATTGTTCTCGTCCGTAACGTACGGTGTTCCGTCGGAATTTCTGCGAAGCTGCACATCGGCGCCCATGGCCGCAATCCGCTTCGTCGCCAACATCTGAGCGAACCGGATCACCTCCACAGGCAGCGGAAACTTCCCTAGCCGCTGAACCCGCTTCGACGCGTCCGCCACGATGACCAACTGTTTTGTCGCCGAGGCAACAATCTTCTCCCGCAGCGCCGCTCCGCCGCCACCCTTGATCAATCGCAGCTCCGGATCGACTTCATCCGCTCCGTCAACCGTGACGTCGATTTCCTGACAATCGTCCAGCGTGATCACTGGAATGCCCAGGCTTCGCGCTAGTTCCTCCGACCGTACGGACGTGGGAATGCCGCGAATGCGTAGGCCACGCTTCACCTTCTCGCCCAGCAACTTGATGAAATAAGCGGCGGTTGATCCGGTGCCGAGGCCAACCACTTGGCCATCTTTCACGTACTCAAGACTCGCTCGAGCCGCAGCTTCTTTTTCCAGGTCGTTCGCCATTCGGGGTAACAATATATCGTGTCAGCGGTGGCTACGGGGTGGCCGCAGCGACATTCATCTGGCCAAGATTGTCGAATCATGTTGTATTTTCAGATTTCTTGGGAGCCAACACATTCAAAGTAAAAGACTTGTTAGTTCCGGAAAGAAACTCGTTTTAGCCCAAGACCTTTTCGGTATAGATCAAGTATCCGGCTAAGGCGAGGCCTAACAAAACGGTCAACACCGTGACCAGGTCCAGCAAGAAACCTGCGGGTTCAAAAACACCGGCGTCTAATTGTGCTTTTGTCTTGCGGTATCGAAGCAAGCCGGCAATCACCAGGGCGACTCCCGCGGCGATGGTACCCGAGCCGATCCAGACTGAGAGCCCCGCTGTCCGCAGCCCGTGGCCTTGCAGTGCGGTCAACTGCCTTATCGCAATGGAGAAACGACCGATGGCGAATCCGAAGACGACAATCGCTGCGCCCGTGCGGACCCATGCTAAGAAGGTGCGCTCGTTCGCGAGGTGGTCGCGGGCGCGATTCGGATTGGAGTGTTCCTGATCTGGCATTGTTGCCAATTATTAGAAGGCGCGGGCGAGGCGCCCGCACACACACTTGTGTCACATGAGACCTGATTATTCCACAGCTTTGGCGATCACCGCGCCTGCACCTGCCAGGTTCTTGATCAGGTCTGGCGGGACTCCGTGGCGCTCTCGCAGATACTCCGGATCGTTGTATGCCACCGTGACGCTGCCGTTCTCATCTTCGGCGACCAACACCTTCAGCGGCAAATCAATGGCCAGGCCCGGAGCGGCGAGCATCAACGGCGTTCCTCCTCTTGGACTTCCAAAGATCACCACCTTCGTCGGTGGCATCGTAAGTCCTACCTTCTCCGCTTCGCCGCTGTGATCGATCACTGCAAAGATCTGCATTCCTTTCTCACGGAATACCGCCTGCAGTCGGTCCACTGTCTGTTCAAACGAATATTTGCTGGCGACTCGGATCAATCCATTCGACACGGGCTTAACGTCCTCCATCACCTTCACAATCTGTCCATTCTATCTGCGTCGCGCTGTACACTACGTGGCTGAGAAAAACATCATCGTGGAGCCACTTTCAAAGATGCGAAAAGCCCTCTTTTGTCTTCTTGTGATCTGCGCTTCATTAATAGGACGTGACGGCCTCGCCCAGTCCGAATACCAACCTTCACCCGAGAATCTCCAGTCTCGCCGCGAATTTCAAGACATGAAGTTCGGCATGTTCATTCATTGGGGCGTGTACAGCGTTCTCGGCGATGGCGAGTGGGTCTTCCACAACCGTAAGCTCATGGTCGACGAATACAACCGGCTACCCGCATTTTTCGACCCCGAGAAGTTTGACGCTCACACCTGGGTCTCGCTCGCCAAGGCCGCAGGCATGAAGTACATCACCATCACGTCGCGACATCATGACGGCTTCGCGATGTTCGACTCCAAGGCCTCGGACTGGAATATCGTCGCGCGCACGCCTTATAAGAAAGATCCGCTGAAGATGCTCGCCGACGAATGTCACAGGCAAGGCATCAAGCTCTTCTTTTATTATTCGCAGCTCGACTGGCACAATCCCGACTACTACCCGCGCGGCGCTACGGATTGGAAGAATGGCCGTCCCGATCACGGCGACTTCAACGCTTATCTCGACCAGTACATGGACGGGCAACTCACCGAGTTGCTCACCAATTACGGCCCGGTCGGCGGCATCTGGTTCGACGGCATGTGGGACAAGCCGAACGCAGACTGGCATCTCGACAAGACCTACGCGCTGATTCACCGCCTGCAGCCTGCGGCGCTGATCATTCCTAATCATCACCAGACGCCGCGTCCCGGCGAAGATGTTCAGACTTTCGAACGCGATCTTCCCGGGGAGAACAGTGCCGGATTCAACACGACCTACATCAGCACCCAGCTTCCGCTCGAAATGTCCAATACGCTCAACGACAGTTGGGGATTCAACATCGGTGACGGCCACTACAAGAGCGCCGAAGAGGTCGAGCGCGGGCTCGTCCGTGCCGCGGGCAACAATTCGAACCTGCTCATGAATATCGGCCCGTATCCGAATGGCGAGATCGATCCGCAGTTCCAGACGCGGCTCCGCGCTGTTGGCGAATGGCTCTCAAAGTATGGAGATTCGATTTACGGAACCCGCGGCGGACCGATCGCTCCCGCGGACTGGGGAGTCACCACGCAAAAGGGAAACAACGTTTACGTCCACGTTTTGAACTGGACGGCCCCGTTGCTGGCGCTACCCCCGATCCGGGGCAAAGTCGCAGCGGCGCACGTTCTCGTCGACAATCAAGCGATCACCTTTACGCAAAACGCAGATGGGGTCGTGCTGAAACTGCCTTCAACGGCTCAGAACGAAACCGACCGCGTGGTCGTGCTGACGGTGAACAGGGGGAACTGAAACGCTTTTTTTTGAGGCCCGGTATTTTGAATGCAATCGCTGTTAACAAACGTCACTGCGCACTTCGCCGAAGCTCGCACGGCGCGGGGATCGCGCGGATAGCCACAACCGGGCTCAACGGATTTTCCTAAATTGCCGGAGGTTTCCAGCTGCCGTCGAGCATGGACTGCTCCGGCCAATAAGCCCGCAACCACAGAGAAAACTCACTAGCAGGTGCTGGTATCCAGTTAGCTTCCTTGTCATTGCCCGGCGACTTGTTCCCGAGATAGAGCGCGACGCCACCGTCTGGGTCGTACTTCAAGGTCTCGGAGTTCTTTGTTCCAAGAGAGTAGCGGTGCAGGTCGTTTGCATAGAAAAAATGCTGCGGATTATACATCGTCAGGGACCAGAAGCCCTTCACCGGCGGCAGCTGGCCTTTTGGGAAGATGACCGCATACAACGAGTTGCCATTGAGCTGCTTCAGTTCCGTGTCGTTGTCAGTACAGTAGCACATTGTCTCGATGCGCCCGTTGTCGTACGGCCCGGCGAGTTTATCAGCTGCAGCGTCGGATCTTAGTCCAGAAACAATTCATGTTAGTCCCGTCGGGATCCATTTGACGCTTCACCTTTCCCGCTCGGCACGAGATTGTGCATTGGCCGGTGTTGTTTGCGGGACCAACGGGGATGCTCGCAGTAATCCCTCCTGAAGCTACCAACCACAGATCCGACCGCAACGGAAATATTCACCAATGTACCTATCTTTACAAGCCGGCTTGCGCGGACTCCTCCTAACCAGTGCAGACCAGAGCTGATCGCACACCCACATTGGGAACAATCCGGGGCCCCGCCAAAGATGCACGGTTCGACTCGCGTGCGCAGATCGGCAGAATAGTTGGTAGACAATCTGGAAAACATACAGTCGCGGGGCGTTCGCGGTGGCACTTGGATGGCGCGAGCTATGCCGGCATTCATGAGCAGCTTGTTATACCGGGGTTGTAGTCTTGCAAGTTTCTCGGCTACTTCTCGCCGCTCCGGCGGAATCAAAATCTCCGGTGACTGCTCGTCCTTCTGGGGTGTATACAGGCTCGCCCACAGGCGAACCACTTCTGTTCGGGCATTCCAAAAAGCCAGGAATTCCTCCAGATACTCCGCTCTCTGAACCATTGGGCGCGTGATCGTCCAATGAACGTTCACCTCACAACCCGCAATATTCTGGAGGATGCGTTCATACGTGGCTGGCTTGCGCCGGACATCATGGTGCTCAGGGAGACCATCGACAGATACTGCCACGCGCACTCTCGGGATGTTCATCCACTCGCGCGGAATCGGTATCACCGCGCTGGTCACAACCATGGTGTGCACGTTCATTTCGCTCAAGATTGGCAGAGCCCGACTCAGTTCGCGATGGCGGACCAGCGGCTCCCCTCCGACCAGTGAGACATGCAGAGGACGATGCTGACGAACCAGCGCGACGATGCCGTCGACCAGATCGGTTCCGCGGAAATCCGAAAGATTCCGAAGCGTAGCCGTGCCCCCCAGGTGGTTGTCGCCATAGGCATAACACCCCGGGCAGGTGAGAGGACATTCACGTGTAATTTCGATCGACAGCATGGGGGTACTGCCCAAAAGGATCGACCGCCATGCTGCTAGTGCCTGCGAGACGAGCAATCCCGGCTTACCTGTGCTCTGATTCACTGAACACCTGCGACTTTCAAACTTAGTTTTCACACCGCGCGAGTCACAGGGCTCAAGCCGTTGGACGCTGACGCTACTGTTTGAGCGGCAGCATTCCACCATGCCGCGATACGACTTCAGCAGCAGTGTGCCCCTTCTGATGGTGGGCGCGGACAATGAGCAGCACGGCTCCATCCTGAAGGCAGTCGTTGTAATAACTGGCGTCCACTCTTGGGAGGCCTACACTGTCCAGAAAACCAGTGACATCAAATGCGCAACCCGAAAGTACGCCGACGGCTTCAATGTCGGCGTCCGTGAACCCGGTGTGCAACAGCGCCTCGATAGCGCTCCCAAGGGAAGAGAGCTCCCAGAACAGGGCGGTGATAAGTGGTCGCGAAGTTATCCCATCGTTTCGCATATGGACTCTTTGTACAAACCGGACCGAAGTGAATGCTGAGGTGGGGGACTAACAGAGGAGGGTACAGTTAAAGGAAAGCAATGTGGTTCCACTCGAAGACGGCACTGACTTGGGAAGGGATGGTAGGGCGAAGGTGATGAGCTGCACGATTGAAATTAACGCCGCCGGAACCGCAACCACAGGCAATTTGCCGTGAAGGGCGGTGCAAGGAAGTTCGTCTGGCGCGGGGGTAATCAAAACAAAGGCCACGGCAAAAACAGCCAGCAAGGCGGCGAACTGGATACATCGGTGCACAGAAAGACCTTTGTCCGATAGATGCTGATCCAGGACGGTGCGTTGCAAACAAATCGGCCACAACGCAATTCAGTGTCATAACATCGCATCTCGCTCAAAACTCTAGTGATCGAACTTTGAGCATAAGAACTCCAGGTAACGCCGATTGGCCGTGGCTTCCGGCTTGCCGTTTCCTTCCCAATGCCGCCGAAGCAGCGGCACTCCCAGGCAGCCCAGAATAACGCGGCGGCTACAATACACAACGTGGCAATCAGAATTCCCGACGTCGTAGCGGCCAATTGTCGCAAGTCGCCTGAGCGTATGGCATGGTTTGAGCGCCTGCCAGCTCTTGTACAAGAGCTGAAGCACCGATGGGAGCTGACGCCGGATGCGCCACTCCATGGTGAGGGGCCAAGTTGCTCCTATGTGGACGCAGTGCGTCGCTCGGACGGAACGCCGGCAGTGCTGAAAATCAGCATGCCGCACATGGAACAAGAACAGGAGATTGACGGTCTCCGCTTTTGGAACGGAGACCCGACCGTGCGATTGCTCGAGAGTGATAACGAGCTCCACGCGATGCTTCTGGAGCGTTGTCAACCCGGGACTACGCTCCGCGTTTTAGATGAATGCGAGCAAGATGCCGTGATTTCAGGCTTGCTGCGACGGCTGTGGCGACCGCTGCGGACACCGCATAGGTTTCGTCCTCTATCGGCGCTGATTGAGCATTGGAGCAACCAGACCATGGCGGAAATCGAGCGGTGGCCTGACGAGGGATTGGTCCGCGAGGGTCTGCGGGTGTTCAAAGAGCTGGCGCGTACAGCAACCACAGACGTTTTGCTGGCGACCGACTTACATGCGGGCAACGTGCTTCGCGCGGAATGCGAACCCTGGCTGGTGATCGACCCCAAGCCTTTCGTGGGAGATCCCGCCTACGACGGGACTCAACATCTGTTCAATTGCGGTGCAAGACTGCAATCGCATCCCCATGGAACGATCCGAAGGCTCGCCGATCTGCTTAGCGTTGATTGTGAACGCCTCCGATTATGGACGTTCGCCCGCGCAGCCGCTGATCCGCGCGAGGATTGGAACAACCGCGAATGGATGGATCTGGCGCGGGCCATCGCTCCCTAGGACATACACCCATCGACCTTGTTTCCGAGCGAACAGACAACGCAAGCTTGTGAAATCATCTGGTTTTGTCAATGCTTCGGCGATGCGGTTGGTGGCGGTGAACAGGGCGAATTTCTCACAGCCTGACAAACCGTGTCAGTCAGCGGACACTCCTCTCATTGCTTGTGCCGGAAAAATGGCGGACTTGCGTTGAGTTGGCGGCTTCCGATAATTGGCAGCAGCCGTGCCGATACGATTCTGCTGCAACGCGATTGGTTAACCGTAAGGAGATCCGTATGGTAGTCCTGCGCGCCTGGTTTGCCTCCACGAAGGCTCTTGTACTACTGGTCTGTGCTCCCGCGCTGGCCTGGGTTACATCCATGCAATTGCTGACGCCAGATATTTGGCAACCATCGAATAATGCGCAAGAGCCGAGGGGCACCGCGTTGATTTTGTACGTCACCGACGACGGTGGGCGGACTTGGAAACACGAGCGGACACTGACCGACCGTGGAGCCTTCACAAGATACGGCGGCGCCCTATCGCGCATCGGTGCTAGCACCACGGTTTCTGAGCCGTCAGGGACTGAATCGGCTCTGATTGTCGCTTTTAATGACAGAAAACATTCGAATCGGCTCACTCTGATGACCGTCCTCCGGGGAAAGTCAACGACGGATGCTGCTCCCTCGGTGAGTTCTGAAAATGCCCTTTGGCGTCAAGGGGACGATATTGCTGAGTTGAGCTTCATTACCAGCACATGGGTGGGCGCGGACTAACTTAGGGGATTTGCTGCTGACTGTGGATGGGGGGACCACGTGGAAGGATATCGGCTTCAAACTGCGGCCTGTTGCTCCTGTCACTACGAAGTGAACCCGTCCCGTAGTTGGCGAAACATCCCGTCAATTGCGCTGATTGATCCGACCGTTTTGGCAAAGCGTCAACGAGTGCAAATGAAATGCCTGACGCCAAAGTACAATGACGCGTCAAAGCTGGTTAGCTATACTGTTGCGGATGGACGTTGAGCGCATAATTGATGAAATCCAACAGCTGGAGGAGATGTTCGAAGCTGCGGATATCAGGCCACTTAAGGAAACCGATATCTCTGCCGCGAATCGAAGGCACGATGAAAAGCTGGCGCATAGCCCTTGGTTCAAGCTATGGCAGCACTACGGGATTTGCTGCCGACCTGAGACTCCTGTAATCCAACTGCCCGAATAAGTTCGGCCCCCATGGCCGTTTGCCGCGAGCATTTCACCATCCTATCCACGTAGACGAGCTCGTGATTTCCGGACGCCCTTAACCGATGTCTCTCTCTTCTCTGCAATCGGCATCTTGGTCGAATGCGGATAGCTGTTGTTAAATCCCATATCACTCGCTCACCACTCGCCACTTTACGACTGCACAATCTTCTGCAGCGCAACTCGGCTACGAATCACCAGAGTTGCACCCTTCGACTGCATCAACTGCTTCTTCTTGAATTCGGAAAAGAGGCGGCTCACCGTCTCACGCGTTGTGCCAATGATCTCGGCGATTTCCTCGTGCGTTAGCGTCAGCTTCACTTGAGACGAACCGTCGGTTTGCGTTGTCTTCGTCGACCACGAGAGTAGCAGTTTTGCGAACTTCTCTGACGGAGAGGCGGCTAGACCAAGCGTGCGGATTTCCTCATACGCGGTGTAATAATTTCGGCTTAACTGCTGCGCCACCCGCATCGACGCTTCTGGAAAATCCTTAAGCATCAGTTGGAGAGAATCTTTAGGAATGAAATTCGCCTGTCCGGGCTCCATCATTTCAGCGGTGACTTCGTAGGGACGGTTCGAAATCACAGCGTTCAGTCCAAGAACGTCGCCCGCTTCGGAAATTTTGGTAATGATGGTCTTGCCTTCGCGCGAGGTGGTCGACAGCTTCACCTTGCCGCTGCAGAGCACAAACACTCCGCGAGCCATCTGCCCTTCGATAAACAGCATGGCACCCTTCGGATAAACAGCCGTGGACTTGATCTCATTGAGCCGCTGCGCGGCCGGAACGGCAAGGTTGCAGAACAGGTGCTCACCGCGGAACGGGCAAAACAGGCAATTATCGAGAATATTCAGACCATAAGGAGCTCGCATTGGAAACCTCCTCCGGGTATCGGCTGCGCCCCCCCATTTTCGGCGTCATACCGTGAACCCGCTATGAGGAATGGCACGCGGGAGGCCAACTCATTGCCTAGGGGCAAGCAGGCAAACGGAAAGATGGATTCTGCTGAATAGACAGGACTTACCTGGGTCTCGACAGATCAGGGATTGCGCACTCTTGGTTCAGAAGCCGGTGCAAAGCGGGTTATTTCCCTCACAGCGGTGTGTGATCTGCATCACTGGTCTATGTGACCGACTCACAGCGTAACCCTCGCCATGTGACTGAAGTCAGGAGTTTTAGTGCTCGGGCTGGCGCCTACGGTCCAACATTCACCTGCAGCGCGGACGGGGTCTGCATTCTCTCCCGGTAGATCACATTTCTAGGCGGCACTTCCCCGATGGCGTCCACGTGCACGACATAGCCGCCGCGCGGGAGGGTATCGCCGAATGGCAGTTCCATGTCAAAGGTGCCTCGCCGCAGCCGAAAGTGCTGATACCCAATCGCCACCGCACGCCCATTCGGAGGGACGGCGAGCACAATAAAGGTCAGGTCGATGTCATCGGGCGTCGCGTTGGAGACCGCCGCGCTCCCATCGATCCTGTTACCATCGACGTGCGCCTCCTGCTTCCAGCGCAGGCTGAGCGCAGCTAAAACCCGGAGCACAAATTCTTTTTGGACGGCCTGTTGGGGCTGGCTGCCGTCCCGGACCGCGATCGTGAAATGGAACTCACCCGCGTGCTCTGGCTGCCCATGCAGCAGTCCATGGTCATCGAGTTTCATCCCCGGCGGTAGGTCGCCCTTTTCCACTCTCCAGCGAAGTGTCGGTACTCCGCCTCGTGCGTGGAAAAGGAATTCATAGTTGGCATGGGGATAGGCATCGGGCAACGGAGAATCGTTCTGGATGACGAGTTCTGAGTCCGCTTGGTCCGAAGGCTGTGGGGTCGCCGTTGCTTGGGCGGCGGCTTGCTGCGCAGCACTCCACGAACATGTAAGGATCAGAATTGCGACCATGCGCTGCGTCATTTTCAAAAAAGACTCGCCTTCCGTTTATTGATTACAAATTTTTACCTTGACCTGTCTCAAGATTGGTCTGCTATAAGAAACGAGCGAACCTCAGGCGGCTAAAGACCGCGTTTTTGTTAGGTTCTAACGGCAAGGCTGGAAGCCATGCCCTTCCCCACCCTAATCTTTCTGAAACCTGATTTGCGCAACTAGTTCTAATCTCCCACAATTCGGACTTCAATACGAATGATTGGGCAGCACGAACTTGCATCCAACGATCTGGGGGACACCGAGGTCACGTTGACGAAAAATTATCCTTTCTGAAAAACTAACATCTAACCTTTCTTTCACATTTTGGATGGTTTGTGTCGGCCGCGAGGCCGTAACTGCACGAAATAAACTTTGCTGACTTCATGAATTGATTGATGGAACTGCTTCTCAATCTCACTTGGCTGCTGTTGGCACTGCCGGCATTTTTGCTGTGGCGCGGCTGCAGAGGTGTGTCTGCTGGGAGCCGGTTCACAGCAGTCCAATGCCTGTTGGCCCTGAGTTGCATGCTCGTGACTCTGTTCCCGGTCGTCTCCGCTACAGACGACCTGCGGGCCATGCGCGCAGAGATGGAAGAGTCTCCCGTCAGCAAGCGTAGTCTTTGCCAGTCGAGCGGGGAGCGACTCTCCGCCTCGAAGTCGCAGGCTCAACCGGCACTGGCGTCCACTACGTATTCTCCTGTTTTGTATGAGCAGGGCTGGCATGTCGTTGTAGCGGTTTTGGTTACCTCCCCGGCGTCCCCCGCCTTTGTTCGTTCAGGTCGCGCTCCACCGCAATTCCTCCTCGGGTAGGTAGTTCTTCGGATCGTCGATCTGTTTCACAAGAAAACTGGCAGCGATCCAAGGCTTTTTCGTTAGGCAATTTCTTGCGCTGGACACATGCTGATTCGTGTTGCTACCGCAACGCCGGCAGAGCGTCTCCCGCAATAGACAACCCGCTTAGCCGACGCCTGCGGGGACGGAGTGCTGGATGCGGTTGAAATTCATCATTGCAACAACGACCTTGACTTTCAGCACACTATGTGTGTGCGCCCAAGCTGCGCCGCAAGCTGCGCCCGCGCGTCCTACCATCTGGACGTGGGAGCAGGTCAAAGACAATTTTCGGCTCAACAATACGAACCTGCTTGCGGCAAAACTGAATATTGACGAACTCAAGGCGCAGGAGATTACCGCTCACCTCCGTCCGAATCCTGACTTCACCCTCAGCGCTGACGGCACCCAGATCGCGCCCAGCCGCGGGGTCTGGCAGCCTTTCGCTGGAACTTTTGTCTCTCCAGGTGTCAGCTATTTGTTGGAGCGGCGGAATAAACGCAATCTGCGCTTTCAGGCAGCGAATGAAGGTACGGCCATTGGTTCGGCGCAGGTCGCTGATACCGACCGTACCCTGCTCTTCAACCTGCGTAGCGCGTTTGTGGGAATTCTTCAAGCTAAGGCCGTCGTCAAGGTTTCGCAGGACAACCTCGAATATTACGACCACATTCTCAAGATCAGCCGCGACCGATACCAGGCCGGAGATATCGCCCAGATCGATCTTGATCGGCTCGAACTGCAACGACTGCAATACGAATCGGACCTGCAGAATGCGCTGGTGAATCTGCGCACGACGAAGATCAATCTGCTCGCGTTATTGGACGACCACCGCCCGGTCGATGGCTTCGACGTCGATGGTTCCTTCGATTTCAAGGAAGACCTGCTCGCGCTCGACGACTACCGGAAAGACGCGCTTGATGCGCGTCCTGATCTTCGGGCGGCCGCACTCACGGTGAAGCAGGCGGAAACCAATTACGAACTTGCGAAGGCCGACGGCTCCATTGATCCGACGATCGGCGTGTGGTTCACGCATAACGGATCGTTTAATAATCCCGATGCGCTCAACACAATCGGCGCGAGCGTCAGTATTCCACTGCGCATCTTCGACAAGAATCAGGGCGAGAAACTGCGCACGAAGGTAGACATCAACCGCAGCGAAAAACTGCGTCAGGGGACGGAGACGCAGGTCTACAGCGATGTTGATACCGCGTACGCTACGATTTCCTCCAACATCGCGCTACTAAAACCGTACAGAGAAAAATATCTGGCGCAGGCTGTACGTGTGCGCGACACCGTGCTCTTTTCATACCAGCATGGCGGCGCTGCTCTGATCGATTTCTTAAATGCTGAAAACGACTACCGCGCCGTGCAATTGAGTTACGTCAACCTGATCGGCGCCTATCTCACCGCGGCCGCCCAGATGAACCAGGCTGTAGGCCGTGAGGTCATCCAATGAAGTGCTTTCATCACCGCCACGGGAACGCCATGTGTCTCATGCTGCCATCATTCCGCTGGATTCTCGCCGCCGTTCTGCTGGGCATAAGCGCTGTTGGCCTCGGTTGTTCCAAGGACACTCCTGCTGCCGCCAGCAAGCCACTGGTCACGCTCGACCCGGATGTCTTCGAAGCTGAACGCCCTGATCTCTTCAAAACCGCCAAGGCAATAACACGCGCTCTTCCTACGGTCGTTACTGCCAATGGCGTGATTTCACCCGATGTGAATCGAACCATACACGTGACTTCGCTCGGCTCAGGGCGCGTCGTCGATCTGAAAGTGAAGCTCGGCGATACTGTTCAGAAGGGACAGACGCTGCTCGTGATTTCCAGTCCGGACCTCTCCGGAGCATTCGCCGACTACGAGAAAGCCAAGGCTGACGAACAACTCGCGCGCAAAGGGCTTGATCGCACCCAGATGCTCTACGACCGTGGAGCCATTGCGACCAAAGATCTCGAGGTATCTCAAGACACGGAAGACAAGGCCAAAGTCGACCTCGAGGCGGCTGATCATCGCATCCGCATTCTTGGAGCTGATCCGAATCATCCGAGCCCGCTGATCGAATTGAAGGCGCCGGTCTCGGGAACGATCGTCGAGCAAAATGTCGCTGGAGCCGAAGGCGTCAAGAGTCTCGATAACACTCCCAATCTCTTCACGATCGCCAACCTGTCGGAAGTCTGGGTGGTGTGCGATGTTTTTGAGAATGCCTTGGGCGCGGTACACGTTGGGGACTCTGCCGAGATTCGCCTGAACGCCTTTCCCGACCGAGTATTCAAGGGCAAAGTTGCCGACATCTCGCGCGTCCTCGATCCCAACACTCGTTCCGCCAAAGTGCGGATTGTAATGCCAAATCCTGATGGCTCCCTGCGCTCCGGCATGTTCGCGGTTGCCACATTCCGTTCACGAACGATGACCAACCGCATCGTGGTTCCAGCTACCGCGATCATGCGTCTTCATGACAGGGACTGGGTATTTCAAAAAATAGCCGCCAACCGTTTTCGCAAAATCGGCATTGAGGCCGACGGCCTCGCCCCTGACGGAATGCAGGAAATACGTTCCGGTGTGAAAGCGGGCGACGAGGTGGTGACCAACGCCCTCGAGTTCTCCACGGAAGTAGCCGAGAAGAAGTCAGGAGAATAGACGAATGATCCGCAAGGCCATCGACTTCGCCCTGGCAAATCCCCTGCTCGTCCTCGGTGGGGCACTCGTGCTCTTCGTCTGGGGCATCATCTCGTTCCACAACCTACCCATTGAAGCGTACCCGGACGTTGCCGATACCTACGCGCAGGTGATCACCCAGTGGCCTGGTCACGCAGCGGAAGAAGTCGAGCAGCAGATCACGGTTCCGCTGGAAGTCGAGCTAAACGGCGTCGCCCATCTCACTCATCTTCGATCGGTCTCGCTGATGGGGCTTTCGGTCATCACCATCATCTACGACGACGACATCACCACGTTCAACGCCCGCCAGGAAGTTCTTGATCGTTTGCAGAACGTAACCTTGCCACCTGGCGTGAACACCGGGATCGGACCCGATTACAGCCCCATCGGCCAGATCATGTTCTACACATTGACCAGCACGAATCCGAAATACGATGTGATGGAACTCAAGGCTCTGAACGATTGGTTCGTCGTCAACCAACTGAAGTCGGTGCCGAACATCGTCGACGTTAATCCGTTCGGCGGTCCTACGCGGGAATATCAAGTTCAGCTCGATCCCAACAAGCTGGTGTCGTACGGCTTAACACTGCCACAAATCGAGCAGGCGCTGATTGCGAACAACATCAACGCTGGTGGTGGATTCATCGAACGCGGCCAGCAAGCTTTGAACGTCAGGGCAGTCGGATTGATGCAGACCACCGACGACATCAGTGCCACCGTCGTGAAAGTGCAGAACGGTACGCCGGTGCGCGTTCGCGATCTGGGCAACGTTGTGCAAGCCCCGAAGGTCCGATTGGGACAATTGGGTAAGACCATCCGCAAAGAAGATGGCACCATCATAAACGACGACGACGTCGTTGAAGGCATTGTGCTGCTGCGCAAAGGTGGGGTCGCGGAGACCACTCTTCAGGATCTGCACAGGAAAATTGATCAGTTGAATGGTACGGATGGAAAAACCGGCCTGCTACCCGTGGGAGTCAAACTGGTTCCACACCTCGATCGCAGCGAACTGATGCACCACACGACGCACACCGTGTTGCGGAACCTGACTGATGGAGTTCTGCTCGTTACCCTGGTGCTGTTCCTGTTTCTCGGCAATGTGCGCAGCGCGTTGATCGTCGCCATTACGATTCCGTTCTCGCTCCTGTTCGCGGCGATCCTGCTCGACTTGCGCCACATTCCTGCCAACCTGCTATCGCTTGGAGCACTCGATTTCGGGATGGTCGTCGATGGATCGGTGGTGATGGTGGAGAACATCCTTCGACACACGGCATTCGGCGACCACAAGAAAACGTTCCGCGAGACTGTGGCGACCGCAGCGCACGAAGTGCAGAGACCTGTATTCTTCGCGCGCATCATCATTATTGTTTCGTACCTGCCCATCTTTACATTGCAGCGCGTTGAAGGCCGCTTGTTCAGTCCGATGGCATGGACGGTCGCGTTTGCATTGCTCGGGGCGCTGGTCTTTGCCCTGTTCATTGCGCCTGTGCTCTGTTGCTATCTGTTCAGTCGCGAAATGCATGAGTGGCGAAACCCGGTGCTGGAGTGGCTGAACCGCAGCTACGTGCGCTCGCTCGACTGGTGCTTCGATCACATGAAGTTTACGCTCGCGCTCGGTCTTGCTGGATTCGGGCTTCTTCTCTTCTTCGCGCTAAGCGGAATCATCGGCTCGGAATTCTTGCCGCACCTCGACGAGGGCGCAATTTGGGTACGAGGAACGCTCGCGCCCAGCACTGGCCCTTCGTCGAGCATTGAGATGGCCAACCGAGCTCGTCTGGTGCTGGCCGAATTTCCCGAGGTCAAACAGGTGGTGAGCCAGCTGGGTCGCCCGGACGATGGCAGTGATGCCAGCGGGTTCTACAACACAGAGTTCTTCGTCGACCTGCGACCGCGCGACGAGTGGCGTCCCGAGTTCCACGGCACTAAAGATGAGCTGATTTCCGCCATGGATAAGAAGCTGCAACAGTTCCCTGGCGTCGATTGGAACTTTTCGCAGCCAATCTCCGATAACGTTGAAGAAGCAGTCAGCGGCGTAAAAGGTGAACTCGCCGTGAAGCTGTTTGGCCGAGATCTGAAAACACTGGAACAGAAGGCGGATGAGATTCAGGGTGTGATGAGTCAGATTCCGGGCGTAGCGGATCTTGGCACCTTCCAGGTGCGTGGACAGCCGAATGTCAACCTGAATGTTGATCGCGCCGCGGCCGATCGCTTCGGAATCAATGTCAGTGACATCCAGGACGCAATTGAAACCGCCGTCGGCGGCAAGGCGGTGAGCCAAATCCTGATTGGCGAACAACGCTTTGATATGACCGTGCGCTATCAACCGCAATACCGCCGAACCGTGGAGGACATTGCTAACATCCGGTTGACTGCGCCCTCAGGTGAGCGAGTCTCTCTAGGACAGCTCAGCAAAATCACACTTGATGATGGCGCTTCAACCATCTACCGCGAGGGCAATCAGCGGTACATCGCTATCAAATACAGCGTCCGTGGCCGCGATCTCGGCAGCACTGTGCGTCAGGCAATTGACGAAGTCGGGCGCAAGGTCAAGCTGCCCGAGGGTTATCACCTTGATTGGACCGGCGAGTATGAGAGCCAGCAGCGGGCCAATCGGCGTCTCGCGATCATCGTTCCCGTCACACTGTTACTCATGGCGTTCATTCTCTATTCCGCATTTGGCTCGTGGAAGTGGGTTTTCCTGATTCTCTCGGTTGTCGCGCTTTCTCCCTTGGGTGGCTTCCTCACTCTGATACTCACCGGAACACACTTCAGCGTGTCGTCTGGCCTCGGCTTCCTCGCGCTGATTGGCGTCTCGGTAGAAATTGGCGTGATCATGATCGAGTACATCAATCAGCTTCGTACTCGAGGCATGCCTGTGCGAGACGCGGCAAAAGAAGGCGCAGCTCTCAGGCTCCGGCCGATCATGATGACGATGCTAGTCGCGACACTCGGCTTGTTGCCCGCGGCCATGTCACACGACATCGGCTCTGACTCTCAACGGCCATTTGCGATCGTGATCGTCGGCGGCCTGATCGTCGAGCTCTTCATCAGCGTTATTCTGTGGCCAACGCTCTATGTCTTCTGGGCTCGCCCTGGAGACCGCTTGCCACCCGCCGAGCAAAGCTTCATGGCTGAAGGAGAGCACGTCGATTAGAGGTCGGGTCGGAATCCAAAACGAAACAGAGCTCAAGCTCTGCGGCCTCCGCGGCCTTTCTTCGCGCTCTCGGCGGTTCGAGATTTTGCCGCTGAGAACGGCCGCAGAGAACGCAGAGAATTGCAGAGACTAAATAGGGCAGCCCACCGCATCGCGTAACTTTGCCTCCCTTTCCTGCGTTATACTCTCTGAACCATTCTGGTACCTTCCCTGAGGATCTCACTGATGGCTATCGGTGTACGTACAGAAGATCTGCGCAAGGTGTACAGTTCTGCGCCTCCAATGGCAGCGACGGGCATCATGGCGCGTCCGCCAGAGAAGTCGAAGCAGCCCAAGCCGCAGATCAAAGCTCTCGACGGACTTTCGCTCGAAGTGAAGCCTGGGGAGATCTTCTGCTTGCTCGGGCCGAACGGCGCAGGAAAGTCCACAACGATCGGCATTATTACGACACGAGTGCGCACGACCAGCGGTAAGGCGTGGGTTGGCGAACATGAAGTCTGGCAGGAACAGGCCAAGGTAAAGCGCCTGATCGGGGTGGTACCGCAACGTCCGAATCTCGATTTCTCGCTGACCGCCCGGGAGATTTTGATCTTCCACGCCGCGTACTTTGGGATTCCACCAAAAGAGGGCGCCCAGCGTGCCGACGAATTGCTCGAAAAATTTAAGCTGACCGATCGCTCTGGGCAACTGACGCGCGGATTTTCCGGCGGCATGATGCAGCGCCTATCGATCGCGCGCGCGATGATGCACGATCCGCAGGTTCTGTTCCTGGACGAGCCAAGCGCCGGGCTTGATCCACAGACGCGCATCCTCCTGTGGGAGATCATTCGCGAATACAACCAGCTCGGCAAAACCGTCGTGTTGACCACGCACAACATGGAAGAAGCGGATACGCTCTGTCAGCGACTGGTCATCGTGGATCACGGCCGCGTGATTGCGAAGGGCACACCGACGGAACTGAAGCGATCGATCCCTGGAGGATTCCTGCTGCGGCTGCATTTCGCAAAGCAAACGCCGGAGCTCATGCAGCGCTTGCAGAGGCTCGCCGGAGTACGCGAAGTGCGGCCGCTCGATTCCACGGGCGCGGATGTATACGCGGACCGCGGAGGCTCGCTGATTGCCGAGGTTGCATCGGTTGCCGCGGGCGTGGGCGCCGAATTGTCGGACGTCCACATCTCCGAGCCAAGTCTGGAGAATCTTTTTCTGCACCATACTGGAAGGAGTTTGCGCGATTGAACTGGAAAGCTTTTGGCGCGATGCTGGTTCGCGACGCTCACGTGGCGCGGCGGAACGTGGTTCAGATCATGTTCCAGACGTTTCTGCAGCCCCTGCTGTTCGTCTTTATCTTCGGACGCGTGATGGTCGGCAGCGGATACATGCCTCCCGCCTACAAGAGCCTGCTGCTTCCTGGCATCATCGCGATCAGCATGGTGTTCACGGGGATCTGGGCAGTGTGTATGCCGCTAATCGCCGAGTTTCAGTGGACGCGCGAGATTGAAGATCGCCTGCTCGCTCCGATCGACATCTCGTGGATCGCGATCGAGAAGGTCGTCGCCGGCATGCTGCAGGCAATCGTCGCTGGACTGGTCGTGCTGCCGCTCGCGTGGCTGGTGCTGCGCCCGGGAGTGGACATCAGCATCCACAAACCGCTCGAGTTCGTTGCGATGATTGTGTTGGTCTCGCTGTTCTCCGCGACTGGAGGACTTCTGCTGGGCTGCTCGATGAATCAGCAGCATGTCGGCTTGATGTTCAGCATGGTCATCACGCCGATGATCTTCTTCGGCTGCACGTATTACCCGTGGAGCGCGCTGAATACTTTCCCCATTTTGCAGAAGGTCGTCCTGATCAACCCGCTCGTCTATGCCAGCGAAGGATTGCGCGCCGCCCTGGTGCCGCAGTTTCCTCACTTATCGACCGTCGCGGTTCTGCTCGCGTTGTGCCTCGTCGACATCCTGCTCCTCATGCTGGGGCTGCGACAATTCGAGAAGAAGGCAATTAGTTAAAAGCGGGCTTCGGGGCTTTCGGCTCGAGGCGGTTGCTTATTCGAAAAAATAGGCTTGACTTTTATAGTCGGATTCCGATATAACGGCATCCGACTATGGCGAGAGATTTCGATCAATTCCTGCCCCTTTCCGCTGCCGCGCTGCATATCTTGCTGGCCCTCGCAAGTGAAGATCGTCACGGATACGGGATTATGCGCGAGGTCGCCCGCCAGTCGGACGGCCGCTACAAAGTGGGCCCCGGCACGCTGTACGACAATCTGCAGAAACTACTCGATCAAGGCATCGTTGAAGAGCGCTCTCCACGCTCTGCCGGCGATGACCCGAGGCGCCGCTACTATCGGCTGTCACGCTTTGGCCGCGGACTTCTGGCTACGGAGATCGCGAGACTCGAAGGTGTGGTGCGCGATGCGAGACAACATCTCAAAATCCGTCCCGAGAGGGCATGATGACCCGCACTTTGTATCGCTGGCTCGTTTGTTTGCACCCACCCGTGTTTCGGCTGCGGTTTGAGGAAGAACTTCTTTGGATATTCGACGAATCCAGTGATAAAGGCGCGGCCCCGCTTCTGTACGACGCGACCATTTCTCTGCTGCGACAGTGGATCATGCGGTCGGGAATGTGGAAGTGGGCACTTGCGGGGATGGCTGGAGCATTGCCGATCCTTATCGGATTCGGAAGTTTCCTGTTTCCCTTCCCTATTCACCCCTAAGCATCGGGCTTCGTTTGATCCGCTCATTTCTTAGGAGGAGGCCAGGCACATGAGCATGAGAAAGTGGGCTCTGAGAATCTCGTGCATATTTCTGGGTCTGCTGCTGCTGGCCCTTGTGGTGGGTTTTACCTATGAACAGGTCGGGAGGGCTAGGGATGCCAGTCAACTGCCTGCACGAGTTGGACAAGCGGTTGATATCGGTGGACGCACTCTGAACCTCTCCTGTCTTGGTCAGGGTACTCCGACGGTGATTCTTGAACCGGGGGGCAACTCGCCCGGGTATGCGCAGCTGTCGCTGCAGTCCAAGATGGCGACCTTCACTCGCACCTGCTGGTACGACCGCGCGGGTGTAGGTTGGAGCGATCCGCCATCGTCTCCGCGAACAAGCACCAGCATTGCAAGGGATCTGCACGAAGCGCTGCAGCGCGTGCTAGTTCTGCCGCCTTATGTGATGGCTGGAGGTTCGGTCGGGGGCGAATATATTCACATCTATGCGGCGCGCTATCCCTCGGAAGTGGCCGGTCTGGTCTTCATCGACTCATCGGTTCCGGACATGCATGAGCCCGACTTTATGCTATCTCCCCTAAATCGTATGTCCGGCGGCACGAGACATCTGATTTGTATCGCTATCCCAGCAGCGGCACGGTTTGGCGTAATCCGTTTCTTCGCGAGTCGAGAACGCCGCCCGTCTCCGTCCGATTTGACCCCCGAGCAAAACACCATATTGGCAAAGCTCGAAACACAGCCAAAGGCGTTTGTGACGGATGCCGAGCAGGGATGCGCAGCGACTGACCAGGGCAGAATCGTTCCGCGCGAAGGCGGCGGAAACCCCGATATCAACGACGCTGCCAGAAACGCAGGAAGCTTGGGCGATCGACCGCTCGTTGTGCTGACAGCGGGAAGGTATTGGGCTCCTCCCGGGTTCGAAAAGGAAGCAGCGGAGTACCACGAGATCCAGGTACATCAATTACAGACGAGCCTCGTCCGCCTGTCGACACGTGGCCGGCAAGTAATCGTGGACGCGGACCACGGCATGTCACAATCGCCGGACTCTATCGTGCTGGCGGTCCGGCAAGTGGTCGACGAAGTGCGAGCTAAGAACCAGTGAGGATTCCAGCACAGTTAAGAAGGACCTTCAACGACCAATCTCGGGCCGGCAGAATTTCTAGCGCCACCAAATAAGAGGACTACGGCTGCCGCACGTTCCAGCGCAATTCTTGGCACAGCCGTCGTCCCATCGCGCTCACTGCGGTCGTTTCTCAACTTTGCGGGAAAATGCAACTACAGCTTGGCCAGCTCCACACGCCGATTCTTAGCACGCCCATCTTCGGTCGAGCTGTCGGCCACCGGTTTCGTCTGGCCGAATCCTTTTGCGGTGAGACGCGCGGCGAGAACGCCGTGAGCGGTAAGCCAAGCAACCACCGATTGAGCGCGCTTCTCAGAGAGCGTTTGATTGGCCGTGGCGTTGCCCTGGTTATCAGTGTTTCCTTCCACGCAAGTGGAGAGCGGCATCTTGCTGCATCAGTGTGACGATCTCGTTTAGCGTGCTTTCCGAGTCTGGAAGAATGTCCGCCTTGCCGATATTAAAATGAATCCCGTAGGCGGCGACGTGACCGTTCTGCTTGATTTCGTTGTCCATGGTGGCGGCGTCGGCCACGACTTCCTGTTGCATTTCCTTCAAATGGACCATCGTCTGATAGTAGAAGCTAGCGTTCATGTTATCCATGAAGATGTAATCAGAACCCTCGTGCGCCGTGATTTGGCCGTTGGGATTCTGAAAATCTAATGTCCAGTTCGCCTTCTGCAGGGCGTCCAGGAAGTTCCGATAAACCTGGACATCGCTGAGCCCCTCGCGATTGCCCATGCTCCAGGACCACACCTCGCCTCCGATGTTTTTGGTGACCGAATCGCCGTCCGCATTTTTCCCGACGGGCATCTCGACCGAATCGAATTCCTTATGCTCGCAGGTCGAGATGGTGCTGCCCGGCATACGTTGGATGAGAGTTGAGTCCTTGCAGCCTTCGGCGTCTTGGTCCTGCGCAAAGGCGAATGTCAGGGTAAGTGGCAATGAAAGTCCGAGTACGAGGGCCCAATGCTTCATGCGTCGAACTTCTCCTTGGATGGTTTAACCGCACAAGGCGCACAGGATACAACATTTTCGGGTAAATGCCCGATTGACGATAGTGATTCGCGCCCGGCACTCCGCTTAAAGAACGAACCGAGAAGGTCACCCGACGTCGTAACTCAGTCGGTCCGCCCTCGCGCTGATTGATTTCGTTCGAACGATGCAGACCGCGTCACGCCTCGGAGAGCGGGTGTTGAGATTCTTGGGCTCAATGAGCATCATCGCGTGCCAATGACCCTCTCGTGCACGTGCTGAAGCAATGTTCAGTGTGAATGAATGTTTTGCCCAAGCGGTGCAAGACTGCTTATCCCGCGATTCCTACGAAGTGCTCTGTGTGCCCGAACGGGACGCGAGCAAGAACGATGGTCCCACGACCCGGTCCCGACTGGATCGACAATTCTCCGTTTAGCAAACGGAGCCGCTCGCGCATGCTGACGAGGCCGAGCCCCCGACGATTCATCGCATCCTGCCAATCGAACCCGATTCCTGAGTCACTCACCACCAAACTAATTCCTTCTTTCGTGCCGCGCAGCTCCACTCTGAAGTTTTTATCAGTGCTGTGTTTTATCGCGTTCTGCAATGCTTCCTGAAGAACGCGGAACAAGCAAAGCGAGATTTCGTTTGGAATCGCTCCCGGTATATCTGAATGGTTGAATTCAATTCGGACATTTCCCTGCTTGGACAACTCGTGGCAAAAGCCTTTGGCCGCAGACACGAGGCCAAGGTATTCGAGCTTCGATGAGTGCAGACGATGCGATAGGGCTTGAATGTCCTTCCCCAGGTCGAAGACGTGCTGGCGTATAATCGGGAGGTGTTCGTCGATATCGGCCGAGCCAGGAACCGTAGGATCGCAGTTTTCTAGTTCGACGGCCAGCAATGCGATGCGTTGCCCGATGTCATCATGTAATTCTCTGGCAATCCACGTACGTTCCTCTTCATGAGCCTCGATTAACCGGCGTCCCACGCTGGCCAGAGCGTCCTCGGCCAGCTTTCGATCGGTGATGTCCAGGCAAGATCCGATATAACCAACAAAACTGCCATCTGCGTTAAATCTCGGCACTCCGGTGTCGAGGACCCAACGATACTCCGCATCGTTACGGCGTAGACGATACTCCACCGCAAACGCCCGACGCTGATCAAATGCCCGCGAGTAGATTTCCAGGTACCGCTTCAGATCTTCACTGTGTACTCCTTCCGCCCAGCCGTTTCCCAGCTCCGCCTCAAGCGTCCGACCGGTGAACTCGAGCCACGGCTGATTAACATAGGTGCAAAGCCTGTCGGTCCCCGCCGTCCAGATCATTACCGGGGCGGTGTTGGCTACCAGTCGGAAGCGCTCTTCGCTCTCCCGGACCGTATGTGCAGCCTGTTCGTGCTCCTCCGAGAGGGCTGCCAGAACCATGAACGGTATCGAAGCGAAAATCAGGAACATCTGTAGCGGCAACGGGTCGGTGAGGGGCACGAGGTTGGAAAACGGACCTCTTCCATCAACCGCGCCCCAAATCGAGAGAGAGGTCACTGCAATCAGGGAAGTGCTAACGCCCAACGATCCAAATCGCAACGCGGACCAAAGTAGAAATGGCACCAGCAGATAGAACAATGCGGGTGACCCGCGGCTCTCAGGAAGCGTGAACACGTAAAAGCTGACAAGAACCAGCCCCGCGATGAGCATGACTCCCTCAAGGTGAAGGGAACGCGGTTTTCGCATCAAGACATGCCCTTCCCTTGCCCAACTCAACAAGGCCGGGGTTACGGTGACGAAGGCAAGTACCTCGGACAAAAAAACAATCTTCCAGCCCATCCAATAATCGCGGGCAATGCCATGCGCGCTAAAAAATGCCCCAACTAACGGCGCAAGGATGATGGCAAACAACGAATACTTGGCCAACGCCCTCACGCTGTTGAGTCTAGGCACACCGTCGAAGCAATATCTAAGACCAACTGCCGAAATCAGCACTTCGGCGGTATTACCCGGAATGAACCAGACAATTGAACTCAGTGGCACGCCTGCTTGCAGGTCGGCGAAAGCAAACCCGGCGAAGGATGCAAGGATGAGCAGTGGCCAGATACTGGCCCGTACCAACAGCAAACCAGTTACCAAGATCGCGCAACCCGGCCAAAGCGGCCACACCGTCTGGGGATTCGCAATCAACTCCGTTACCAGCGTTGGGACGAGGTACGACAATGCAATGGTTACGCACACCACGAGCGACGTCGAAGGGGAATCAGAATAAGGCCGACTGTGTAAGAACCGATTGCTCGCGATTGTCATGACCATGCTTCGGGCATGGACAAACCCACACCACACAGGCAGAACCAACCTCGTAGAGTTTAGCGCCGTCCGGATTATTTATGGGGAAATTTGCCAAGTGATCTGCTGGATTGAGTTATGGAATGTAAAGACATGGAGCTTGCATGCCCGGGCCTGCTGAATTGTTGGCTTGCCTTCTTCGAAGCGATCCGTCAAGCAGCATATACGACAGCCATTCCGCCTACGCCAATCTTCTCGAGCACGCGGTAGTAAAATGGTCGGTTCATCGCGTGAAATCTTAGGTTGCGAGGGAGAGCAGGTCAACGAAGCCAGAGAACGCGGCGGCGATTGCGATTGAGACTGAGTCTTAGTGAATAATACTTACTTTTTTAGGTGAGCGTTGGCCTTTCCTTCTTTCCGGTTCGTACGACGTAGGTGATCAGCCATAATGGAGCGGCATGCTCAACCGGCGCACTTTCCTCAAGACGAGCGCAGCTTCTCTTCCTTTGGCTGCCGCCATCCAGACGCTCAATCCTGCCACGATCTCAGCGGAAACGTTTGCCGACGCGGCCATCACCGGCACAGTTCCGAAACTCATTCCTCTGCCAGCCCGGCTGGCTCCGGTCGATCCGTCTACGTTGTCTTGGCAGCAAAACATTCGGCGCGTCGGTCAGAGCAATATGACCGAGCACGATCCGGCCGTAATGAACATTGAAGAATGGGCAGACTATTGGCACTCGGCTGGCGCCGATATTGTTTTCATCAGTGTGACCGGTATCCTCGCCTTCTATCCCTCTAAGGTGCAGTTCCACCGTCACGGGAAATTTCTCAATAACCGTGACTTCTTCGGGGAATGTGTTGCCGCAGCCCGCAAGCGCGGCATGCGCGTTGTCGCCCGCATGAGTCCGGATCTGAATTGGGGTGATGCCCTTGACGCCCATCCGGAGTGGGCGATGCGCGACGCCAATGGCTCCGTTCAATTCAGTGACCAGGAGCCGCGCCTGTTCCGGACTTGCATGTTCACCAGCTATATGGACGATTACGTTCCGGCCATCATGCGCGAGATCAATTCGCTCTACGACGTGGATTGCTTCTACACCAACGGATGGCCGCCCATTGGGAGCCTGCCGAACTGCCATTGTGCGATCTGCAGCAAGCTTCCTCCATCGAAGACGGCAGCATATTGGCAAGTTTTCAATGATCGCGTTCTCAAGTTGTGGCAGAAGTACGACGTGATCGCCAAAGAAAGCAAACCCGATAGCTTTTTCTTCGCAAACCTTGGTGGCAACGTTCGTTGCGGCCCGAACCTTGATCGCCTCGGTAAGACCGCAGCCTGGTTCCAAGCCGACAATCAGGGCCGCACCTCGGATGATCCCGCGATCTGGGGATGCAGCCTGCAAGGCCGCGTGTGCAGCGCCATGATGGAAGGAAAATTTGCGGCGAACGTTACCGCGGCTTATTCGACCGGTTCGGTCCGTTGGCGTAACGCTTCCAAGAATCCTGAGGAAACCAGAATGTGGTTGAACGAAACCGTGGCGAGCGGGATGGCTCTTTACTACCACTTCATCGGCTCCGAAACCGGATTCGGAGAAGATCGCCGCTGGCAAAACGTCGGCTCCGATTATTTTCAGTGGGCGAAGAAACACGATGCCCACCTAAAGCCTCGCCGATCTCTTGCGAACATCGGCGTCGTCATGGGACAAAGCACGCAGCTTCTATATCCGGGTCCCGCCGCTGCTCACGCGCACGGCTACATGCCCGAGACGACACACGGAATCTATGCAACGCTGCTCAACGGCCGTTTCGCCTTCGACTTTGTACACGAAGACCGCCTCGATCCCGAACGGATCAGCAAATACCGTGCATTGCTTCTGCCGAACATCGCCATGCTCAGCGATCGCCAATGCCAGCAGATCCGTGACTACGTCCACTCCGGAGGGTCCGTCATGGCGAGCTTTGAGACGGGCCTGTACGACGAGAATCTGCAGCGCCGCGAGGAATTTGGTCTCACCGACTTGCTCGGTATCAGCAGGGCTGGAGACGTTGTTGGAACGAACGGCAATGCTTACTACGGACGCATTGAACGCAGTCATCCGATCCTTGACGGCTTCTCCAACACCAACTGGCTGCCGGGCGCGCAAAACCGCGTGCCTGTGAAGCCCGTGCAGAATCCCGTGCTAACCGTCGTCCCTGGCTTCGTGCAGTATCCTCCGGAATTGGCCTACCCGCCCGCCTCGCACACCGATGAGCCGGCAGTGGTCCTACGTGAAGTTGCTTCCAGCCGCTTGGCCTACTTTCCTGGAGACATCGAACGAACCTTTTGGCTCACCGGTCACGGCGATCTGCTGCGCCTGTTGCACAACACCATCCGGTGGATCACTCACGATGAAGCCGTCGTCCACGTTGACGGCGCTGGATTCATCGAGCTCTTTGCCTGGGAAACTGCACCGGGTTATGCAATCCACCTGCTCAATTACACGGATCCGAACGCCCACCACGGCTGGTTGAACACCGTCTACCCGCTGGGTCCACAAACCGTCAGCTTGACATTGCCCAGTGGAGTGAAAGTAAAGTCCGTGGATCTGCTTCGCGCGGAAAAGACAACCCCCTTCTGGCTCGAAGGCTCAGTGTTGCGCTTCACTATGCCTCGTGTGGACGACTACGAGGTCGCCGCGGTCACTGTCGGATGAGCTCCCCGCGTCTACACGGCCGCGCTTTACTCACAGCATCTTCCTAGGGCGGCATTTCGCTCTTATGCTGCAGTAGACACTCACTCAACGATATCCCCCGCGAACTTCGCAAGAACCGGACCAACGACGTCAGTTTTAAGGGGCACAACCACCATGTGCTCACCGGGAGGTATGGGTCGCAACTCGGTCGTCGGCCCTGGCTTCGTAAACACATGACCTCTCCCTGATCAAAGATATGAAGATCATTGAGTGTGTGAACCAGAAATTCCGCGCCCATGCCTCCGACGTGTTTAATCATGCCAACTTCGGGAATCCAAACCTGATCGTCGGATCTACATCCTTCGTTCGATCACGAGCACACGCTTTCCGAACGGAGACTTCGGTTCCACACGCCAATTGCAGTTGGCATTGAAACTGGAGTTCTAAAATGGGGGTTATCAGTAAGAAGGGTATTTTGTTGCCCACTGCCGAACAGCCATCGAAGAGTTCGTAGAATAACTACCAAATCCGATCGACCGCTCATTATGGTCTCGTTGCGGATTCGTCCGTCTCGAACAGTCCGGACTGCCTTAGTTGACCGTTTCCTCTCCCTGAATGATGTCGAGCACGCAGGGTAACGCTCCTGATTCCCACAGCAGCCTGAGACATTCATCGCCGAGGCTGTCAAAAGCCAGCAAATCCCCCCGGCGCGCACAGTCTTCGCGTAGGCACAACTTCCAAAAATCGAAAGGCAACCATGCGCCAGTTATCATGAAAGCAAAAACCTAACTCAACGGCTGGGTCGCTGTGGAGCGCCAAAATGCGCCATACAGAGTTTTCCCGAGTTCGGGGTCATCTGGGACAAGCTATTTTGACTGAGTTCAGGATCTGAGCAAGTCGAACTGATGATCCTCTGTCTGACAATCCTCCGTCAGCCATACCCCGGTAGTCCCAACCGGGGATTTTTTTCGCAAAGTAACCGCCAATGTGGACAACCCGTTCGCGAGGTGATCCGTCATGTGCTCATCGAGCTTTGTTAATCTGGCAAACGCCCATCTTTGCAGCGATTGTGAGGCGATTGGCGATTCAGCGGTCCGCTGCCCGCGCTGCCAGTCTGAGGCTCTGTTTGCTGTTACCCGCGCCATCCACCGACACCGAGACAGCATCCGCCTCGTGTGCGAACCTCAATTTGACGAGCCAGAGCTAAAGGCAGCGTGAGGCGCGGGAATCCGAACGCGCTCAAAGCCCTGAGTCTCAAGCCGGACCTCGGCTGGTCTTTCGGCTGCGGTTCGCGAATTTGACCTACTTGCTCTCTGGATCGAATGTCTGATCGAGGTATATCCAAAGCACACGCGAAAGAAATGTAAGGATAGGTACAAAGGGCAAGAAGAGTAGGACTGCCCCGATTGCGATCTTGTCCAAACGCCAACGGGTCATTCCCCAGAGGACTGCACCAAAGACAAAGATGACTGCGAGGGCCAATCCGTAACTGATGTACATGGCGCCCAAAAAATATCCCGGCTCGCGATTGAAATGGAGCCCACAGGTTGGGCAACGATCGTTCATCTCGGGAAAGCCCCAGTAAAGGGTGGAGCGAAAGATTCTCCCAGACCGGCACCGAGGACAGAGCTGGCGGAGGATGCTGACCAACGTGGCTGGCCGGGAACGAGGCAAGAACACATGATAGTGGATGGGTTGAGTTAGTCTCGCACTTCGATCACAAGCTTGAAGTCAGGGATTTCCCCGCAACCCTGTTTAGTGAATGTGGTCTCAGAGATCCTGTGCGTCGTTCGGCAGAGAGCGAGATAATTTCTCGTAATCGAGCGAGGCCGCTATTAGGTCTGTCGCAACGAAGGTGCTCATTGGCGTTCTGGAGGTCGGCGTTCTTCTCTGCACCATTTCCCGTGCACAATGTCCAGTGAAATACCGTCATAGTTCAAGGGCGCATTGAGAATGCGAACGCCCACTCCAAGGTTCGTGTCCAACTGGTCTATCCGAAAGAAAAGCGGGGCGAAGCAGGCGAAGTCACCGTAGAGGATGAAGCTTTCAAGATTCCCATCGAATTCGTAACCGCGCCAAGTTCGATTTTCAGCAACCTGCCAAAGAGGTGCGGCCGGAAGCCGAAGACAATCGTCATTACCTTGCTGGTAGAGGATCAGCAGTCGGACGAAGTAGAACTGGATTTCACTAGAGACTTCAAGATGGCGGATCCCAGCGCTTACACTTTGCGATCGGATTTAGTGCTGAAGGGTCCGCGTTAGCCTACTTCTTGACCAGCGGTTGCAGACGCGCTTTGCTTAGCTTCGCGGCCACCCCGGCATTGCGATCGGCAACTTCGCCGATGTTTAGTTATACCGAAGTGCCCAGCACCTGAGCGATCTCCGATGGTGCCAAGCCGTAATCCTGCTATAACCGTTGCGACATCCCGCTGACGGCAGTGCGCAGCGAATCCTCAAGCGGGCCTCCGAGACCGACCGTCATGATCTGAGAATCCGCTTCCACTCGCGGGGCAACAATTTTCGGGCAGATCATCATTTCGGTTGCTGGCTTGCTGATTGGAGCAGCAGCACGTTGTGTCCTTCGGGATCGTGAAGGACAGCCCAAGCAGGTTCTACATGAGCAAATCTCTCCAATCCAATTGCTGCAACTGCGGATTCTAGGTTCGGGACTTCAAGGAACAGGACTGCCTTATCTTTTGAGGGATACGACTCAACGCCTTTCCGCTCGAGGCAAATGAAACGACCGGCGCTTTCGAATTGTGAATGATGGCCTTCCTGCTCTTCAGTCATGGCAAGACCGAGGATGTCCTTGTAGAACTTCGTCGCCTTCTCCAGATCATTGAAATAAAGTTCAATTCCGACCAATAGGGCTTGTATCGGCTGCATAGAGATTCCTCTGAGGTCAGGATAACCAACGACCTCCGGGTGAATATGAGCTGGGATTCTTAAGGCCCTACGCTGCCTTTGTCTGCACCAACTCAGGATTGTGCAGTAGAATTCTGCCTACTATCACCAGGGCTTGGAAAGGGGTTCCCATGCCACACTTCTCTCGCCGATCTTTTCTGCACGTGTCGGCGGCGGCATCTGCTGCCGCGGCCATTCATTTCATGAACGAGCCGATGCTGGCTGCAGCTGCACGCCGGCACCAACCGCATCCGCTGGGGTCGGTCGCCATCGATGCTAACGAAAATCCGCTGGGACCGTGTCGGGCCGCGTGCGATGCGATGGCTCAGATTCTTCCTCACGGTGGGCGGTACTCCGATGAACTCACCGACGAGTTGGTAAGAACCTTCGCACAAATGGAAGACTTAAATCCCGACTACGTAACCGCTACCGTCGGATCGACTCCTCCACTCGCGGCGAGCGTTCTGGCGTGCACATCCCCGCAAAGACCCTACGTGACAGCGGATCCCGGTTTCGAACTGGGGATGAACACCGCATCGAATAGCGGCGTGCGCGTGGTGAAAGTTCCGCTGACCAAGTCGCATGCCCATGATGTAAAAGCCATGCTGGCGGCAGCGCCCGACGGTGGAGTCTTCTATATATGCAATCCGAACAATCCCACGGGCACGCTCACTCCACGCGCCGATATCGAATACCTGGTGGAGAACAAACCGAAGGATTCCGTAGTCGTGATCGACGAGGCGTACATCCACTTTGCCGAGATGCCCTCATCGCTCGATCTGGCGAAATCGCGCAACGACGTCATCGTCCTGCGGACCTTCTCCAAGGTCTATGGCATGGCAGGCATCCGCTGTGGCTTTATCATTGGCCATCCCGACCTGAAAGAGAGAATCCTCGAGCACGGCGGACATAACTTCATGCCGATCACAGGAGTCGTGGCGGCAACTGCGAGCCTGAAGGAGTCCGGGCTGGTGCCGGAACGGCGGCGCGTTAATTCGACGATACGCCAGCAGACGTTCCAGTGGATGGACCGCAACGGCTTCACTTACATTCCGTCGGAATCGAATTGCTTCATGATCGATGTAAAGCGCCCAGGGCAGGACTTCCGTGACGCGATCGCCAAAGAGAATGTTTTCGTTGGACGCGTATGGCCGATCATGCCCACGTGGGTCCGAGTCACTGTGGGAACGCAAGACGAGATGGCGAGGTTCCAGACGGCGTGTCAGAAGGTGATAAAGGGAGCGTAGTTAGGACGTGGCGTCGGATTTGGACGAGTACCCCGCATGAGGGACACGATAACCCGCAAGGACTGAGCATGCCGCTCCTCCAAGGATTAAGAGCCTCCGAACTGGCACTTTCCCTGTAGCTAAACCCCTGCCCACGGAGAAAAACGCCTTTTTTTCCTCAGGAGGTGACTCAAGCTAATTACTATCGACGGGTTAACTAAAAGGTATATACCGATGACAATTCGTATTCGGGTCGGCCAAGGCCCAGTTGTGAGAGACCACACATCTGCGCTACCTCGTGTCTTTCCTTCTGCGGAGTTACGCAATGAATGCACCCACAAACGCCATAAAAAGTCGCTCGACCTTGTATCAACTGACAGCGCGTGACTTCGGGAAGAGAAACGGAACGGATGCGACCGTATCAACGAACCCGACGGGGATTCAATCGCGAGAATGTATTGTTTCGTTTCGCCACGAACCTTCTCATCAGGCATATCGACCAGAGTTTGATCCCTGGACCGGCGATTGGGACTGGGATATCAGAACGGACGAAACGGTGTGGTCCCAACAGTTGTACTGGATGCTAGGCCGCGATGCGGATGCCGGGATTCCTTCGTTCAAAGATCAGTCCTGCTTCTACACTTCCGACAGCTGGGTGCGGCTCGTCGATGCGACGTTAGGGCTGCTTCAGACCGGCGCACCGTATGAACTCGGACTGCAAATGCTCCATGCCGATGGCACCCGAAGGTGGGTTATCCGTCGGGGAGAAGCAGTGCGCGACGAACGCGGCGACATCGTTCAGCTTCGCGGCACAGTCCGTGACGTCAGCCAATGGAGACAAGACATCGCGACGGATGAGCTAGATCCTCGGTCAAAATCGAATGACGATACGACCGGCCGCCTGATCCAGGCTCAAGAAGAAGAAAATGTCAGGCTGGCGAGCAAGTTGCGCGACAACATTTCCCAAAGGGTATCGCTGCTGGTGGTGTCGATTCAGACATTAAGCTCGACGTTCCCACAGCTCTCGCCACCGGCAGCTGCACAACTCGAGGAGATCCGGCAGGAGTCATCGAGAATACTCACCGAATTGGACAGAGTGTCCGATGAGCTTTATCCATTCATCCTTGATTTGTTGGGGCTTCCTTTGGCAATCCAGCGGCTATGCCGGGACTTCACCAAAGAGAGTGGCATTCCGGTCGATTACATTTCGTCCGACTTGCCGGCGGAAGATATTGACCAGCGATGTGCGCTCGCCTTGTATCGCATCTTGGAGGAGACCCTTGTCAACGTAGTGCAGCATGGCCGCGCCAGCAAGGTCGCAGTCCATCTTGACCGTGACTCGACGGAACTCAGGCTCAGGGTGTCGGACAACGGTGTCGGGTTCGAACGTCAGGCAATAAAGGCTACTGCAGGCCTCGGGTTCCTTCGCATGAAGGAGCGCGTTCGTCAGGTCGGCGGAAGCCTGGCAGTCTGGTCACAGCAGGCATGCGGTACCTTCGTGGAGGCTCGAGCCCCGCTCACCGATCGCGTCGATGAACCACGACATTGAAACCCCGAAGCCTAATCTTCTGATCGCAGGCAAGTGTTTTCCGCACCTCAGCACTCCTCATTTGGGGGATCGACTTTATTTGAGGGATCGACTTTTCAGTTGCGCGGTCGATGAAAGACAAGTTCATTGAACTTGTGTTCGCCTAGGACCCGGCGCAGTTCCCGGAACCCGAACAAGGGAATGAAAGTACAAAAGACAATGATACTGCGGGCCAGCAGGTCCTTGATGTGAATGTCGAGAAACGCACTGGCTGCACCTTCTCCATGCAGTACTCCTTTGATCGCTTCCTCGACTATGTGAAAAGCGAAGGTCAACAGGCCAAACAGAAAAGCTTTGTATATCGAAGACGCAAGCAACGGGTTGTCCTCAAGTCTTTTGCCCAGATGCGTGTACTCTCCGATGAGAATTACTTTCGCAATCACGAGGGCATTGATCACCGAAAAAGCGTAGTTAATGTACGAATCGCGGAAGTCACTCAGAAGAAGCATTCTGTAGGTCGTGACGGCGCAAAAGAAGAATGCAAGATAAAGGAAGATGCGGATGAACTGGGTGAACTCATGGATAACCTTCTGCTTTAGACCCGTTTTCTCGAAACGTCCACGAGCGATGACCCCCTCGTTGTATTGCCGCGAATAGTTCATCTGAGTCACTTTCAGTAGATTTTCCGTTCGTGCCGACTCGGCAAAGCTCAAGCCGAGCCACTTCGGTATCTCAGCATGCAGATGCGCGTTGCAAGAACTCCCAGAATTGCCAGCTCGCCCGAGAACAGGCAGTAGGGCGGGCAGGGTGCGCTATTAAAGGCTGCTCCCCCATTGAGATTTACGCTTCAACGCGAACCGTGCTTCGCGGCGGACTCATCCCCTCCCAGTCTCGGCCTGGCGTTGTCCAAAAATTGGAAAGGGCCTGTCAGAATTAACAGGGGTAGTTCTGCATAAACTGACAGGTGGTCAAGTGGTCAGACAAGTGATATGAAAAAATAACGTATGAAAAGGGTGTACCGGTCACTGCGAATCCGGCCAAGACTCGCGTGACCGAGCTAACTCGTGTCCTGGTGGTCGACGATTACGAACCGTGGCGGAAATACGTTCGATCGGTTCTCACCAGGCAGCCTGGGTTCGAGGTTCTAGGGGAAGTGTCAGATGGACTGAAAGCAGTCCACAAAGCCGAAGAGCTGCAGCCTGATCTAATCCTGCTGGACTTAAGCCTTCCATCGATGAATGGCATAGACGCGGCACGATTGATGCGACGCGTTACCCCATTCTCCAAGATTCTGTTCTTAAGCGAGAACCGACATCCCGAAGTGGCAGAAGCAGCTTTGGGTGCCGGAGGTCATGGCTTTGTCGTGAAGTCGGATTGCGGCCGCGAACTGCTCATGGCGATCACAGCGGTTCTCCGCGAAGAAACGTTCATCAGTCAGCGCCTGAATGTGGTTCCGGCTCTCTGAACATTCGCGCCCGACACGATCTTTTTTTAAGCCATTCCAAACAACACCTTTGGACGATGCTCCAGGCCGGACGTACCATTTAACGTCTTAATTCTAAGAAATAAAGTTTTGATTTTGGGGCGATGACGTCAGATAGCAACAAATTCAACAAAACTGAAAGAACTATCAGTGTTCCCAAGGCAATTTCTTGAGTTAGCTACTGGTTTGGGAACCATCGGTGAGTTTCGGGTCTGTGGTGCTGTCGACAAACGCAGAACGCCCATAACAGAGAGTCGAGCGAGATGGGTTGACTACGGTCTTAATTAGAGTTTGTCCCGGATTCGTAACAAGAATTTCAAAGATCACGCACTTGTGAAGTTAAGCGCTATGCTTGGCGCGAGGAGTATCCAGCTATGGCATGTACATTCTGCCATTCCGACAATCAAAGGTGGTTTCCTTCTGAAATCAACATTCACCCACCTCGCGGACTCAAGATGATCGACCAGCCGAGCGTGTGGGCGTTTCCCGCACTTCTCGTTTGTCAAGACTGCGGCTTTACCGAGTTCGTTCTCAGCAGCAACGAGCTTCGCTGCTTGAATGAAGGTTATCCTCCATACGAGGAGGCGAGCGGCAGAAGGTTCGGCACCTGAGGTTGATATCCTCTTTGTAAAGCAGCGTCGATCGCGGGTCGAAGCTCGCCTACAGCTGTCGACTTCAATAAGTATGCCGTTCCGCCGACTGCCAGAGCCGCGTCCCTGACGTCGCTATCTTGTTCCTGGGTCAGGAAAATCATTTTGGACTGGGGAGACACTCGCCGGATCCGGCGAGCAGCCTCGATCCCATTGAGGATGGGCATTCCGATATCGAGAAGTACGATATCCGGTCGTAAGGTTGCTGCTTTTTCAATGGCTTCCAGGCCATTACTCGCTTCGCCGATGATTCGAAAGCCGGGAATGGCTTCTAGAATCGAACGCACCGCGAGACGCCACTGCATAAAATCATCGACAAGCAAGATGCGGGTTGCTACCACGTGTTTCTTCTCCTGCGGAATCTTCCGCTTCGCTTCCTCCCATTTAGTCCGACTCGGCTTGGACATTCCATACGCAAAAGACAGTAACCGCCACTAGTAAAACTTACAGGTGCGGAACTGTGGAAACTGTGCAAAGCGAGATCGTAATGAGAGGGTCACTCACGGTTTGGCGAGCGAGTTTCTCGACCACACATGACCCGCTCGACCGGACATGTCCTCCTGACGAGAATCCCGGCGTCCTAGGTTGAGCTGCAAGCAACACTTTCGGGTCACGACAGCACGGGTCATTTTGGGTTTTGCTTATAAGACCACTCGAGAAGACTGGTCCGCGTGATCCGGGAGGAACTATGCATCGAATGCTGGGGAAACAGTACGCGGTGGTTCTGCCGCTGAGCGCCGCGCTGGCACAATCCGGTCCGTCGCTTGGAGATGTAGCTCGGGCAAACCGTGAGAAGCAGCAGGCCCAGCAGGCGACCGCAACCCGTCCCAAGGTGATCAGCAACGCAGATCTTCCTGACGATCCTCCGGGAGTGCCCGACTCGGATCCGTCGGAGCCCATGACGATGGTGTCCGGCGTGAGCTGTCCGCCAGAGAACCGCTCCTACGACCAGCGCTTCGCACAACAGGATCACGCTCAGCAGCGGGCCGGCGAACAATGGAGAGAACGCATCGAGAATCAGGAAAGCCGCATCGCCGAACTCCAGGCACGAATCGACCAGATGAATGCTTCCATCCATTCTGCCGGCAGTGGCACTCTGTCGGAAGGTCCGTATAACCGATATCAGGCACGCCAGATGCAACGCGTCGCACAAATGCAAGAGATGCTCGACCTGCAGAAGCGGAAACTGGCAATGATGCAGGAAGAGCCGCGCCACGCCGGAATGCACACCAGTGTGTACGATCCGTAAAAAAGTAGAAATCACGAGATCCCAAGCGAGCGAGCAGGCTTTTCTCTCGTCCACAGAATTCAGGATCTACGCTCTCGAACTCGAGTGCCCTAGAAGAACCTGGATGCGGCGGTCTGCTTAGCTTGAACCTGGACGATTTGTGCTATCGAGCACCTCACGAACTTTGTGCAGAAGCGCACGCGGATGAAAAGGCTTCTCAAGGAAATTGGCACCAGGGTCAACCTCCCCGTCGTGCATGATGAAGTTGGTCGCGTATCCGGACATGTAAAGCACCTTGATCTCAGGCCTTTCTTTCCGCACGTGCTTGGCCAGGGCGGGTCCATCCATACCGGGCATGATGACATCGGTCAGCAACAGGTGCAGCGGGGTGCTTCTTGCACAATGTAATCGCATCCGCTGAATTCCCAACGTCGAGAACCGTGAATCCGTGTCCGCCCTTTGCAATCTTGATGAGATCGCTGCAGCGCGGGTTCGTCCTCTACAAGCAGTACAGTTTCGGCACCGGACTCGAGAGCGGGTTGCGGTGGTTCTGCTGCAACCAACGCTGGCTCGTCCACCCTGGAAAGTAAATCTTGAAAGTGCTACCACGGCCGGGCTGGCTATACACCCAGATATTGCCGCCACTTTGCTTCACGATGCCGTACACCGTCGAGAGGCCAAGCCCCGTACCTCGACCGACCTCTTTGGTAGTGAAGAACGGTTCAAAGAATACGGCAACACGTCTGAGGGAATTCTCTCGCCCGTGTCGCTTACCGCGAGCATGACGTGCGCGCCCGGACGGGCTCCGCCATGTTCGCGCACGCAATCCTCATCTAGCGTAACGTTTGCAGTTTCGATTGTGATTCTTCCTCCGGCTTTGATCGCGTCCCGCGCATTGACCACGAGATTCATCACGACCTGCTCGATTTGTCCTGCATCGGCTTTGACAGTACCGAGCTTTGCATCGGTGACGGTTTCGAGCTCAATGTCCTCTCTGATCAGGCGCCGCAACATCTTGTCGAGATCCATAATTAGCGTATTCAGGCTGAAAACTGTTGGCTGCAGGACTTGCTTGCTACGGCTGAGGATTGCTAGCTGGCTGAGGGCTGATCGCGGGAAGCAGAAAGGGCGGGCTCCAAAAAACTAAGAGAGTTCCGAGGTGGTGTAGGGTCCATTCGTCTCGGCCAGTAGCTCGCTGATTGACCCTTGCTCGACCTGCTCTCGCGGCTTCCCTTGCGGGGCTGCTGCGCGCGATCTTCGCTCGGGCTCCGGGCTCACCGCCAACCGGATAAATCTACCCTACGCCTCGGAACTCTATCCTGCCTTCAACATTTCTCCTCGGTTCTCCTCGACCAGCGCTTTGCTATAGACCCTTGCCTGCCCTCCATCCGAACCTTTCGATTCAAACAGTGACTCGGCTTGAGCCCCGGACGCCGCACCAACCGGAAAAACTTAAGAAGCTGTCAAAGAACGATCCTGTTGTACTCCTTCTATTTTTGCAGTCAACGAAAATTACGCATTTGTAACTATACGTGTTTTCAATCAAGTGCACGCCGTTCACAGCCCCATGCCGCAAATTGGTGCAACCCGCTGACGCACCTTCGCTGCGAAACCCGCCTCCCACGCGGCTTTGCAAATGATCTTCGCGTCGTGTGGAATCGCTGAGATCCAGTAGGAGTTTGTCACATCGCTGTGAAAATCA
>Ga0126371_10000062_pt1 | contig 73719 bp, 59 predicted proteins | sample PanSoiMetaPlot_4_FD_110145 | JGI IMG/M metagenome (GOLD analysis project Ga0126371, IMG submission 110145) | Tropical forest soil microbial communities from Panama - MetaG Plot_4 | ecosystem: Environmental > Terrestrial > Soil > Tropical forest > Bulk soil | place: Panama | collected 2016-02-17
TCTTACGCCAGGTTGCGGCGGACCTTCTGGCTAGCGGCAAACTGGAAAAAGAAATCTCCCTTTATTCGGCTCTTGGTGCCTCCAGGCTGCGGCGACAGGTGCTCAGTTCAGGTTACCCGCAGCCGCTCATCGCGCAGATGAACGCGGCGATAGCCTTGGTAGGACGTTTGGTCGATCTTGCCGCAGGTCTGCTCGCTGTTCGCTCGACTCGGTCCGTCGCTATTGGCGCGTCGGATGGCGACCGGTGTTTGCGCCTCGCGACCGAAGTTTCCGGTCTTCGCTTTGGTTTTGAGCGACATCAATTGCCTCGTACAATCGACATCCCCAGTCACCTTGAGCCGTCGGAGTTGCCGCTTCTCCCCGAAATGGAGAGAACGGTGGCCTTGATACCGCACGCATTTTCCGGCACAACGAGCGTAGAGGTGCCGCTGGAGGTCAAAGTCCAATCCCGCCTGCTCGTCCCCGATGTCTTTTCCAATCCGGACCATCTTAAATTCGCGGTGCGCGGTGCACTGGCCACTATGCTCGCCTATGTCGCTTACCAAGCAATCGATTCGCCGGGTCTGAGCACCGCGGTTATAATCTGCACGTTCACGGCGCTTTCGACGGTTAGAGCGTCGCGGCAAAGCCAACTTCTTCGACTGGTGGGAGCGATAGTCGGCGGTTTCGGTTTCGGCATGGGCGCCCAAGTCCTCGTGCTTCCCTATCTCGATTCGATAGTAGGCTTCACCGTCCTATTTGCCTTAGTCACCGCAATTTCAGCGTGGCTCGCAACGGCGACCCCACGCCTCTCCTACCTTGGTGTGCAGGTTGCTATGGTTTTCTATTTGGTCACCCTGCAGGAATTCGCCATGCAGACTTCCCTGGCCGTCACCCGCGATCGTGTCGTTGGGATACTCCTTGGCCTGGCATGTATGTGGTTGGTCTTCGATCGACTGTGGGTGAGGGGTGCTTTGCAGGAGATGCAAGACGCCTTTTCGCGTAATTTGCGGATGCTGGCTGAACTCTTCGAACAATCGCGCACAGACCGCCGCGAGGAAGCAGCCCAGCGGGTCCTGCAGTTACGTGATCGGATCAATGCCGGTTTTACTGCCGTTAAGAACCAATCTGACGCCGTCCTCTTAGAGTTTGGTCCATCGCGCAGAAGAAAGCTCATAATTCGCGACGACTTCAAACGTTGGCAACCTACCCTTGGCGCCCTGCTGCATGTGCAGATCGCGTACTTGCAATTCGTCTCGGAGACGGGCTTTCCGGAACTCCCCCCAAAAATCGCGGAGGCACAAGCTGCCTTCGAAAAAGACATGTTCATCGTCGTCAACGCGATGTCCGACGACGTCGCTGGAAATATCGCCAGCGCCGCTCCCGATGTTCAGGAATCTGCGGTGGCGTTGCGGCAAGAGATTCAAGAGCATTCTGCACGATCCGGCTTGCCAATTCCTCCACCGCTCGCGGGCATAATCACCCTCACCAAAAATCTCGCATCCATCGTTAGCCCGCTGCATGCGGACATCCATACAACATTCGCAAATCCCCAGCGTGCCGCGATGCATCATCCGTATAAATGGCAGAGCAATAATAGACTACGACACGCCGGATAAACGGTGGTTCGTGGCGGCCCCAAAAATAGACCTTCTTAATCGAGTTACGACAAAACATTCAAGGATTGATGTGGTTTATGGGACACATGGGAGGTGTTCAAAGTGGAGTGCAGTTGGGTCTCGATTAGGGAAATCTCTTACCGCATCAATTGTCGCTACCAGGCGTCTACACTCAAATTTCGAGTTTCGATTCTGTTCCCATCGGATCTTTTACCTGCAATCGAGAAGATGAGTGCTCCGTTCTGTCCGCGGTTTACTGATTCGTTAATTCCATTAACTCGAACGTTACTCTGGGACACTTTTTCGGCGCAAGTAGCTAACCCCCGTCTGCGTTTGACCCTTCTTTTCTCGCGCCTGTAAGATCAAAAGAGCACTCAGCGGTCAGCACTCAGCAGTTGTGGAGGCCCGAACGTCGGCTTCGCTGGCTGATTGCTGACGGCTGAGTGCTGAGTTTTCTATGCCGCACGAACTTCCGAAAGCTTATGAGCCGGGCGCGATTGAAACGCACTGGGCCGACTACTGGATTAAGGAGAAACTCTTCTCCGTCCCGACGCCGTCTGCCGGCGAGACGCGGCCGGTGTTCACGCTGCTTCTGCCGCCGCCCAACGTCACCGGGCGGTTGCACATGGGCCACATGCTTAACCAGACGCAGATGGACATCATTGTGCGCTGGCATCGCATGCGCGGATTCGTCACGCTGTGGCTGCCGGGCACCGATCATGCCGGCATCGCGACGCAGATGATGGTGGAGAAGCAACTCGAAAAAGAGGGCAAGAAGCGCCGCGAGATGGGCCGCGAGAAGTTTGTGGAGCGCGTCTGGGAATGGAAGCGCGAGTACGGCGGAGCGATTCTCGACCAGATGAAGCGCCTCGGCGCGTCCGTCGACTGGGACCGCGAATACTTCACCATGGACGACAATCTGTCGCACGCTGTGCGTGAGGTATTCGTCTGCTTGTATGAAGAAGGACTGATCTATCGCGGCAACTACATCGTGAACTGGTGCCCGTGGCACGAGACAGCGATCTCAGATCTTGAAGTCAAGCATGAGGACGTTGCCGGGAAGCTGTGGGAGACTCGGTATCCGGTCGTCGGTAGCAGCGAGTTCATCACCGTGGCAACAACGCGTCCCGAGACGATGCTGGGTGATACAGCGATCGCGGTCAATGCGAAGGACGAACGCTACAAGCATCTGCACGGCAAACGGGTTCTACTGCCGCTGATGAATCGCGAGATCCCGATCATCACCGACGAGCTCGCGCAGCCGGAGTTTGGCACCGGCGCGGTGAAGGTCACGCCCGCGCACGATCCCAATGATTTTCAGGCTGGTCTGCGACACAATCTCGAGCAGATCAACATTATGGACTCGCGGGCGCACATGAATCAGAACGCGGGTGCGTACGCGGGACTCGATCGGTTCGAGGCGCGCAAGCGCGTGGTCCACGATTTGAGCGAGCAGGGATTCCTGGTCGCGGAAAAGGATTACGCACTCGCGATCGGCAAGTGCGATCGATGCGGGACCGTTATCGAGCCGCGGCTTTCGGAGCAGTGGTTCATCAAGATCAAGCCGTTGGCCGATCGTGCGATCGATGCCGTTGAGAGCGGCGAGATCACTATTGTCCCGGAAAACTATCGCACGATTTATCTGAACTGGATGTACAACATCCATGACTGGTGCGTCTCGCGGCAGTTGTGGTGGGGACACCGCATTCCTGCGTGGACTTGTAAGGGATGTCATGAAATCATCGTTGCGCGGGAGGCTCCGACCAAGTGCACGAAATGCGGCGGAGCCACATTGGAACAAGTTCCTGATGTTCTTGACACCTGGTTCTCGTCTGGACTGCTACCGTTTACGACGCTTGGTTGGCCGGAGAAGACGCGCGATCAAGCAGTCTTCTATCCCACGACGCTGTTGATCACGGCGTACGAAATTCTCTTCTTCTGGGTCGCGCGGATGATCATGTTCGGATGTCACTTCATGCAGGGGCACCAGCAGGATCCGGCAATTAAGAAGGCAAGCGGCTGGGCCGACAAGAAGAACGACAGTGTTGCGTTCCGCGAGGTTTACATTCACGCGCTGGTCCGTGATGCAGAGCGGCAGAAGATGTCGAAGACGAAGGGGAATGTTGTCGACCCGCTTGAGGTCATCAACCGCTTCGGCACTGATGCGACCCGATTCACACTGGCCGCGATGGCTGCTCCGGGAACTGACATCGCATTCAACGAGAGCCGGACAGATGGGTATCGCGCATTTGCCAACAAGATCTGGAATGCGGCGCGGTTCATGTTCATGAATGTGGATAGGATTCAGCCGGGCCTACGGCCCGGAGACGGACAGGAGGTTCCGCCCCACACGGGGATTGTAGGATTTCAGGCTAAGACCCTTGAAGATCGATGGATTCTTTCTCGGTTCAATCGGGTTGCCGCCAATGTCAACGACGCGCTGGCAACTTATCGCTTCCACGAAGCGGCTAACAGCATCTACGACTTTTTCTGGGGCGAGTTCTGCGACTGGTACCTGGAGCTGATCAAGCCGCGCCTGAATTTTGAAGAGGGTGGAGACAAGAGTGCTGCGCAGGTTGCATGCGCGAATCTCGTGAGCCTTTTCGATGCGGCGCTGCGGTTGCTGCATCCGATCATGCCGTTCATTACCGAGGAAATCTGGCAGGCGATGTATGAAGGCGAGCCGGCGCTGAAGTCGATTGCGCTGGCGCCCTTTCCGCGGGCGGACGCAAAGCAATTTGACCTTGCCGCCGAGACGGAGATGGCGATCCTGCAGGATCTGATTGTCAGCATCCGCAATCTACGAGCGGAATTGAAAGTTGAACCCAAGGTGAAGGTTCCGGTCGAGGCCTATGCGCACGAATCTGAGATTCGGCGAATGATCGATCACAATCGCGGAGCTGTCGAACGTCTGGCTACCGTCGAGAAAATTGGCTTTGTCGAGAGCTCGCTCGCGAAAGTTGCTGGAGCGCGCAGTACCGCCCGTTTCGATGTTCACGTTCTCTATGAGCATAAGATTGACGTTGCCTCGGAATGCGAGCGGCTGAAGAAGGAACTAGAGAAGTTCGAGAAGGGCATTGCCAACGGGCAGAGACAACTTGGCAACGAAAACTTTCTGGCGAAAGCGCCGCAGAATGTGGTTGAGGGATTACGGAAGCAGCAGGTAGAACTCGCGGTTCTAAAAGAGAAGACTGTCAGTAAATTGAAGCAATTAGGCTGCAGTTGAGAGACTAAGCAGGTCTCACGGTCTGCGGACAGCTGAGGGCGGCTGTCCCCACATGATCCTTGCTGGTAACTGATCACTGGCCACTGACAACGGATTTACATGGACTGGAACTCAAGACGGCTTACAGCGATCCTGGAGAATGCCTTGCTCGAAGACAAGGCGACGCGCGACGCGACCAGCTATGCCTGCATCGATGCGAATCAACGTGCGGCGGCGACCATCATCGCGAAGCAAGAGTGCATCCTCGCCGGCATCGGCGTTGTGGCGCGCATTCTTGATGTTTATGCGGCGCTCGACGGTGCGGTCACGGCGCACTATGAGGTCACCTCGCATCCGGAGATTTTCGATGGTGTTCGGCTCCGGCCCGGCCAGTCGATTGCGGTCATCCGTCACAACGCGCGGGTGATTCTATCTTGTGAGCGGGTGATCCTGAATTTCATACAGCGCATGAGCGGGATCGCTACGTTTACACGGAAGTTCGTTGAGGCCGTCTCGGGAACTCGCGCCCGCATTCTCGACACGCGCAAAACGGCGCCCGGCCTGCGCGCCGTCGATAAGTACGCCGTGCGTTGCGGCGGTGGACAGAATCATCGTCTTGATCTCTCCGACGGCGTCCTGATCAAGAACAATCACATTTCGCTGGCTGGGGGAATCGCTTCAGCACTAGAACGCGCCCACCGCAACCGCCGCGGATCGCAACCGATCGAAGTCGAGGTACGAAATCTGAACGATCTCGAGGAGGCACTGGCGAACGGTGCGGAGGCCATTCTTCTCGACAACATGACTGCTGAAGACGTGAAGCATGCCGTCGAGCGTTGCTCGCAGCATCGCTTAGCTGCCTCCGGAGCGCGAATTCCCATTGAATGCTCAGGCGGCATTCGCCTCGAGAATGTTCGTGCCTATGCCGACACCGGCGTCGATTTCATTTCGGTCGGATTGCTGACGCACTCCATTCACGCGGTCGATATGAGCATGCGCGTGGTTCCGGCGTGACTAACCGGTGTTCTGGGCCACAGGAGTTGGCAGTGGAGGCGTTCGTTGGGTCTTCGGGCCGCTTTCCACTCGGTATTAATTCCCCGAAGCACTTTCGGTTTTCCCGACAAATGTACTTCTGTGCACTCAGGGTCGTCTGAGGACGCTAGACTGGCCAACCGGAGGTCCTTCCGTTTATGTATCTCTCCCCCCGCGGTCTTGCAGTCACTCTCTTTGTCTTTATAGTCAGTCCATCGTTTGCTGGTGGCCCAGAAATTGGGGTGCGTTCTGTGTCTGCAGCTTCTCCGCACTCGGCAACGGCTGTTTCCTCCGATGTGCCTGCGGTCAACATCAATGTCACGGTCGATGCGCTGAGCAATCGTCATGCCATCAGTCCTTATGTCTACGGAGGCGCTTATCCGCAGGATGCGGCGACCATCACCGACAGCGGTCTCACCGTGGTGCGATGGGGAGGCAACGCCAGCTCGCGCTACAACTGGAAGCTCTTCACCTACAACGCCGCTAACGACTGGTACTACGAAGACTTCAACTACACCGAGATTGGCGACGGCGACTCGGCAAAGTTCATTAACGATGTGAAGAACGCAGGCAGCCATCCTCTGATGACCATGGTGATGCTGCCCTGGGTCGCGAATACTGCTGAAAATGGAACCAACGGCCACTGGAGCTTCTCAGTCACCAAGTACGGTTCCCAGTGCTCGGTCGATCCTTTTAATACCGACGCAGGAAGTGGTCTGAAGACCGATTGCGCCACCACGCTCACCGCGAATCCGAACGACGCCAATGTTCCTTTGCTCGATCAGCCGGGGACGAAAGATCCTCAGGGCAGCGTCTATCGCAATCAATGGTCGGCCGCGCTCGCAACCGCGTTCGGCTCTGCTCCTCACATCTACGACATGGATAACGAGATCGACATCTGGGGCGGCACGCACCGCGATGTCCATCCCAACCCGACGGCCTACAACGAAATGCGCGATACTTTCGTCACGGAAGCGCGCAACCTCAAGGGCTGGGATCCCAAGGCCATTCGACTTGGTCCGGTGAGTTGCTGTTGGTGGTTCTATTGGAACGGCGCCAACGGCAACGATAAAGGTGCGCATGCCGGAGTCGATCTGCTGCCCTGGTGGCTGAACGAAGTCTACTGGGAAGACAAGATCGTGAAGACGCGCTCGGTCGATGTGCTGGATGTTCACGCCTATCCCGACGGACCCGACACCTCAAATTGGACGCAGGCTCAGAATCAGGCACTCGCTGCACGCATTTACCGCGACTACTGGGATCCCATGTACCTGAGTGAATCGGGCACGATCAACCAGAATTGGGCGACCTTCATTCAGCCGAATAAGACGATCCCCTTCCGCATTCCCCGGATGCGTGCTATGGCCAACATGATTTATCCGGGCACGCCGGTCAGCTTTACTGAATGGAGTGCAGCCTTTGCTGGTGAGTCGGACTTCTCCACGGCTCTGGGAGATGCGGACGCCTATGGCATTTTCGGCCACGAGCGCATGTATCTGGCGTCGCGCTGGGTCGCACCGGTGCCGACCAATCCGAACTATCTTGCGCTGAAACTTTTCACCAACTACGACGGACAGCATCACGGCTTCGCCACAACTTCTGTTTCCGACACGAACAATGGAGACCCGAACCTGTTCAGCAGCTACGCGGCGCTGAATCCTGCCGGAACGCAGATGACACTGTTGGTGCTGAATAAGGATCCGTCGAATACCGATCAAGCAACATTCGCGTTCAACGGATTCACGCCAAGGCAGATGAAGTCATATACCTTGTCGTCAACCAATCCTACTCAGATCGTGGCTTCGCAAACGAGCAACTGGTCTTCGACGATTAGCTTCGTGCCCTACTCCGCGACGTTGCTGGTGATCAGCGGCAGCATGCAACTGCCCGGCGCAGAGTGGGACCTCAATCCGGACACCACCCAGCTGGCGTCAGGGGGCAAGGTAACTTTGCAGCCCAGAGTGATCTCGGGATCGGCGACTGTCACTCTCGGGACACCAACTTCCGACTCGGGCATCACCGTAACCGTCACGCAGCCGATGTTGAGCAAGGGGCACAACGGCAGGATCACCGTTACCGCTGGGAATACTTCCGGCTTCTATCACTACAGCGTGCCCAGCACCGACACGAATGGCGTCGCGCAGCAGCAGGGCGGGTACATTCTGGTTGGGAACCCTCCGGCCACGCTCATAAAGACCGGCGATAAACAGAAAGGCAAAACGGGAAGCCAGCTGACTCTCGGAGTCACGCTGAATCCGGGACAATCCGGAGGCAGCGCCGCTGGCGGCACCGTTTTCTTTACGACATCGGCCGGCACGCTGGCCAGCCGGATCGTCGACACAGATTCGAACGGGAATGCCACGGTCGTGCTGACGCTTCCTTCCACAGCGCAAACAGTGCATATAAGCGCGGAAGGACAATATGCGCTTGGGCATCCCGTGGTTTCGTTCACCGAGACGGCGCAGTAGATCGGCCATTTGTCGTTTCGACGGGATTCGCGGATAATCTCGGCATCGCCAAGGCCTCGACAATTCGCAAACAGAAATCTGGGGCTGTGGTCCACTCGCCGCAGCCCACGGATCTTCTCTTAGGCCAGATCGTGCGGCTGCTGATGGAGCATGCCACCGTCGTGGTCAGCGGAACGAAGATCGCCGACGAAATTTCCTCGAGCCGCTCTGAAGTCTGGCGGTTGATCCAGCGATTACGCAGCCTGGGCGTTGACGTTGCTGGGCATCCTGCCACCGGGTATCAACTGCGTTCGGTGCCCGATCTTCTTCTGCCCGAGATTCTGCGGCCCCTCTTGCGCAGCACAATCTTCGACGCGCATCTCCATCACTTCTATAAGATCGGCTCGACCAATACGGCCGCGATGGCAGCCGCGGCCGACGGCGTGCCAGAGGGCACTGTCTTTCTGGCGGAAGAACAAACTGCCGGCCGTGGAAGGGCCGCCAATTCTTGGCAGTCGCCACGCTCGACGGGAATTTACTGTTCGGTCGTGTTGCGGCCAGCGATGCCTCCGTCAGATGTGCTAGCTCTCTCGCTGGCTTCAGGTTTAGCTGTGCATGCCGCGATCCAGCAAGTGGACTCCCGCGTAAACCCTGACCTGAAGTGGCCCAATGATGTCCTGATTAGTGGCAAGAAAGTCTGCGGCATTCTCACTGAGATGAACGCGGAAGCTACGCGCGTCCGTTACATCGTAGTGGGCATCGGGATCAATGTGAATCAGCCAAGTTTTCCCAAAGAACCGCCAGCGACCTCGCTGCGGCTCGTCACCGGTAGTGCGTGGTCGCGAGTGGAACTGGTGGCCGCTTTGCTAAAATCACTGGACCGCGAGTATCGGCAGTTGGTTGAAGATCCCGACGTGCGCGGCTCGCTTCTGGAGAGGTTCGCGCATCAATCGTCGTGGGTCTTTGGGAAGAAAGTGCGCATCGAAGAGAACGGCTCCGCCTTCGAAGGAACGACCGAAGGCCTCGATCCGCGCGGCTTCCTGCAGGTGCGGACCCTGCACGGATTGCAGACAGTTTTGAGCGGAACGGTAAGAGAAAGATAGCAAGCATTCAGCGAAAATTACTAAGCACTTCGCCGTTTCTACTCTGTCATGGCTGAGTGCTGAGTGCCGAATGCTGACGGCTGATTACCATGCTTTTCGTCATTGATGTTGGCAATACGAACACGGTGCTGGGCGTTTTTGCCCGAGTGGCCAAGGTTCATCCGAGCCCCGACGAGGAGAAGCCAGCGCAGTTCAAGCGCCTGCTCGCCAATTGGCGTGTCGCCACTTCCCGGAGGAGCACGGTCGATGAGTACGGTGTACTGTTCCGCAACCTTTTCTCCATGGCGGGACTGGAATCGAAAGCTATTCATGGAATCGTGGTCTCGTCAGTCGTTCCGCCGCTTGATCCTGTGCTGCGTCAGGTTTGCGAACGTTACTTCAATCTGAAACCGCTCTTCATCGAACCCGGCGTCAAGACCGGCATGCCGGTGCACTACGACAATCCGGCGGAAGTCGGCGCTGATCGTATCGTGAATGCAGTGGCTGCGTTCGACAAGTACGGGGGACCGTGCGTCATCGTGGATTTCGGTACTGCCACGACTTTCGATTGCGTCTCGGCGAAAGGGGAATATCTTGGCGGTGTGATCTGTCCTGGAATCGGCATCTCCGCGGATGCGCTTTTCGAACGTACCGCACGCCTGCCACGGGTCGAGATCCGTAAGCCCGGGCGTGTGATCGGATCGAACACGGTCGGCAGTCTGCAGTCAGGCCTCTACTACGGATATCTGGGTCTGGTCGACGGGATACTCGAGCGGCTTCTCGAAGAGCTGGGCAAAGACACGCAAGTACTTGCTACCGGTGGCCTCGGCCCCCTGATCGGAAACGGATCGAAGTACATCAAGAGCGTCGACGAATTTCTGACTCTGGAAGGCCTGCGCATTATCTGGGAGCGCAATGCCACCGGACGGCGGGACACACCCGCAAAGCCAGCATCCAAGTCAGCGACGAAGGCTCAAGCCCAACCGGGGCCAGCAAAATCTGTCAACGGAGACGGCGTCACCACAACGTCTTCCCGCTCGTCCCGCTGATCTGCCGTGGAAAACTACTTCAACTATTTCACAGAAATTGAGGAGCGTTATCTGCAGCGCCGCGGCGGAGGCCTGCTGCTCTCGACGCTCGATTGGGCTCTGATCGAGACATGGAAGGACGCTGGCGTGCCTCTCGAGGCCGTGTTGCGCGGAATCGACGCCGCCTTTGACCACTACGACCAGCGTCCGTCGAAAACCAAAAAGGTGAATAGCCTCGCCTACTGCTCGCAGGAGGTGCTGGCTGCAGCAGAAGACATGAAAGAAGCGGCGGTCGGCGCCAGCAGTGAACCGCCCAAGGAGCGCAACAGCCAGGGATTCGAACCGGAGGTCATCACGGCATTTCTTCGTAAGAACGCAGACGCGCTTACGTCCGCGAGTGTGCCTCAAGGAGCAATTTCGGCCTTTGTCCGAGAAACGGCTCAAACACTAAGCGACCTCGCAGAGGACGCGAGAAAGAAGCCGCCGCGACTTGAGGATCTGGAACGCCGACTTACTGTTCTCGAAGAAAAATTTTTGGCGATCCTGCTGACTTCGACGCCCGACGAAGAAGTCGTGGCCATTCGGGCCGAATCGGATCGCGATCTCGCTCCCTATCGCCGAAAGATGTCGGCGCCGCAGATTGATCAATTGCAGAAGCAATATATCCAGAAGCGGCTGCTCGAAAAGTACAACCTGCCGCGGCTCAGCCTGTTCTACATGTGATCGCCGGTGACGCACTCATTCGACGCACTGATTCTCGGAGGTGGCGCAGCCGGCCTGATGTGCGCCATAGAAGCCGGCAAGCGCGGACGCAGCGTCGCCGTCCTTGAACACACCGATCGGCTGGGGAAAAAGATCTTGATCTCGGGCGGCGGACGCTGCAACTTTACCAATGTTCATTGCCAGCCGGAAAATTTCTTGTCTGCCAATCCGCACTTTGCCAAGTCGGCGCTGGCCCGGTTCACGCCGCAAGATTTCATTTCCCTTGTCGAGAAGCATCGCATTGCTTATCACGAAAAGACTCTGGGGCAACTCTTCTGCGACCGCTCAGCGCGCGACATTTTGGCAATGCTGGAAGAAGAATGCCGCGCGGCAAAGGTGACCATCTTCCTGAACACGCAGATTCTTGAAGTACGCCGGATTGATGAATTTATTGTGCGGTCGACGAATGACGAGTTTCATGCTCCTGCATTGGGGGTTGCCACCGGTGGTCTTTCTATTTCTAAGATCGGGGCTACTTCGTTCGGCTACGATCTTGCACGCCGATTCGGTGTCAAGATTCGGGAGCCTCGCCCCGGGCTAGTGCCCTTTGTGCTTGGCGACTCGGATCGTTCTCATTACTGCGACTTATCCGGCGTTTCTGCTGAGGTAGTTGCATCCTGTGATGGGCAACAGTTTCGCGAGAAGATGCTCGTCACTCATCGGGGGCTGAGCGGCCCTGCAATTCTGCAAGTCTCGTCTTACTGGAACAAATCCCGGCCAATCAGGGTTGACTTGGCGCCGAAGCGCGGAGTCACTACTGTATTCGACGATCCGAAGACTCCTCGCACGGCATCCGTTTTGAAGTCCGAATTGAGAAAAGTCTTATCGAATCGGTTGGCCGATCGTTGGCTCGATCTTCACCTGCCAAAGTCGTGGACGAATGCAGCACTTGAACAGTTCGAGAAACAGCTGCATTCGTGGACTCTGACTCCCGCCAGCACTGAAGGATTCGAGAAGGCGGAGGTGACTGCCGGAGGCGTCGACACTGGTGAACTCTCTGCTAAAACGATGGAATGCCGCAAGGTACCCGGACTGTACTTCATCGGCGAAGTGGTCGATGTTACTGGTCATCTCGGCGGCTTCAACTTCCAGTGGGCGTGGGCCTCTGGCGCGGCAGCCGGACGAGCGCTCTAAAACGGTCGTTTAGAATCAAAGCTTGCTCCTCGAAATCGAAAAGATGATCTACGGCGGCGACGGCCTCGCCCGCCTGCCTGCCGACGAGCATGGACGCGGCAAGGCAGCGTTCGTTCCTTTCGTTCTCTCCGGGGAAAAAATCGAAGCTGCCATCACGGAGCAGAAGCCCGGCTTCGCCCGCGCGCGTGCCGAGTCGATCGTCGAGCCTTCGCCGTTCCGTATTCGGCCTGCGTGCCGGTACTTCTCCCAATGCGGCGGATGCCACTACCAGCATGCCAACTACGAACATCAACTCGAGATCAAGAAACAGATCCTTGTCGAGACACTGCGTCGCACGGCGAAGCTTGAGTTATCAATGGATGTACAAGTTCATCCCTCGCCACCGTGGAACTACCGCAATCGCTCGCGCCTGCAGGTGCAGCCAGGTCCGGCTTTCAAAGCCGGATATTTCAGAATGGCCTCGCACGAGTTGCTCGCCGTCGAGGAGTGCCCGATCAGTTGTCCTCTGATCAACAAGGGTATTGCAAAGCTCTGGCAGAGCGGCCGCGAAGGCAGAGTGCCAAAGGGCGTGAGCGAAGTGGAGTTTTTCGCTAACGCGGATGATAGCAAGATGCTGATTGAGGTCTCGACCACTGCAGATGCCAAACGCGCGGCCCTTCGCGAATGGGCGGAGGAATTTTCTGCCGCAATGCCCGAGATTGCCGGAGTTGTTGCATTCCGCGAGACAACGAAGGGCTCCACGAAAACGCAAGACAAGCTCGTCAGCGCCGGAGCCAGCCACCTCACTTATCAGACGCAAAAGTTCGCCTACCGCGTCAGCGCTGGATCCTTTTTCCAGAGCAACCACTATCTCACGGACGAACTAGTAAAGACGGTCACCGCGGGCCAGTCCGGCGAAGTGGCGATCGACCTTTATGCGGGGGTTGGACTGTTTTCCACAGCTCTTTGTGATATCCGTCACATCTTTTCTGTTGAGTCGTCACCGACTTCCTCATCCGATCTTTCCTACAATCTGTCCTCGAATGGAGTTGCCGTTCAGGCCACAACCGAGCAATACCTGGCTGATGTGGAGAATACGGGGCGGTTCGGGAAGGGCATAGTCCTTCCTCATACTTCTTATAAGCCCGACCTGGCGGTGGTGGACCCGCCTCGAGTTGGCCTGGGAGAACGCGTGGCGCGGATGTTGTCGACCTTGGGCGCGCCACGCGTTATTTATGTCTCTTGCGATCCGGTAACGCTGGCCCGGGATCTCGTCATCTTGCTGGCTTCAGGTTATCGAATCAAGCAGATGCACCTCGTGGATCTATTTCCCCAGACCTATCATCTCGAGACGGTTGTGCATCTGGCTCGATAATCCCCTCCCCGGCCCCGCGACAGCAGGCATTCATGAACCGCGAAGTTCGCGCTCATGATCTCGCCTCCGTCATCCACGGGACCAGTCGCCTTTTACTTCAAAGCCGCGCGCCAACCGATGCTATGGGCCGCCAGCGCCTACACTCTTCGAATTGTTCTCGACAGGTATCAGTGGCGGCCGAGTTCATAGTGGATTGTGAGCCCGTGTGCATTCGTCGCGGCCGCGGCCTATTTCGGCTGCCGGCGATCCCGCTTCGGCTGGTTGCTCGCCTGAGGATCATTCTTCCTCGCGGGTGCCCTGCACATTCAACGGCGAGCTAACAACGAATTGCTCGACACCACCATCTTGCCTCACGCAGATCGTCAGCAGATAGAGGTCACCGCCCACGTCACGAAAGATGGACGCCTGCGCCTCTCCGAGATTCCCGCCACCTTGGCAACCGTTGGTTTCTGTGGGGCTATGCCTTCATCACCGAAGTAGGTGCGCCTGTCTGGCGTGCCACGCTGATGTGCGCTGTGTATCTCGGGTCTCGACTGCTCTACCCCGATCGCGCCATGCTCAACGCGTTTGGGGCCGCTGCGCTAGGATTGTTCATCTACGATCCGCAGCAACTGTGCAGCCCGAGTTTTCAAATGACGTTTCTCTGTGTGCTGATTGTCGGCGGGGTTGGCATCCCTTTCTGGAACGTACTTCGCAGCTCTACAAACTGGCTCTGGCCAATTGGGATTCGCCAGATTTCGCTGTGTCCCTACCACCGACGGTCGCCCAGTTCCGCTTGGACCTGCAGTTGATTGCCTCTCGCCTGTCGCTTTTTCGCGCCCAAGCAGTGGGCCGATCGTTCGGTTCGCGGCCCAGTTCGCTTCGCGCTCTCAGCTTCAGAACTAGTTTTTATCTCCGCCGTCATGCAGATGGGATTGGCGCTGCCGATGACGCAGCTCATGATGCCTGCAGCAGTCGCTGCACTTGGTCTCGGCTACATCGCGCTGTTCCTTGCGAAGCTTCCGGCCATCATCACCAGTCTGGCTCTCACCTGTATCACGGGCGCCGTGCGCGGACTCGGCGGCCTGCGCCTTGCAGATCTGCGCGTCGCGATGCCATCGTTGCTGTTAAGCACGCTAGCCGTAGCAGCTCTGACCATCGCCCTGTCGACTGCACGCAAGCGCGCCGTCCTCCACGATCTCTGGATTAACAACGCTTCTCCTATCTTCGCTGGCTCTCGCCTTTTTGCGGCCTCAGCCGCTTACGCACCCGATGCGCTTGAGGTTACCTCCATCGATGTCGGCGAGGGCGATTCGACACTGCTGATTACGCCAAAGGGAAAGACACTCTTAGTCGATGCCGGAAGTCCGATCGCGCCCGGCGGATCGCAACTCGATTTCGGAGAAGACGTGGTCTCACCCGATCTGTGGTCACGCGGCATCTCGAGCCTCGATGCCGTCGCGATCACTCACGGACACTCCGACCACATCGGCGGCATGATTGCTGTGCTGAAGAATTTTCGTCCGAAAGAATTATGGTGGGGCTGGAACCACCCAGGTACGCGCTCAGGAACATCGACTCGACAGCGCATGATCTTGGGATCGATGTGGTCCATCACTGGGAAGGCGACGCCTCCGACTTCGGAGGAGTTGATACCGAAGTTCTGTTTCCGCCTCGGAATTGGCCGGCCGGCACAAGGCCGCAGAATAATGACTCGCTCGTTATGAAAATCACCAACGGCGAGTCTTCGGTTCTTCGGGAAAGTGACGCGGAAAAGCAGGTGGAGGGTCGCATCACCGCACTGCATCACCCCACCGCAACTCTCTTAAAGTGGGCCATCACGGCAGCGCCACCGCGATTACTGCCGACCTTCTCGATTCGGCGAAGCACGCCTACCTGTCATTTCTGTAGGATCAGGAAATTCGTTGGGCTTGCCGCGGACGGAACTCTGAGGCGGTTGGCGGACTCAGGAACTCGCGTCTATCGCACCGCCATTGACGGCGCCGTCACCTTCTATCTCGATGGAAACTGGGTTACGCCTTCTGTGACGGGTCTTCGGTGATTTCAATTTCGGCGGTGTCGTCATCGTCCTGTTCCGGCAAATGCTGATGTTCCGCAATCAGCTTCTGCGCGGCCTCGGCATCCGCCTGCCGTACAAGAATGATCATTCCGCCCAGACCCGGAAAAGTCTCTTGCACCATCGACGCTGCCGTAAGGTCACTGTCAATTCCCGCCGACTCAAGCAGCCCCTTGACGATGATCGCTTCGGACTCCAGCTCAGAGTCAAACACTTTCACCAGCTTTTCGTTGGGATCGGGCCGGGGCTGGGTGTTTGCCTTTGAATCAATAGAGTCTGCCATGATGCCTCCAGTTTGAATTCAACACCGAGCGAACGGTGACGTTAAAGATTTTACTCCCCTCGAAGGCCCGCCAGCCGCCGCCTTCCGCAGAATGGAGGTCTTGCATTTTCGTCTTTGGTAACGGATGGTACGAACCTGAACGGGCACCTTTGGGGAGTTGTTTTCTCTCGCGATTCGGGCAGAATGGCCGTAATGACGGCGCAACGCCGGGATGGGGCACGTCATCCAAATATGAGGGCTAAAAAGGGGAACCCATGAACATTTCGCAGCGCACCAGAAATGACGACGGATTTCCGTTGGGGGACGATCTGGTTCGCGAGCGCGAGGAGGAAGCCCGCAAGATCCGCCGCCTGCAGGTCATGATCAGCATGGTGATGTCGGTAATCGGGCAGGATCCAAACATGACCATCGAAGAAGCTTCGGAACTGGCCGCCGGAGCCAAGCGCGCCGCCCTTGCGATGTTTCCCGACAAAGAACTCGCCTTCGATCTTCTCTACAGGCCCCGCCTGCAACGACTTATCCGTGAACGGTTCCGGCTCCAATAAGGGAATTCTATTCGTCCGCCACCAGATTGCTTAGCGTTCCCACGCCCTCGACTGTAACTTCCATCCGATCGCCCGCAACAACTGGGCCGACCCCAGATGGCGTGCCGCTCGGAATCAAATCTCCGGGATACAAGGTCATCGCCTGCGCGATGTGGCGGATGACGGCCTCCAGATTGAAGATGAAATCGCGCGTATTGCCGTTCTGCTTAACTTCTCCGTTGACCTTCGTCTGAACGCCGATACCAGACCATGGATCGATCTCGTCCGTAACCAGCGGGCCGACGGGACAGAACGTGTCGAAGCCCTTCGCCCGTGACCATTGTCCATCTGTGTTCTGCAGATCCCGCGCCGTCACGTCGTTCACGCACGTATATCCCAGAATGTATTGGCGGATATCGGCACCGGCTGGAGGCTGAAAGCAGGTCTTGCCAATCACCACGCCCAGTTCGCCTTCGTAGTCGACACGCTGCGAGATCTTCGGGCGGCGCACGGTCGCTCCCGGCGACAGGAGGGCGGAGGTTGCCTTCAAGAAAATCAGAGGCTCTTTCGGCACTTCGTGTCCCAACTCGGTCGCGTGCTCGCGATAATTTCGCCCGATGCACACAATTTTTGAAGGGCGCACCGGAGGCAGCAGCGCCGCCTGTTCCAGCGGGATCGCCTCGATCCGGCGCGAGCGTAGTCCTTCCACATCTCCGTCGGCTTCTTCCGGAGGAGTGAGTAAAATCCGCACGATCGAGTCTCGCCCAGCGACCGATTCGACCAATCCGTACTGCGGCTGTCCATTAAACTGAAATCGGCAGTATTTCATCGATCTCTATCTAAACATATCTCCCGGAAATAACGTCGACTGAGGAAACTTTTTTACAAACCGGATGTCGAAAAAGCAAGCCTCGTTCGATTATCCGGTGAAGGCCAAAAAGGAGGCCAACGATATGCAATATCTGCTGCTGATTTACACCAATGAGAGCCATTATGAGGCACTAGGCGAAGGCGAACAGACGAAGATCACGGGCGAATACATGGACCTCGTCAAGAGCATGAGAGCGAAGGGCCAGTACGTGGGCGGAAACCACCTGGACCTGACTTCGACAGCCACCACGGTGAGAGTGCGCGAAGGCAAAAAGTTGGTCACCGATGGTCCCTTCGCGGAGACCAAAGAACAACTGGGCGGTTACTTCTTGGTTGAAGCCACCGATCTGGACGAGGCGATCCGCCTGGCAGAAAAAATCCCGGCCGCGCGTTGGGCATCCGTTGAAGTACGACCCATCGTGCCGGTACCGGTGTCAGTGCCAGTTACAGCCAGCGTCTAGCCACTAACGCTCGGGTCCGGCTACTCTGGACGGGTAGCCGGATGGATATCGAACACATATTTCGCGAACAGTCGGGGCGCATTCTCGCCACGCTGATCGGCCTGCTCGGCAGCCTCGACGTGGCCGAAGAGGCGATGCAGGAAGCCTTCACAGTCGCTCTTGAGGAGTGGCCCAAGCGAGGCATCCCTGAGAACCCGCGTGCCTGGCTGGTATCTACCGCTCGACACAAGGCGGTCGATTCTCTGCGGCGCGCCACCAACTTTGAGTCCAAGCGCGAGGAACTAAACAAGATTGCCGAGCTGGAACAGCGGTTTGCTGCGGGAGATGCTGACATGTCAGGCGCGCACAACGATAATCGCTTCCCCGATGACCGGCTGCGCCTGATTTTCACCTGCTGTCATCCGGCGCCGGCGCTGGAGGCGCAGGTCGCGCTTACATTGCGCACCCTGTGCGGACTTACCAGCGAAGAAATCGCCCGCGCGGTTCTTGTACCTGCCCCCACCATGGCTCAGCGAGTCGTTCGCGGCAAGCAGAAGGTTCGCGATGCGCGCATTCCGTACAGAGTTCCTCCCGATCCCGAGTTGCCGATTCGTTTGGAAGCGGTTCTCGTCGTCGTGTATCTCGTATTCAACGAAGGATACACAGCCACGTCAGGCGAGGCGTTGATTCGACAGGAACTCTGCGCCGAAGCGATTCGTGTGGGACGCATCGTCCGCCACCTGCTCCCTCACCAGACCGAAGCTCGAGCCCTACTCGCGCTCATGCTCCTGCAGGATTCGCGGCGCCTTGCTCGCGTCGACAACAGTGGCGAACCGATTCTTCTTGAAGATCAGGACCGCAACGTTTGGAATCGCGAGCAAATCGCCGAGGGGCTGAGGTTGGTGGAGTCTGCGCTCCGCGAGGGCCCTGCGGGGCCGTATGCGCTGCAAGCGGCGATCGCCGCAGTGCACGCGCGCGCCAGAGATGCCAAAATCGACCGACTGGCAGCAGATTGTTTCTTTGTATGAATTGCTCCTGCGGGCCCAGCCGTCTGCTGTCACCGAGCTCAACCACGCGGCGTCCGTCGCGATGACCCAGGGTCCTTCGGCAGGACTCAACCTGTTGGACAAGATCGAGAGCCGGTCAGAACTCCGCGAGTACTACCTGCTCCCGGCTGCTCGCGCCGATCTGCTCCGCCGCCTCAAAAGATGGCGTGAAGCGGCGGATTCTTACCGCCGTTCTCTCTCGCGGGCACCGAATGATTCCGCGCGTAAGTTTCTGACGCGCCGGCTCACCGAGGCCGAATCGAAGTGCTAAACCCCAGGCAAAGGGGTTTCGACCACTACGGGACCGATTCGCTCGCCGGTTCCGATCGTGTACTCTCATTGCCGCGCACATCAACTGATGTAACTGCGTACGTATAGTGCTTGCCAGCCTGAACCTCGGTATCGCGGTAAGCAGGAGCGCGGACAAGGTCGGAATTGAGTTTGATGAGTGGGCCGCCATCCAACCGGTAGACGTTGTACCCCGCGAGGTCGGTGTCGGTTACCGGTGCCCACAGGAGATCGATAAACTCCTTTTGTCCAGGCCCGGAGAATACTGCCTGCAGACCGGTCGGCACTGCCGGAGGAAACACATCGTCGGCAAAGATCTTCACGGCCGGAGTATCGTCGCCTTCCACCTCGATTTGGGGCTTGCCCGGAAAGTCGATCAGAGTGACCGTTTGGGCGCGATACTCGTAAGTTTTTCCCCATTCAATGTTCGAATCAGTCAGCAGAAACTCCTGCTCAGGCCCGAGCGACAATTCGCCGACCAGGATGCGCTCGTTGTTCCCGATCCCATAGCGGTAGACGCGATAGACATAGTGCACGCCCTCTTGCGGCGTGGGAGACGCACTCGCCGACCAGCTGAGCAGGACTCCGTTGCGGGTCAGCTTCGCTTCAAAATTCAACAGTGGTGGAAGCGTGTTCGCGAGAGGAACGCGCACCTGATTCGACAGGCCAGCACCATGACTGTTCTGATTCAGGACTTCGACCGCATAGGTGGCGAAGGCATCAGGTGCGTCGCGCATGATTGATGAGGGAAGGACGTCCACGAATGAACCTTCGGGCCGTTTTGGCGAATTGGTTACAGGCAATTTGTATAACGGTGAGGTTTGGCCGACGGGGGCACCGCAATCCTTCAGTTTGCCCAGGCCGCGGCAAATCCGAGTGGGACCGAGACTGCGTATGGTTTCCCGGTCCGTTGTACGGTTGGGAAGAGTCCACTTCAGAGTGACGCGATCGCCTTTGCGCGATGCTTGCAGGTCAGAAGGCGGCTGAGGCAATCGCAGCGACGGTGGCTGTGGAGGCCCGATGGTCGCGCACGCCGCAAGCATCAAGGGCGCACACAAGACCAGCCATCGCGTCAGAGTGGGGCGTGTCATCCGGGAGAAAACAGACTACCAGAAGAGTTCCCAACCCCGTCGCACAGTAGTCTCTCCGACTCTGTCATGCTGAGCGCAGCGAGCGCGAATGAGCTCGCGGAGTCGAAGAGCATGCCCTGAGCGGTGCCGAAGGGATCCCTACGCCAGCACGGACGACTCCGGCCTAAGCCGTCAATTCTCTCACCGCCTCGCGGAACACTCGAGTATGCCGGTCCACGTGGTCCACCTCCGTCTGCGGACACATCAGTGCCATATTGTGAAACGGAGTCAGCAGAACCCCGCGATTCATAGCATAAAGATGCATAAAGCGCTCGAGTTCGAAATCCATCGCATCGTGCGCCTGCTTGCCGTTCTGCGGCTCCGGACCAAACATATACTCGGCACGGCAGCCAAGGCGAGTTACGTGCCACGGCAGCTCCGCATCGGCAATGGCCCTGGCCACACCCACGGTCCAGCACTCCGCCATTGGGATCATGCGGTCGAAGGCTTCCTTTGTCAGAACCTTTGTCAGCGTCGCACGCATGGCTGCCAGCGACAGCGCATTCCCCGCGAGCGTCCCTCCGATTCCGCCGACGTCGCAATTCTCGAGCTCTTGCTTGGCCACAATACGATCGGCAACTTCTTGCGAGAAGCCGTATGCAGCCCCAGGAATTCCCGCTCCGATCGCTTTGCCAAACACAATCACATCCGGCTTGAGATTTTCTGCGCGTGTGTAACCGCCCGGCCCGGCACAAATCGTGTGGGTCTCATCGATGATGAGGAGCGTTCCATGCTTGCGCGTGAGCGCGCGCAGAGCCCGATGGTATCCCGGCTGCGGATGTACGATGCCGACATTCGTCATCGCCGGCTCAGCCAACACACACGCGACGTCTCCGGGCGCTAATGCTTGCTCCAGCGCGGCAACATCGTTGAACTCGATCACCTTCGTCGTGACCGCCGGATCGACCGGTGGCCCGATGTTCCCTGGCCGCGGTCCCGCGGTGCCATCGTCGTGCAATGTGATGAAGCTTTCATCCACTGTCCCGTGATAGCACCAGTGGAAGACGAGCACCTTCGCCCGTCCAGTAATCTGGCGTGCCAGACGAATCGAGAATCGATTGGCATCCGTCGCCGTCAACGAGAATTGCCAGTACGGCAGATTGAAGCGCTTCTGCATTTCCTCCGCGACAACGATGGCATCCTCGCTCGGTAGCATCAGCGTGATGCCGCGACGCATCTGCTCTTCGGCCGCTTTTACCGTCGCAAACGGAGAGTGTCCCGTCATCGCTCCCGTGTCGCCGAGACAGAAATCGACATAGCGATGCCCATCAAGGTCAAAGAATTCCGCGCCCTGTGCTTCGCGCACAAACGGCGGAAACGCTCCGGCCCACTTCACCATCCAGTTCATGGGGACGCCCGCGAGCAGCGATTTGCGGGCGCGGTCAAACAATGCTTTCGACTTCGGACGCTCGTCCACAAACTTCTTCTGCTCGCGTTGCATCAGGGACCGCAAGCGATTGCGGTCAATGGTTTTCATCGTGAGAAAAGATAAACCACCGGGGACACAGAGAGCCACAGAAGAAATTCCTCTGTGCCCCTCTGTGACCCTTGTGGTGAGATTTCTTACAGAATGTAGCGGCTCAGATCCTGATCTTTGACGATATCCGTTAGCATCTTCCTCACGTACTCGGCGTCCACGGTGACCTGCTCGCCTTTTTTTTCCGGCGCAGCGAAACTCAACTCATCGAGCACGCGCTCCATGATCGTATGCAACCGCCGTGCTCCAATGTTTTCCGTACTCTCGTTCACGCGGAAAGCAAAATGCGCAACCTCTTCCAGCGCTTCGTGCGTAAACTCCAGCCTCACCCCTTCGGTCTCGAGCAGTGCCGTGTACTGTTTCACGAGTGAAGATTTCGGCTCGGTCAGGATGCGAACAAAATCATCCATCGTGAGCGACTGTAATTCCACGCGAATCGGGAACCGCCCCTGTAGTTCGGGAATCAGATCGCTTGGCTTTGAAACGTGGAATGCCCCTGCTGCGATAAACAGGATGTGATCCGTCCGTACCATGCCGTATCGGGTGTTGACCGTAGTGCCTTCCACGATCGGCAGAATGTCGCGCTGCACGCCCTCGCGTGATACGTCGGGGCCATGCCCGCCTTCGCGGCCTGCAATCTTATCGATTTCATCCAGAAACACGATCCCCGAATTTTCCACCCGGTCAATCGCCACGCGCGTCACCTGATCCATATCGATCAGACGCTGCTCTTCTTCCTGGATCAGATACTCGAAGGCCTCGTTCACCTTCATCTTCCGCTTCTTTGTCCGCTGTCCGAAGATGTTCGGCAACATGTCTTTAATGTTGACGTCCATCTCCTCGACGCCCTGGTTGGTCAGAATTTCGAACGAAGGGAAGTTGCGCTCGCGGACGTCGATCTCGACCATACGGTCGTCGAGCTTGCCCTCGCGCAGTTGCTGACGCAGCTTCTCGCGCGTCCGGGTCGAAGACTCGGTCAGGGCTGTATTCCCCTCGATGACAACTCCACCCGAAGGCGCCGCGGGCTCGGGCCTCGGCGGAGGTGACGGCGGCAGCAGAATGTCCAGCAGGCGTTCTTCGGCATTCAGCTCGGCCTTGTCGGCAACATCCTCCAGCTTTTCTTCGCGCACATTGTCGATGGCGATCTCGACCAGGTCGCGCACCATCGATTCCACATCGCGGCCGACATATCCGACCTCGGTGAACTTCGAGGCCTCAACCTTCAGGAACGGAGAATTCGCTAGCTTCGCCAGCCGCCGAGCAATCTCGGTCTTGCCCACTCCCGTCGGGCCGATCATGATGATGTTCTTCGGAATGATCTCTTCCGCAAGATCGGGCGGCAGTTTCTGCCGCCGCGTGCGGTTCCGCAGCGCGATGGCCACAGCTCGCTTGGCATCTTTCTGTCCGATGACATGTTTGTCGAGTTCGACAACAATCTCGCGCGGAGTCAGTTCATCCAGCGCCAGCTGCTCTTCTTCAGCGGTTGAAGGAAGGTAAATAGCCATTGGAAATCGTCAAATCCTATCTTTAGCCCTATCACCATCGTACCGATTTTTGGTCCACCGATGGGTGCTACATTCGCGCTGGTTGCCGCGCAACCAACCGTTTCTTAAAGGGGAGCCGCGCCTATGTTTTTTCTGATCGGTTTGAGGACCAAAGCCAAAGCCATTTCTCAACAGGAGCGCCCGTGTACCAAGTGCGTGCGTCCAACTATGCACGCGATTGTCGAAACCAAAAAGTGGTTCACTCTGTTTTTCATCCCGGTGATCCCGCTGGGAGGCAATTGCTTTGCTCGCTGCGGAGTCTGCGGTTTGACCACAAAGTGCACGTCCGAAGTCAAAGATCAGATGGCGATCAAGGCCATGGCCGCCAAAGCTTGATCTTGCCTGAGATTCTTCTGAATCCTCCCCCAAAGCGTTAGAGTTCTTCGATCGTTACCCGGTCATTGGTATAGATGCACATTTTCCCCGCAATCTTCATTGCTTCTTCGGCAATCTGCCGGGCTGAAAGCTGGGTGTGTTCCGCCAGAGCCTGCGCCGCTGCCTGGGCATACGGACCTCCGCTGCCAATGGCGGCAATCCCGCTATCGGGCTCAATGACGTCGCCCTGCCCGCTGAGTAAGAACGTCTGATCTTTGTCGCTGACCAGCAGCAAGGCCTCAAGATTTCGCAGGAACTTGTCGGTACGCCAGTCGCGGCCTAGCTCGACCGCGGCCCTGCCCAGATTCCCGTGATACTGCTCCAGCTTCCCCTCAAAGCGGCTGAAAAGCGTGAATGCGTCGGCCGTTGAGCCGGCGAACCCCGCCAGAATCTTGTCGTTATAAAGCCGCCGGATCTTCTTTGCCGAATGCTTGATCACCGACTCGCCCAGCGTGACCTGGCCGTCCCCGGCCAAAACCACAGTCCCATTGCGGCGAACCGACAAAACCGTCGTGGATCGTATCTGTCGTTTCTGTGCCATGAGCGCAATTTTTGATTATAGCAGTGGGAAAAGCTGGCTCTGGAAGCCCCCTTTGGCCCGACTCAGCGGACTCGGCGGCAGTTTCTCCGCCATCTCAGCGGTTTAAAAAAATCTGACCCATTGATGACTGTTTCTGCTTGTAACACCCTTCCTTGCCATTGCTTACAGATCGCCTCAGTAACCACGACAGCGATTACCGCTGTGACATTCCTTCGCTCCGCAAATGCCCGTAGCGTGTACTTCATGCGTAAGTCCGCCGCTGTTCTTTGCCACGACAAACGATCCCTGCTAACGCTGCAGACCACGCTCGATCAACTCGATACCGAACTCATTCACTGCCGCTCGCATCAGGAAGCGCTCGAACTCGTTATGAACGAGAAGTGCTCCACGATGATCGTCGACTTCGATCTTCCCGGCGCCGAAGAAGCGATTCGCATGGCGTCGCTCCTTCCACCCACGCAAAAACCGACTCTGCTGGCCGTAGCCAGCCGCGCCTGGCCGGGCACCGGACAGGCCTTCCAATCGGGCGCAAACCGCATCCTTTATCGGCCGCTGGAAGGCGAACTCGTAAAGGAAGCCCTGAAGGCCGGCAGGAAGTTGGCTAAGCAGAATCGCCGCAACTGCCCGCGCTACGAAGTCAAGACGCTGGTCTATCTCGAACTTGATCATCACACGTTGGCGGGAATCAGCATTGACATTGGAGAGCACGGCCTTGCTCTGCAGGCTGCCGAACCGGTGCCGATCAACTCGAATATGCCGTTTCGTTGTGTGTTGCCCGGAACGCACGTCACCCTTCAAGGCGAAGGCGACGTGATCTGGGCCAGCGACCAAGGACGCGCCGGACTCTTCTTCTCAAAGCTCGCCGCGCCGGCGCGCAAACATCTGAAGCAGTGGCTCGCCAAACGCGGACGTCAAAGCAAGCACGCCGTGCGCGACCTGCTGTCGCCCTCCGACGCGCACGTTGAGTTCGCAGCGGCAGAAGAAGAACTCCAGGCAGAAGCTCACTAGAGAACCGAGTGGGCCGAGAGCAGCGTGTGGGCGTTGGGCGCCTCGCCCGCGCAGGTTTTCAAGAAGCAGCGGCCATCAACTCCCGATCCCACCATAGCCAGCGATACCCCTTGGACAGTATGATCGCTGCTGCATGCCGCGCATCGAGGAACCTTCCCCTACATTTACCCAATCCGACCGCGCGTTCAATGGACACTCGATGGTCGGCCCGCTCAAACGAGTGCTGGTCTGCTCGCCTCGATCCGCCGGATGGAGCCAGCCCAACCGCACCGCCCGCTGGCGCGAGCTCGGCTTCGGCCACGCTCCCGATTTCGCGAAGGCGCAGGAACAGCATCAGGAGCTCTGCGCCGAATTGACTGCGGTCGGCGCTGAAATTGTCGAACTCCCGCCGTCCAACGACCTCTCACTCGACGCCGCCTACGCCCACGATGCTTCGCTGGCCACCGATTTCGGCATGATCCTCATGCGACCAGGCAAAATGAATCGGGTCCCGGAAGCCGACCACCAAGGACGGTTCACCTCTGAACTCGGCATTCCGACGTTCGCGAAGATTCAAGCTCCGGGCACCACTGAAGCCGGAGACATTGTTTGGCTCGACGCAAAGACTCTGCTCATCGGCTACGGATACCGCAGCAACGCCGCCGGCATCGCACAGATGCGGGCGATTCTCGCTCCCAAGGGAGTCGAAGTGCTCCCGGCACCGCTGCCGTACGGTCCGGGCCCTTTAGCTTGTCTGCATCTGATGTCGCTGATCAGCCTGCTCGACGAGCGAACTGCGCTGGTCGATCTGCCGTGGTTGGCGGTGGAGACCGTCGAGTTGCTGAAGTCTCGCGGCTTCGAGTTCATCGAGATTGATTCCTCGGAGCGCGACACCCTTGCGTGCAACGTTCTAGCCTTGGGAAACAAGCGTTTGCTGGCAATTGCAGAGAATCGAAGAACGAACGACCGCCTCCGCCACCACGGCTTCGACGTCCGCACCTGCGCCGGCAGCGAAATCTGCATCAACGGCAGCGGCGGCCCGACCTGCCTAACGCGCCCGCTGCTTCGCACATAGGAGTACCCAACTTTCGAGACCGCGAAGCATGGGGGCAGCCGTGTATCTCGGCTCCATGCGTCAAATCAAAACGAAACGCGTAACCTGAAGCCCGAAGACCGAGGTCTGAGGTCCGAAGTCTGAGGTGTGAAGTGCAACGCCATCCTGGAACCGTCCCTCCTTGTTTCGCGTACTCCAGAGTGAGTAGAATTCTGTCCGCTCACTTGGAGGTGCCTCCATGCATCGTTCCCGCCTGTGTCGCAACCTTTCAATCCTTCTGATCGTGGCGCTACCGGCAATCGCGTTTGCCCAAACCGAGCTTATCCCTCGAAGCGTGCTCTTTGGAAATCCAGAACGCACCGACCCGCAGATCTCGCCCGACGGAACGATGCTGGCTTACCTGGCGCCTGATCAAGGAGTGCTGAATGTTTGGCTGCGGACGCTCGGAAGAACGGACGACCGTGTCATCACGAACGACCGCAAGCGCGGAATCCGCAATTTTTCTTGGCAATATGATTCGAAGAGCATTCTCTATGGACAAGATCAGGGTGGCGATGAGAACTGGCGCATCTATCAGACGAACGTGGCCAGCAAGCAGACGAGGGATCTGACGCCGTTTGAGAAGTCGCGCGCCGACATCATCGCGCTTGACCCGAACCATCCTGAAGCGCTCCTCATTCAATCGAACAAGCGGGATTCCAAGGTCTTTGACGTCTATCGGGTCAATCTCAAGAACGGTTCAGTGGCGCTCGATACGGAGAATCCGGGCGATGTGCAGGGCTGGCAGGCCGACAACGACCTGCAAGTTCGCGCAGCACAGATCACGACTGAAGACGGTGGAGCGCTGATTCGCGTGCGTGATGACGTGAAGTCTCCGTGGCGCGAACTGATGAAATGGGGACCGGAAGAGACGTTGGGGAACATCGTCGGCTTCTCGCCCGACAACAAATCGTTGTATATCATCACATCGCTCGACGCCAATGCCGCGCGGCTTGTTTCGGTGGATGTCGCGTCGGGCAAGCGCACGGTGGTCGCGGAGGATCCGCAATTCGACGTCTCCTTCGCCGTTACTCATCCCAAAACGAACAAGTTGCAGGCAGTGGTGTTTCTGCGCGAACGCCGCGATTTTCAAATCGTCGATAACGACATTCAGGCGGATTTTGAGGCGCTGCGTAAAGTTCGAGACGCCGACATCAGCAACGTCAGCCGCGATGTCAAAGACGACAAGTGGATCGTCACTTTTGAAGGTGACGACTCACCCGTCTACTACTACCTCTACGACCGCGCGACGAAGCTGGCTACGATGCTGTTCAGCAACCGGCCCGCTTTGGAAAAATACAAGCTTGCGAAGGTGAAGCCCGTCGAATACACCGCCCGCGACGGCATGAAGATTTATGGGTATCTCACCACGCCGGCGGGAGCGGAAGCGAAGAATCTGCCGATGGTGGTCTTTCCGCACGGCGGTCCTTGGGGACGCGATCTCTGGGGATACGATCCTTACGCGCAATGGCTAACCAACCGCGGATACGCCGTTCTGCAGCCAAACTTCCGTGCGTCGACCGGCTACGGCAAGCAATACCTGAATGCCGGGGACCGGCAATGGGCCGGCGCGATGCACACCGACCTGCTCGATGGCAAAGATTGGGTTGTGAAGCAAGGCATCGCCGATCCCAAGAAAATCTGCATCATGGGCGGCAGCTACGGAGGCTATGCCACTCTGGCAGGAGTTGCGTTCTCGCCCGACGCATTCGCGTGCGGCGTCGACATCGTCGGCCCGTCGAACCTCAATACACTGCTGAAGACGATACCGCCTTATTGGTCGACCTTTGTCGCGGTCTTCCACAAACGCATGGGTGAGGATGAGGCCTTTCTGAAATCCCAGTCGCCGCTGTTCAAGGCAGACGAGATCAAGGTGCCTCTGCTGATCGGTCAAGGGAAGAATGATCCGCGAGTCAACAAGGCCGAGAGCGATCAGATCGTCGCGGCCATGCGCAAGAACGACAAGCCGGTGGAGTACTACGTTTTCCCCGACGAAGGCCACGGTTTCGCGCGGCCGGAAAATCGCATGGCCTTCAACGCCGTCAGCGAGGAATTCCTGGCAAAGTACTTAGGCGGACGCTTCGAACCCCCAAGCGACGCGGAGAAGAAACTGCTGGCAAGCGTAAAAGAATAACGATTAAGGCGTTGCAGCAAGCACCGCGGGAAAGGCTGCCCACCCTGCGCGATTTTCGAAGGGTGGGAATTCCTGCTCCGGGCAACTCATCAAATCTTCTTCCTCAACGGAATCAACTCCCGCAAAAGCGGATCCCGCATGAACAATCCCCCCCACGCGAGCATGCCGAGGATTACTGGCATGGGATAGGTCGGGTCGCCGATGCGTAACGTCGTGATCGTTGCCCCGCCCAGCAGTCCGGTCATCAGGATCGCGCCTAGCACCGCCGTCTGGGGAATCACATAGAGCACGCAACACAGGAGCTCGATGGTCCCGACTGGCAAAATCAGCCGCTCCGGCAACCCGGTGCGGGTGAACGCCTCGACGACAGAAGGAACCCTCATCAATTTTACGACGCTGCCGAAGAGCACTAACAGCACTGGTAGGGCGCTCATCACTCTTCCTGTCCATAACGCGGCTTTCGAGATCGGGGCAAATTGCATGGCTGATGTCGCCATTTGAATCCTCCACGCATGAGTTAGTCGAACGGTCCGGCTTTCGATAGGGTGGATCCGACTCCGGATATGCCGATTAGATTGGCTTCGATCAACCGGGATGCAAGATTACACCTCCTGGACACCGCAGCGATCTCCCGGCCCTTCGGGAAGCTTTCAGGCCAGGTTCCTTTCCCGCCGAGTTCGCTAAAAACGGCCGCAGAGCGCGCAGAGTCATTCGAAAACGGCGCTCTTCTACAATTTGGCCTTTCGTGCTGGATTTCGCTTCTATTGCCCAGGATCGCGATTGATATGATGTTGCCTCAAGAACGTACGTCGGGAGAGAGCCTCTCAATGCATTCGTCGTTTCGGCGATTCATACTCGTTTGGATCGGGATAGCAACGCTCGCATCAGCCGTCGCACAGACCTCGGCGACACCGCAGGCTCCGGTGGTGATCGACGCCGTGACTGCGTCTGAGGTCCTGCAGGATGGCCTTCAGATTCAGGCCGGGCCAGCGGCGCTACGGATTACGGCGCTGCTTGACGACATCATCCGTGTGCGCATCTCTCCGAGTGTGACGCTTCCTGAAGATGCATCGTGGGCCATCCTTCCCCAATCGCGCAGCAAAACGGTTTCTGTGCACCCCATCCCGGACGAAGCCTCGGTTGGCTTTCGCACGGCGGCGCTCGACGTCCGCGTCGAACGGAACCCCTTGCGGATCGTGATTCGCGATCTTTCGGGAAATGTCATTTCCGCCGATGCTACCGGGCGTCCCGTGAAGTTTCAGCTGGGTGGGTTCTCGGTCTGCAAGCAGATGACAAAGGCGGAACATTACTTCGGCCTCGGCGACAAGACCGGGCAGTTCGACCGGCGCGAACAGGCCTACACGCTGTGGAACACGGATGTGGGGCCGCAGGAATCGGTCGATCCTTTGTACAAAGCGATTCCCTTCTTTCTTGCGATGAACGGCACCCAGAGCTACGGAATTTTCCTCGATAACACCTGGCGCACCTGGTTTGATTTCGGCAAGCGGTACCGTGATGCCATCGCCTTCGGATCGGAAGGTGGGCCTCTCGATTACTACTTCATCTACGGACCGACTCCCAAGCAGGTCGTTGAGGGATACGCATATCTCACGGGCAAGCCGCCGCTGCCGCCGCTGTGGGCACTGGGATTTCAGCAATCGCGCTACAGCTACATGACGGAATCGCAGCTGCGCGAGATTGCGACCCGTCTTCGCACGGATAGGATTCCCTCCGATGTGCTCTATCTCGATATCGATTACCAGGACCGCAATCGGCCGTTCACGGTGAATTCGAAGACGTTCCCTAACTTTCCCGGGCTCGCTGCCGATCTGCGCAAACAGCATTTTCACCTCGTTAACATCACCGATCTGCACATCGCGCACGCTCCGAATCAGGGATACATGCCGTATGACACCGGACACGCTACTGATCAGTTCGTGAAAAATCCCGACGGCAGCGAGTTTGTCGGGATCGTATGGCCCGGCCCCGCGGTTTTCCCGGATTTCACACGCGCACAGACGCGTGAGTGGTGGGGTAATCTTTATCGCGGATTTGTGAAGGATGGTGTCTCGGGATTCTGGAATGACATGAACGAGCCTTCGGTGTTCAACGGGCCTGGCAAGACGATGCCGCTGAACACGGTCCATCGCATCGAAGAACCCGGATTCGCGGCGCGTACCACAACGCACTCCGAGATTCACAACATTGTCGGGTTGGAGAATGCGCGCGCGACATATGACGGCTTGCTCAAGCTGCGTCCGGACGAGCGGCCTTTTGTGCTCACCCGCGCTACTTACGCGGGCGGACAGCGCTACGGCTTCACATGGACGGGCGACAACGCCGCCACGTGGAACCATCTTCGTCTGGCAACGCAAATGGTGCTCAACCTTGGAATGAGCGGCATCCCTTTTGCGGGAGCGGACGTTGGGGGATTCAACGGATCGCCGTCCTCTGATTTGCTGACGCGCTGGGTTGAGCTTGCGTCATTCTCGCCGTTCTTCCGCGATCACTATAACAAAGGCGCGGCGCCGCACGAGGTGTGGGTCAATGGTCCGGAGCAGGAGACGATCCGGCGGCGGTACATCGAAAACCGCTACAAGCTGCTGCCGTATTTTTACGCGCTCGCTGACGAGAGTTCGCGCACCGGCTTGCCCATGATGCGTCCGGTGTTCCTTGAGTTTCCGGAGATCTTCGCGTCGAATGCTCCGGGCTTCGACCACTGGGACACCGAGTTCCTGCTGGGCCCTAGCTTGCTGGTTGCACCTGCACCGTTCGGAGAGATGCTCGATGATGACGTCGTCTCTTTTCCGGCGGGAACATGGTACGACTTCTGGACGGGCGAGAAGATGCCGTTCCAACCTTCCGCTCCCGCGCTCGCCGACGCACTCACCGCAAAGCCCGGAACGAAATTTCAGGAGCAGCGCAAAACGCATCCGAAGCTCGATACGCTGCCGGTATTCGTGCGTGGTGGCAGCGTCATTCCGATGGAACCTCTGATCCAGAGCACCGACGAGACTCCCGGAGGGCCGCTTGAACTCCGCATCTATCCAGGAGATCATTGCACTGGCTCTCTCTACCTCGACGACGGACACACGTTCGCGTATCAGCAAGGCAAGTATCTGCGACAGGCCCTCACGTGCGAATCCGATGCCAGCGCGCTGCGGCTAAAGTTCCACACGCGTGAAGGATCGTACGCGCCATGGTGGAAGATCATCGAGATCGTGGTCTACGACTGGCCGTCGGCCCATGCGGAAGCCAAGGTATCGGGCAGCGCGTATCCGGTGAAGACCACCTACGATGCCGCACACCACGCACTCCACGTGACGTTGGCCGACCAGGCGGGCGAAACGGAGTTAACAATCCGAGGAAGATCTGCGCCCTGAGGCGAACTAAATCGATAGACTCACCTGACCAGAAATTTATAGCCCCTCTTGCGATTCAGCGATAGAATGCTGCGCGCACGGGCAGGAGGGGGCGACCGTGAAGCTCACCCGAAGTACTATTGTTGTAATGTTTTTGTTTGGACTGATGTGTCCAGGTCAAAGTTCCAGACCGGTCCCACCCGGGATGCGTCATGCGCAGGAACTGGAACAACAGAATGAACGAGGCTTTCCGCCTCCCGATCCTTCGCGGCGTACGCTCAGCATTGCGGAGCTAAACATAGAGGCGCATCAACTAGCTGAACTGGCGGCATCCGTGCCGCAGGGCGTGCAAAATGCAGGCAAGGGCCTTCTGGAAAAAGATCTTGTGGAGAAATTGAAGCGGATCGAGAAGCTGTCGAAGCATTTGCGGAGCGAGTTGGATCGCTGAGCGGAATGGCAGGTTGTCATCTCGGGCGTTGAAGCGCCGTTCGTTTCGGCGAATCGCCGGCACGAGTGAAATTTGCGCGCTTCCCAGTTCGGGCTGGATTTCAGGTTCAACATGGCGTCGCCTGCATTACGCCTCGCTTCGCTTTGTAGGGGCGGACGAAATGCGTCCGCCCCTACACAAAGTCACTACTAGAAGGTCACGCGCAAACCCCATTCTAGGGCGCGGGGTGAGCCCAGGCCGAAGACGCCGGTTCCGTTGCCGACACGGAAGGTGTCGCTCTCCGGTCCGGTTTCGCCCGCTTGAATACGGGTGTGGGTCGTGTTGATGGAACTACCACCCGGGCTGCAGAGAGCGCACGTCTCGCTGAGCCAGCCGCTGATGGTTCCCGGGGGTAGATTGAAGTTGGCGAAGTTGAATATGTTGAACGCGCCTACGCTCGGTTCGATGGTGACCCGCTCGTGGAAAGTGTGACGCCAGCTCAGGCGAAAATCAAAAGCCTTGAGCCAGGGGAACGTCAACTGATCAGCAGGAGCGGCAGCGAGCGTTGGCGCAACCGCACCGATGGCTTGTAACTGACCCAGCGTGAACAGGCCATTCTTGATGAGCATCTGCCCGGCCGGTGTTGCCTGGTTAGCGATCGTGTTGTTGTAGTTGTTGATGGCGTTATTGAGCCCACTTAGACCGAACGTCCGCATGAAAGCTCCGTTATTCGTGCCGGGCAACGGATTACTGCCAACACCGCTGCCGCTGAAATCGGTCTGGAAGATGTCGCCCAGATTGCCCGTATTGCCGACAATCGTGGGACTGGAAAGGGGACTGTAAAAGTGAGAGATGATCCCGAAGCGGAAACCACCCTGGATGTCGAAGTTGCCACCGAACGAGAGTTGGTGTGTGCGGTCCAACAAGGACGGCCCCATATATCGCAGGGGATGGTCGTTGTCGGCTGCGGTGAGAACGAAGTCCTGATCGTTGGATGCCACCGGATTCGAGGGCGGAGTCGTGCCTTGGAATGCGAGCGGATTGTCGAAACGAGAGAGAGAATAAGAGATCTGGAAATTCCCTCCTCTGATGCCTCTCACCGGGTTTGTCCAGTTCCCAACCAGCTTGAACTGGAGTGCGTTGTAGACGGAACGGCCGATGGGTTGAAGAAAGGAGATGGACCCATAGGCCGGATTGTTTCCGGGAAATGCACAGGAGTATCCGAACAGTGCCACGCAAGATTGTCCGATGTCTCCGGGAGAGCCTAATCCATTCGAAGCGAAATCGTTAATGGTTGCGCCGGCAGCGATGGCACAGCTGGGATCGAAGCTTCCCGCACATCCAAATGCCGTGTTGGTCGCGGCGATGGCTGCCTGTGCGCCTGCCATGTTGAAGGTACGCGCCGCGCCGGCATGGTTGATATCCACTCCGATGAGGGAGCGTGTTTCCACGTTCCGTAGATAGTCCGCGCTGAACAGCAGACCTTTGCGAATCTCGTGCTGAACTCCGGCATTGATCTGTACCGAGCGCGGAGTCCTATAGTTCGGGGCAAACAGAGCTGAACCGATGTTGAAGGCGTTGCCCGTGGCGAGTTGAGTGCCAATAAACGCGGGGTTGGGTGTGGTTACGCTGAAGGGATTGTCCGCTTGATAGGTCGATTCAAACGAGGCTAACGCTGCGGCTGAGTTGGCAATCGTATCGTTGCAGAAACTCCCTGTCGGGCTGGTGGGATCGACGCCTTGAACGGAATCTACTGTGATTGTTCCGGCGGTTGTTGTAGGAACCGGAAGAGCCGAGCCGAATAGGCAAACCGGCGGCGACTGCAGGAATGCACCGTTCCGCAAACGCAATGGCCTATCGAAGAGAACGTTATTGAAGATGACGTTCTCGTAGAACAAACCGATGCCGGCGCGGATTACAGTTCTGCCGTTTTCTCTGGGATCCCAAGCCAGGCCCAATTGCGGAGCAAAGTCGAGATTAGGTTGATTGACGCGATTTCCCCAGCCCGGAAAAGCTGCGTTCAGCTCGGGAATGGCGGGAAGGTCGCTGTCGGTGCGGCCAGTGTCACGTGACCAGCGAAGGCCCGGAGTGAGTGTGAGGTTGCGGCGAATCCTCCACGTGTCGCCGATGTAGAAGCCCACTCGATTGTCAGGACCGAGTCCACCAGCTGGAAAGCCCAACGCCGCCTGAGTTGTCGAGAAACCCTGCCCATTTCCAACGATAACTTCTGCGTTGGCCAGAGTGGCTGCGGTAGGATCGCCACTCGTCGGAGTGCCCACCACAAACACCTGAGGATCGAGTTTGAAGAAGCTCGCGAATCCTCCGCCCTGGATGTGGTTCCAACTGGCGCCAAAGCGGATGATGTGCTTCCCAATGACTTTGCTGCCGTCGTATTTCAGCTGGTGATCGCTTTGCGGGGTGGATTGCGGCGCCAGCAGATTCGGCCCAACCGTAAACGTGCCGATGTTGATGCTGACGGGATAGTTTGCAAAGGGCAGATCGGTTCCGCGCGTCGCGTCTACGATCTGGTTCTGGAATTTGAGGTACGAAAAGCGGATCGAGTGAGTGAACGAACCCGAGTTGAAGTCCACTCCGAAAACGGAGTTTCGAGTGTAGTCCTTATTCTGGTAGCGCTGGAAGCTAGAGGGGAAGAACGTGGCCAGCACTGAGTTATCGAAATAGTTGAAACGTCCGAACATGCGCACGTTTTGGCTGAGGGTGAAATCGAGCCGCGCCATCAGCTCATTTTCTTTGAAAGGCGAAGGGAAGGTTCCTGAAAACGACTGGAAGGGAGAGGTCTCAGCCACCGGCGCCGCTAAGTGCTGCAACGTGCGCTCTCCATCGAGGAAGAAGAATAACTTGTTTTTGAGAATCGGTCCGCCAAAGCTGCCGCCCTCTTGATTGCGCTGGTAGGGAGCGCTGATGAATGAACCGACACCGGTGGTTGGGTTGGTGACAAAGGGTTGCACCAATTTTGCCGATCCGACCGAGCTGTCGCGGAAAAGCCCAAAGGCTTCACCGTGGAAGGCGTTGCTCCCTGATTTTGTGGTGACATTGACCGCGCCCGAGGAGGTCAAATCGTTGGAAAGATCCAGATTGGACTGAGCAAGCGAGAACTCCTGAATGCCGCTAGCGGGAATATCTTCGGTGGTCGTTCCGACAGTTTCGTCGCTGACATCGATTCCGTCCACATCGATGCGAGCTGTGCGACCGAAGCGGCCTCCGAAAGAAATGGACGAGTATCCGACTTTTGTGGGATCGAAATTCTGCCCATCCTGGATTTGTACGCCCGGTTCGAGTTGTGCAAGGTCGAGGAAGTTGCGGCCATTGACAGGCAGGTTTTCGATCTGACCGGCAGTGAGCACTCCTTGAACCGTCGCCTGCTGAGTGTTGACCTGAACCGCGCTGGCGCTGACGTCGATAATGGTGCTTTCCTGTCCGAGTTGAAGATGTACATCTCCATTTACGGTATTGCTTACTTGAACAGTGAGCGTCTCGTTCGTGGTGCTGAAGCCTTTCGCCGAAACATCCAACTTGTATACCCCTGGGACAAGCGATCCAGAGTTGTAGACGCCCGCTCCGTTCGTTGACATGGTTGTGCTTTGGCCGGTGGCAGTGTTGGTGATGACTACTTTCGCATTGGGCACAGCGGCTCCGCTGGGATCAGTGACCGTTCCTGCAATACTTCCGGTTTGAACTGTCTGGGCAAGCGAGAACGACGAAGTGAAGAATGCCAGGCTCAGGGCCAGTGCGAAGATGCTGAATCGGAATTCGAACCTACTAAAGGGGGGACGTAACATGGTGTACCTTCCGTTGAGAGAAATTGAATTTTGAAGCATCACCTCGACACGACGTCCACGTTTTCGAGCTGAGCGGGGATACAGGATTTTCTGAGCGGAGTTACAACGAATTGCGGAGGAGGAACCTCCGGATTTCACCTGATGGCGAGATAAAGCGTATCGCGTAGGTCAGTGATTCGGGCAGAACGAATGTATTCTGTTTCTGCAATTCGCGCGCCAGACTTCACATTTGTTAGCCGCATATCACAATGGTTTCGATTCAATCGTTTGCGCTTCCGGGATGCGCTCGAGAGGAGTTGTGAGTTGTCAAGGGCGACGGCTTGTATTCCAAGAAATGTATTACCCGTGTGGAAATCAAGAGGTAGCGCGAATTGAATGAGGATTAAGCCGGGCATGAGGAATGCAACTCGGCTCGACGTGTAGTTGTAAGAAGGCAGGCCGCCGGTGTGGTCAGTAGAAGGCATTCCTACCTGATAAAATCATTTTGCGATGCTTCTTCCCTTCGTCCGTGAACTCTTCGCGGACGTCGAATTGCTTCCCGGATTTACGCGTGTAGCCTCCCACCTGAAAGAGGGCACGGGGCGGATACGTGTCTCTGGCCTCTCGCCGAGCGCTAAAGCCCTGCTGCTCGTACTATTGCGACGCGCTTCCGAGCGCCCCCTGATCGTCGTCGTCAACGACAACCGTGCGGTGGAGGACTTTGTACCCATCCTTCGCGGATTCTGCGAGCTTACTGCTGCCTGTGATCCGGATTCCGTGGTCTCCCTGCCCGCACGGGACGTGCTGCCGTTCCAGAATCTGTCGCCGCATCCAGAGCTTCAGGAAGAACGCGCGACGGCATTGTGGAAGATTGCGACCGGGAAGGCGGCGATCGTAGTCTCACCGATTGCTGCAACCGCGATCCTGCAGCGCTCTGCCGAGTACTACGCCGACCTGGCGCGCACGCTGCGGCGAGGAGAATCGTTTGATGTCGACAATCTGCTCGGTCATCTGAACACGGTTGGATACAGCTCGGCTGATGTCGTCGAGATGCCGGGGCAATATGCATTGCGTGGAGGCATTCTCGACGTCTACTCGCCGGAAGCCGAGCGGCCAGTGCGCATCGAATTCTTTGGCGATGAAGTGGATTCCATTCGGCGGTTTGATCCGACCTCGCAGCGGTCTTCGAATCCGATTGACGAAGCACTGCTGTTGCCGCTCACTGAGACACCGGTTACCGATCAACTGCTGGGCGCAATCCATACTCGTCTTTCCGGCAAGCGCATCGCTGGGACAACCGAAGAGATTGTCGAAGCCGCGGTTCGGTCGGGCGGGGTCACCGTTTTTCCCGGCTGGGAGTTTTATGCACCCGTAGCAGGATCGGACCGGACGGTTTTCGATCTGCTGCCACGCGCTGCTGTTCTGCTTGACGAACCGGACCTTCTTCGCCCGGAATTCGATCGCTTTTGGACGCGGGTGGGAGAGATGCACGAGCGCAGCGGAGTCGGGAATCTGGTGCGTTCTGAAGATTTGTATCTTCCTCCGGAAGGTTGGTGGCAAAAAGTCACGACACTCACCGGAGCTGATATTGAGCACCTCGGCATTACGCAGGGAGGCGAGACGAACTCGGTTTCGATCCTCACGCAGCCCACGCCACGCTTCCACGGCGCCGTTCCGGCGATGCTTGAAGAAGTACAGAAGCTCACGGGCGCAGGGAATCAAGTTCTGTTCTCGGTTCCGAACACGGGAGAAGTGGAACGCCTGGCCGACATTTTTACCGAATATAACGTCAGCTTCCGCCTAGGCAGCCGAACACGTGGCGGCGAGAGCTATGCCGATGAGACCAGCTATTTCGCCGGAGAGGTCAACACCACTACGCTGGCAAAGGCTTACGTTCCGGACGGCGTCGTCTTTCCTGATGCACACCTCGCCCTCTTCGGTTCACGCGATCTGTTCGATGAATCTGACACGGTTGCTTCCCGACCACAGCGTTCCAAATCGAAGGTGTCGGCATTCCTCTCGGACTTCCGCGACCTGCAGGTTGGAGACTACGTTGTCCACGTCGAACATGGCATCGGGCAGTATCAGGGCCTGAAGGAAATCAACCAGGGTGACGGCAATGCCGAGTTCATGTTGCTCGAGTACGCCGAGGGCGCGCGCCTCTATGTCCCGCTCACTCGCCTCGATCTGATTCAGAAATATCGCTCGTCGGAAGGCGCCAAGCCGGCTTTGAGCCATCTTGGCACGCAAGCTTGGGCCAAGACGAAAGCGCGCGTGCGCAAGGCGATGAAAGACATGACCGACGAGCTGCTCAAGCTCTATGCGCAGCGGAAGATGGCGCAAGGTCATTCATTCCCGGCCGGAAACGAATTTGTCCGCGAATTCGAAGATTCTTTTGAGTACAACGAGACCGAAGATCAAGCGCAGGCGATCTCGGATGTAATGCGGGACATGGAGTCATCCCAGCCGATGGACCGCCTGCTTTGCGGTGATGTTGGCTATGGCAAGACGGAAGTCGCGATGCGCGCGGCTTTCAAGGCCGTCAGCGACAATAAGCAAGTTGCTGTGCTTGCGCCCACGACCGTGCTCGCTTTCCAGCATTACGAGACGTTCAAGCAGCGGTTCGCGCCGTTCCCCGTGACGATCGAGATGATCAGCCGCTTCCGCAATCCGAAGCAACAGAAAGAAATCCTGCAAAAGACAGAAGCCGGAAAGATCGACGTCCTCATTGGCACGCACCGCATATTGTCGAAAGATCTGAAGTTCGCCGATCTTGGTCTGCTCATCGTGGATGAGGAACAACGCTTCGGCGTTCGCCACAAAGAGCGCATCAAGCAAATGCGCCAGCAGGTTGACGTGCTCACGATGTCCGCGACGCCAATTCCGCGGACGCTGCACATGTCGCTCGTTGGTTTGAGGGACATGAGTGTCATCGAGACTCCGCCCAAAGACCGCATGGCGATTCAGACGGTCGTCGCCAATTGGGAGGACAAGCTGATCCAGTCTGCGATCGAGCAGGAACTGGAGCGCGGAGGCCAGGTTTACTTCGTCCACAACCGCGTTGAAAGCATTTGGGAGATTGCGGCCAAGCTGCAGGAGCTTGTCCCAAAGGCGCGAGTCATTGTTGGCCACGGACAGATGTCAGAGGGCGAGCTCGAAAAAGTGATGCTGAAATTCATGCATCACGAGGCTGACATTCTGGTCGCGACGACGATCATCGAGAACGGCCTAGATATCCCGCTCTGCAATACGATCCTGATTAATCGCGCCGACCGCTTGGGCCTCTCCGAGCTTTACCAGTTGCGCGGACGCGTGGGCCGTTCGAATCGCCGGGCGTATGCGTATCTGTTCGTTCCGCGCGAAGTCGAGTTGACTCCGATTGCACGACGCCGGCTTGCGGCCTTAAAGGAATTCTCCGATCTCGGCGCCGGATTCAAAATCGCAGCGCTTGATCTTGAACTCCGAGGAGCAGGAAATCTTCTCGGCGGAGAGCAGAGCGGTCATATTGAAGCTATCGGCTTTGAGCTGTACACGCAGATGCTGGACCGCGCGATCCGCGAGATGAAGGGCGAGGCCGGAGCGGAGGAAGCAGAGACGCAGCTCAACCTAGGCCTCAACATCCGCATTCCGGCGGAGTACATTCCCGAAGAAAATCAGCGGCTGCGGATGTACAAGCGAGTGGCCGGAGTCGAAACGGAGTCGCAGCTTTCCGATGTCGGTGCCGAGTTGCAGGATCGCTATGGCGAACCACCACAGGCGGTTCGAAATCTGCTGGACTACGCGTCGCTCAAGCTGTTGTGCATGCGTGTGGGGGTGAACGCCATCGACCGCAAACGGGACGCGGTGACGTTCAAGTTCAGGCAGAATGCGGCCATCGATCCCGAGCAACTGGCGCGCTTTGTGTCGGGCCAACGGGGGGCACACTTCACGCCTGACGGAATGCTGAAGTTCGCGCTGGGAGTAAACGCCGCCGACGATGTACTTCGCGCACTCAGGTCTACACTCGAGCAATTGGCCGCCGAAGAAGCGCCACAGGCTCAATGAGGCGAAGCTAGCTCGCGAGAGCTCCATCTAGAAAATCGATCTGCCCGATTCAGAATTTCTCTCTTCCCAAACAAGCTGCGTTCCAGTTACGATGACGCCACTTTGTTTGGCCGTACGACCGTTCGGTCGGGCGGTTGGTGAGCTGCGTGCTGAGTCACCTGCGCGCGCCACGACATCTATATAAGTATCCAGAGAATTTGAGCGGTATTCGTCCAGTTTGCTGGACGCACGTTGCTTTTTCTGAACACTTTGCAGTACTGAGGCTGGCGTCATGACAAATGCAGACGATCGATTCTTCCCCCAAGCGCAGATTACGAGGCGCGTCGATTTCGCGCCTGATCTGTGGATGTTCCGCATCCGCAGCAGCGGCGAGTTCAACTTCGTCCCAGGACAGTTTGCCACGCTGGGAGTGGAACATCAGGGTAAGCGCATCGAGCGACCCTATTCGATTGCATCGGCGGCCTCTGAGGATGAAGTCGAGTTTTTCTTCGAGCTGGTTCCCAATGGCGCGTTGACGCCGTTGCTTTACAAGTTGCAGGTAGGCGATCAGCTGCTGATGCGCAAAATCCCGAAGGGAAAATTTTCGCTCGACACGAAAAATGGCCGCAGGAATCATTTGCTGATCTCGACCGTTACCGGCGTCGCTCCATTCGTCAGCTATGTGCGTACGCTGGCGAAAGATTGGAAGGCAGGACGCTTTGACGGCAACCACAAGCTCTACCTGCTAAACGGCGCCAGCCGGCCGTGGGAATTTGGTTATCGGGAAGAACTCGACGAGTTCGATAAGGAACTACCTTGGTTCAAATATGTGCCAACCGTCAGCCGTCCCTGGGATCATCAGGATTGGTCCGGGGAAATCGGCCGCGCGGACGATATCCTGCGCAAGTACGCCGATCATTGGGAGCTCGACGCGAGCAACACCGTTGCCTATCTGTGCGGACATCCGGAGATGATCGAACACAGTAAGGCAATCTTGAAGCGCCGCGGTTTTGTTGAGAAGGGGACGGTGAAGGAAGAGGTGTACTGGATTCCACCACACAGGTAAGCGGACGAACCCTAACCTCAGTGTTCAAGTTTCCGCAAAATTATGTTGCCGCTCCCGGCGTGGACGTCCAAAACTGGACCACCGCCGTTCAATTTTCCTTCCCCAAAGATGGATGCGTTCAAGCCATCGCTTTCTGTTGCAATACGCAGACCGGGGACTTCCGAGCTGATCGTATGTCCGGCACCATAACCGACCGCCGCGCGGATCGTCACTGGCAGTTCTGGCGGAAGAAAAACCGTGATATCAGCAGTCGGGGTCTCAAGGACCGAGTCACGCCGTCGATGATCGGAAGCCGTGAACTTGGCGACAATGAAACCCGCTCCCGTGGAGGCGTTGGCGCCGGGAACTCCATCGAGTTCGATATTTCCGGCGTTGGTCTGAGCGTGAACGAAACCTTTCGCAGAACGCAGGCGCAAATTTCCGCCGTTGGTGCGGATATCGGCAGGACCTGCTACATCCCCCAGAACCAGATTGCCTCCGCCGGCTCTGAGCCCTGAGTGTGCCACCGCAGAAAGTTACGCGAACATCTCCTGCGCCGGACTCCAGCACGGCATTGCGCAATCCAGTGCCTAGAGAAATCGTTCCTCCGCCCGTGAATGCGTCGAGGTCTCCTTTGATATCGTCCACGGCAATCGTGCCGCCGGCAGTATGAAAGCGGCCATCGCTATTAACTGTGCCGACGTCGATATCTTGACCACCGATTTCGACGCTCACCACACCGCGAATTCCTTGATCCGAAGGTGACCCCCGCCAGTTGATACTTGAAGGCGCGCATCGACTCCCTGAACGCTCACATCGCCACCGGAAGTATCCAGAGACAAAAAACTGAACTTCGCGAGGCACTCGGACCACGAGTTCGATTGACCCGGGGCTAGGCTTTTCGTTCTGTCGTGTAGCAACCAGCCAGGAAGTGTCCCCTCGCTTATAGGTGGCAACTTTGTACAGCGGCATATCCGGTTGCGTGCGATTGAGGGGTCTTGGCGGAACGGATCGAACCTGATAAATACAATCAGACTAGAAAAACAGAAGAGAGCGGCAAGTCACGCTAGCTTCATTGACATGGTCAGAACTAAACTCAGCGTCCTGATTGTGCAGTGGTGCCAATGTTGCACTGAGCCGGAAGACGGCACCTCTGCTATAGACGAGGGACGAGCCTCATCGTTAACTCCAAGAATGAGGAAATGATCGTAGCCTAGCTCACGATTGGACTATACCGCTCCGGCAGCAGGACATCTCTCCAGACTCCCTTCAGCATTCCAATCTTCTTCCGGCCTCCGACCTCGCGGAATCCGAATGATTTGTGGAGCGTAACGCTGGCTGTATTTTCGGGGAAGATGCCCGCCTGCAGCGTCCAGATTCCGGCGGTCTCTGCTTCGCGGATTAGTGCCTGCAAAAGCGCCGTTCCGACGCCGCGTCCGCGGGCGGCCGAGCCCACGTAGACCGATACCTCAGCGACGCCGCGGTAAACATGGCGGCTGGAGCCGGACTGAGAGCGGCCCAACCGAGCACGTCTTGCCGGTCGCTGGTTTCAACCACAACCAGTCTGCAGTCCTTTCGATGACTGCTGTCCCATTTCCACCAGTCGGGCAGTTCCTTTTCGAAGGTCGCGTTTCCGGTGGCGATGCCTTGGCCGTAGATCTCTCGGACCGCCGGCCAGTGATCGGAGAGCATGGGAAGGATGGAGTATTCCATTGCGAGACAGATTACCTCTCAGCAGGGGCAAAGAAGACCAGGACAGCCAGTTCTTCGGTAATGTCGTGGAATTTGTGCTCCACTTCCGCGGCTACAAATAGCGTGCTCCCGGCGGAGACTTCTGTATCTTCCTCTCCCGCCTGAAAGCGCGCCCGGCCGCGAACCACGTAGTACATTTCGTCTTCATGATGTGGGCGTTGAGGATCGGTCGCGCCTGGAGAAAGCACATAGAGCCCGGCACTCATCGAGGGAAGGCGCAGGAACTCGCGATAGAGTTTTCCGGCCTGCGAGCGCGCGTGGTCGATCTCGGAGATCTGGCCGAGCCATGTTTTCACGCCAGGATTCCTCCAAACACAAGCTCTGTGAATTGAGGCACCAGATTGTGAGCCTGCAGGTTTCCCTCCGGTTTGTACCACTGATAAATCCAGTTGATCATGCCGAGAAGGGCAAAAGCCGCGGCACGTGGGCTCACGGCACCCTTGCCCTGCTTCACTTTCTGCACCTCCACCATCAGGTTCTCGACGAAGTGGATGTATTCCTTCTTGCGCGTGTTGATGCGCTTGCGCAGCGTCGGGGGCAGGGGATGGTTCTCGTGCAGCATTACTGTGATCTCGCGGTCGCGGGGGCTCAGGACCACTTCGATGTGCAAACGGATTAGCGCGCGCAGCCGCTCGACCGGATCGACGATGCCGCGCACGGGCAAGAGCACCCGCTCCTGTGTAATCTCCATCGCGTGGTTCATGATCTCGAACAGGATTTCGTCTTTGCTTTGGAAATGATGGTAGAGGCCCCCCTTGCTGAGCTTCAGGGCGGCAGCCACATCGTTCATCGAGGTGGCGTCATATCCGCGCTGCTGGAACAAGCGGGCCGCGGTTCGCAGGATTTCTTGACGGGAATCGACTGGAGTCTCGCGAGGCATCGCGTGTCATGGTAATTGTTGCGGGCGGGATTGCCAATGCGGGCCGGGAGCTTTGTCTGTCTCTCTCCTCGGCGGGGGATGGCGCTTTATGCAGCTGAAAACCTTCTTACCGCCGAGTTAGCGGAGAACGGCCGCGAGGTCACTGAGGAACCGGGCATCGCTTCGAGTTCAGGGTTCACTCGCCAGGACGCCTGTTTGATGTCGGTCACGGCGAACATTTCGTCTTTGGCCCGCGAGTATTCCGCCCATCGTCCGCGGGATTCGAGATCCATCGGACCGAGCTTCCAGCCCTTTGTGGCGTCTTGCATGCGGTCCTGAAAGCGACGCTCCTGCTCTTCGTGGCTGACGGAAAACCAGTACTTGATTAGGGTGATGCCCGCGCGTACGAGCATGTGCTCGAACTCGGGGCAGCAGTGGAGGAATTCCATGTACTGAGCTTCGGTGCAGAAGCCCATGACGCGCTCCACGCCTGGCGCGGTTGTACCAGCTTCGATCGAATAGAACCAGCTCTCCGGCGGCAGGCAGGTGCGCGACGTAGCGCTGGAAATACCACTGCGTTCTCTCACGCTCGGTTGGAGTACCCAGGGCAACCGATCGGCAAACGCGGGGGATTGAGGCTTTCGGTGATCCGTTTGATTGCCCCGCCTTTGCCCGCGGCGTCGCGCCAATCGAACAGCACGACTACTTTCAGGCCGCGGTGGCGGATCCACTCCTGCAACTTCGCAAGCTCAATCTGCACACACCGAAGTTCTCGGCGGTAATCGCAGTCACGCCCTAATACCTTGGATTTCCAGGCTGATTATGGGCGCCGTTTGCGTCTGAACTGGATTTTGGGTGCCTGCTGATTTGCGATGCCTGCAGTTCGGTTGGCACGAGTGTCGAGCCTCCTCTTCAAGTATTTCGGAAATCCGCGCGAAATCTTGAGGAGTTTGACGTGGCCTTTTTCGCTTTGCTTCGTGGCGCTTATTTACGCAGCTATTCACGCTCGCTCGCATCGCGGGGTGGACGAGGGCGGTCGCCCCTCCACCAGCCATTTTGAATGTCTTTCGGATACCGTCCGGAAACAAGAGCGTCTTGACAAGCCGGTTACCGGACGGCTAGCATGATTGGACATTAACCGACCGACCGGTCGGTCCGCAAAACAGGTTGTGACCAAGGTTGTCCCCGGAAGTATAAGGGACGTAGCCTTCCCCAATTTTCGGGGGTTTGAGGTGACTGAGAGGAGCACGATGGCAGTAACGATTTTTTACGAACGTGATGCAAATCCCGAGGCGCTGAAGGGCAAAACCATCGCGATCCTCGGTTATGGCAGCCAAGGGCATGCCCAGGCGCAGAATCTGCGCGACAGCGGACATAAAGTCATCGTCGGGCTCGATCCCAACCGTCAAAGCGCCAAGCAGGCTCGCGCCGATGGCATGGTCGTGGTCGCCCCAGACGAGGCGGCAAAGCGCGCTGACTGGATCCACGTTCTTACGCCCGATGAGACACAAGACGAGCTTTATGAGCAGTTCATCAAGCCCTATTTGCACCCCGGAAAAGTTCTTGGCGTTTCGCACGGCTTCAGCATTCATTTCAAAACCATAGTTCCGCCCAACGACGTCGATGTAGTGATGATCGCGCCCAAGAGCCCCGGCCATCTTGTCCGCCGCGTTTACAGCGAAGGGCGCGGTGTCCCCTCGTTGATCGCGATTCACCAGGACGCCAGCGGTCATGCGCACGAATTAGCCCTGGCCTACGCGCACGGCATCGGATCAACCCGAGCCGGTGTTCTGCAAACGACTTTCAAAGAAGAAACCGAAAGCGACCTGTTCGGCGAGCAGGCAGTGCTCTGCGGTGGCCTCACCTCGCTCATCAAGAAGGGATTCGAAACCCTCGTCGAAGCTGGCTACGCACCCGAAATCGCTTACTTCGAATGCCTCCACGAGGTGAAGCTCATCGTCGACCTGATCTATGAAGGCGGACTGGGCCGAATGCGTTATTCGATCTCGAACACCGCCGAGTACGGCGACTTGACTCGCGGCGAGCAGGTGGTTGGCGATGCAACTCGGCAGGCGATGAAGAAGACCCTAGCGGACATTCAGTCGGGAAAATTTGCGCAGGAGTGGATCGCCGAGAACAAGGCGGGCTGCCCGAACTTTAACAAGATGCGCGAGGCCGAGAAGCAGCACCCGATCGAGATCGTGGGCGCGCAATTGCGCAGCATGATGAGCTGGCTACCCAAAGAAGGCAAGAAAGCCGCTCCAGCCGTTGAGCAGCCCAAACAGGTGGTGAATGCTTAAGGGAGCCGACATCGTTCTGCAGTGCCTGCGGGCTGAAGGCGTTGACCTCGTCTTCGGCTACCCAGGCGGCGCAATCATGCCGTTGTATGACGCGCTTGACGGCAGTGGCGTGCGGCACATTCTCACGCGCCATGAGCAAGGCGCGGTATTCGCAGCGGAGGGCTACGCGCGCGTTACGGGAAAAGTTGGAGTCGCGATGGCGACCAGCGGTCCCGGCGCCACGAATCTTGTCACCGGCATTGCCGACGCCAAGATGGATTCGGTTCCTCTGGTTTGCATTACCGGCCAGGTTCGAAGCGCGATGATCGGTACCGACGCGTTTCAGGAAACGGACGTTTTCGGTGTGACGCTCTCGCTCACTAAATGGAGCCGGCTTGTCCGCAGCATTGACGAGATTCCGGACGTCATCGCGGAAGGCTTTTACTGGGCGCGCAGTGGACGCCCCGGTCCGGTGGTCATCGACATTCCCACCGACATGCTGAAGGCAAAGAAAGAATTTTCCGGCCCAGTGAAGTTCAAGCCGCACGCGCGTCCTGCCGACGCGAAGGCAGACGGCGGATTTACCGACACGATCATTGCTTTGCTGCAGCAGCCGTCGAAGCCGGTGGCGCTCGTTGGTGCCGGCGCAAAGTTGTCTGGTGCGATTCCGGAGCTTCGCCGCCTGCTCGACACGTTGAACATACCGACATTCGCCACGGTTCATGGACTCGGTGCAGTTGTGCCGGAGGCTCCGTACTATCTGGGCATGGTTGGCATGCACGGCACGCGCGCCGCTAACATGGCGCTGCACGAGACAGACCTGCTGCTGGTGTTTGGCGCGCGTCTTGATGACCGCGTCACAGGCGATCCCTCACGGTTCGCCCCGCATGCAAAGATCGTTCACTTTGAAATCGATCCGGCACAACTTGATCGCGTTCGGCCATGCGAGATTCCGGTCATCGGAGATCTCGCCGAGACGATTCCGGCGTTTGAGAGCGAACTGCGGCGGCATAAGCTTCCTGACTTCTCCGGCTGGCGTTCGGTCGCCTGCGGGGCTGATCGCGCGCAGCTCGATCCTCGCGGTCTCGCACAGCCGACGATCCGTTTTCTGGACGAGCTTTTCAGCCGCCTACCCAAAGACAGCGTGATTCTTGCCGATGTTGGTCAGCATCAGATGTGGGCCGCGCAGCGCTTTAACTCTGGCTCGCCGCGCGGATTCATCACCTCCGGCGGACTCGGCGCGATGGGCTTCGCCCTGCCAGCCGCCGTGGGCGTGCAACTCGCAAAGCCTGATACGTGTGTGCTCTGCGTTTCGGGCGATGGCGGATTTCAGATGAACATCCAGGAGCTGGCCACAGTGCATCGGCTCGGGCTACCCGTGAAGATGGTCATCATCGACAACAAATATCTCGGCATGGTGCGGCAATGGCAGCAGCTCTTTTACGAGCGCAATTACGCCGAGACCGACTTGAGCGACAATCCTGACTTTGTCGACATCGCCAAAGCCTACAAGATTCCCAGTTTCCGCATGAAGGAAGACGTCATGCGAGAGTTCCCGGTCTCGCAGGAGACGGGCGACCAGATCGATCGCTTCCTGCGTTCGCCGGATCCGGAGCTTCTGGTGTTTGATTGCGCGCCCGAGGCCAACGTTTTCCCGATGGTTCCGGCAGGCGCGGCGCTTTCAGAGATGTTGCTGGAAGAAGAACCGACACAGTAATTGAGGGACGACTATATGCAGAGCTTTCACATCCGTTATCGCAATACACAGGGTACATTGATGCGCATCCTGAATGCCGCTTCGCGCCGCGGTCTCGACCTGCCATACGTGCAGGCAGAGCAGCGCGAAAGCGATCATCAGGTAGTGCTGGTCCTTGATGTGAATGCCAAGCAATTCGGCCAACTCCATCGCGAATGGTATGGCATTGCTGACGTGATTCATGTCGGCGCGGGCTCGGTCCACTCCGATGCATGGACTGGCCATCATCCGCCCTCCGGCGTGACCATTGAGCAACAGCGCGCTGCGGCGCGGGCATAATTCGGCGTTCCGATTTGGGCAAGCATGACGAACCCTGGGCAGCGTCATGCACTTTGGGGAACCTGCAGCGAGCGGGTTCCCCGTTTTTTTCAACCACCGAGGACACAAAGACCACCAAGGAATTCTGGAATTCGAAAATCCTTCGTGTACCTTAGTGTCCTTCGTGGTTTATTCTTTTTGTTCTTCCTAAATCCATTTCGACGGTTCTAATCACCATGGATCTCAAACACATCAGTCGCGCAATTACCGAAGGGCGCTCGCGGGCGGGCGCTCGCTCAATGTTCAAAGCGGTTGGATATACCGATGCCGACCTCAGCCGTCCGCTGATCGGCGTTGCCAACACGTGGATCGAAACGATGCCGTGTAACTTCCACTTGCGCCGCCTCGCGGACAAGGTGAAGCAGGGAATTCGCGAAGCTGGAGGCACGCCGATGGAGTTCAACACCATCGCGATTTCTGACGGCGAGACCATGGGCGTTGAAGGCATGCGCGCCTCGCTCGTGAGCCGCGAGGTGATCGCCGACTCGATCGAGCTCGTCTGCCGCGGACAGATGTTCGACGCCGTCGTCTGCATGGTGGGATGCGACAAGACAATTCCAGCTGCGGCGATGGCGCTCGCCCGCATGAATCTTCCCGGCGTCGTGCTCTATGGCGGGACGATCGCTGCCGGAAGCTATCGTGGGAAAGACGTGACGATTCAGGATGTTTACGAAGCGATCGGTGCAAACCTCGCCGGAAAAATGAGCGATTCGGAGTTAAAAGAGCTGGAAGATGTAGCGTGTCCCGGCGCGGGCGCCTGCGGCGGTCAATACACCGCTAACACGATGTCGACCGTGATGGAGATGATCGGTCTCTCGCCGATGGGTTTCAACAGCGTGCCAGCGATGGATCCGCACAAAGACGAGGTCTCGTTCGAGTGCGGCAAGATTGTGATGAATGTCCTGAAACAAGGTCTGAAGCCGCGAGACATCCTGACGCGCGAAGCATTTGAGAACGCGATCGCGTCAGTCGCGGCGAGCGGCGGGTCAACGAATGCCGTTTTGCATCTGCTCGCAATCGCCCGTGAAGCGGGAGTTCAGCTTGAGGTCGATGACTTCCAGACGGTCAGCGAGCGCACACCTTTTCTCACAGACCTTAAACCCTCCGGGAGATTCGTTGCCGCGGATATGCATCGCGCGGGAGGAATCCGCCTTCTGGCGAAGCGATTAGTCGAAGGCAAGTATCTGCATGGCTCGGCAAAGACTGTAACTGGGCAGACGATCGCGGATGAGGCAAAGAGCGCCACCGAAACTCCGGGGCAGGAAGTCATCGCGCCGCTCAGCAAGCCGCTGAAGGCCACGGGCGGACTCGTGATTCTCAAGGGCAATCTCGCGCCCGAGGGCTGCGTCGCCAAGATCAGCGGCCACGAGCGGCTGCAGCATCGCGGGCCAGCGCGCGTGTTCGACTCCGAAGAGGACGCGATGGCCGCCGTCACCGCGAAGACGATCAAAGCCGGAGATGTTGTCGTGATCCGCAACGAAGGACCGAAAGGCGGTCCTGGGATGCGCGAGATGCTCGGCGTCACCGCAGCGATCGTCGGGGAAGGTCTGGGCGAATCCGTCGCTCTGCTCACCGACGGCCGGTTCAGCGGCGCGACGCGTGGATTGATGGCCGGACACGTGGCTCCCGAAGCGGCCCGTGGTGGTCCCATCACGGGTGTACACGATGGAGACATGATCAACTTCGACGTGAAGAAGCGTGTGCTCGAAGTGGAGATCAGCGATGACGTGCTGCGACAGCGCATGGCGGACTGGAAGGCGCCGAAGCCCTACTACTCGACCGGTGTGTTTGCAAAGTACGCAGCACTGGTTTCGTCGGCGTCACAGGGCGCGATCACGAAGCCGAGCTAGGTTGTTCCGGTGATCTTCTTCAGCGCCTTCTCGAGGTCGTCGGGCTTGAATCCGAATGGACCGGGTTTGCTCTTGTACGCAACCCGGTTCGACTGATCGATCAGGTAGATGCGGTCGGGCCAACCCGTGTAGGCGCTCTCCGTCTTGTTGTCGAATCCGTCGATCACTGCGGGAAACCTGATCCCCAACTTGCGCACGCAGCTGCCCGCAACCTCGGTGCGCTGATCGAAATCCTTCGGGCTTGCGAAAACAACTTTGTCTCTCAGATTGCTCTGGGTCTGCCAGACGTCGCTGGGGTGTGCCTCGACAATGTAGACAATGAGGAACGCGACCTTCTGGTTGTATTGGTCGTAGAGCTTGTTGAGGGCGGGAACCTCCCGCCGGAAAGGCGGTCAAGTGTAGCTGCCGAAGACAAGAACGACCGGTTGCTGCGCGGTGAGCGAGGAGAGTTGCACGTTCGCCGTCTTGTCGAGCTTGACTAGCGAGAAGTCGGGTGCCAGGTCGCCCGTCTGCAAAGTGCCTGCGCGCGCGTGCATCCACATGGTCTCGAACGGAACCACAAAGAAGGTCGCATCAGGCACATGCTTCATGACCCGGCCGAAGGTCTCCGGCGGCTGATGCATCGCCCACCCGATCAATCCGACAAAAAGAACGTAGAAGATCACCAGCACAGCGGCCGCGCGAGTAAGAAGCTTTCGCATAGATATGGGTCGGAATCATACCCGAAATGCAGTCCGGAGGGCGCTAGTGCAAAGGAATTATGCGCCGAAAGATAGGTCCCGCAAGGCTGTGTTAGATTAGTCGTCTATTTCTGGGGACGTCCCGGGTTGACCGGGCGAAAACACATTGAGCAAACTGGCCGCAGTTTCTCCTGGCATATCAACAGGTCGTCCGCGTAGGTGCGTTTTGCTTGCGCTCGCTTGCCTCGCATTGGTTCTCGCCGGTGTCGCGCAGAATCCGTCTCCAGTCAGTGAACCTCCCAAGCAGGACTATCTCGTGTACGTTGTATGCGAGTCGGCGGACAAGATCGTCTTGTTGCGCTTTGGACCCAACGGTTTGCAGATTGAAAACCAGACGCGCACCGGCCTGATGCCGATGGACATCAACGGCCCGCATGGCATCGCGGTCTCTCCGGATAAGCAGTTCTTCTATGTCTCCGAGGGACACGGAAGGCCCGAAGGATCCGTGTGGAAATATCGCACCGGCAGCGACAGCGTCGTGAAATACACGGGCTTGGGCCTGTTTCCGGCGACGGCAGACATCACGCCCGATGGAAACTTTATCTACGTCGCCAACGCCAACTTCCATGGCGACATGGTTCCGTCGTCGATCTCGGTGGTCGCCACCGACCAGATGATCGAGGTCAAGCGCATCACGACATGCACGATGCCGCATGGATCGCGTTTGAATCATGCCGGGACGAAACACTACTCCGCTTGCATGATGGACGACATGTTGGTCGAGATCGATGCCAACAAGTTCGCGGTTTCGCGTTACTTCATGCTCGCTCCGGGCAAAGAGATAAGTATGACGGGGGCGCCGTATCCGAGTTCTGGCGGTGATTCGAAGATGCACAACATGGCGGACCACAAGCCGATATGCACGCCGACTTGGGCGCAGCCTTCGAACGATGGCGGAACGATTTACGTCGCATGTAATCAGTCGAACGACATCGTCGCGGTCAACACCGCAGACTGGACGCTGGCTCGCCGCTTTCCTGCTGGGAACGGCGTCTACAACCTCGCGATGACGAAAGACGGACGCTTGATTGCCACGAACAAGCGCGGACAGTCGGTGTCGATCTTCGATCCAGTGAGCGGGAAAGAACTGGCGAGAATTCCAACCAAAAGAAAAGTTGTGCATGGGGCCGTCGTAACGCCGGACGATCGCTACGCCTTTATCAGCGTCGAAGGTATCGGGAGCGAGCCGGGAACTGTGGAAGTGATCGATCTTGCCGCGCTGAAAACCGTCGCAACCGTTGACGTGGGGCCGCAGGCGGCGGGGCTTGATTTCTGGAAGACAGAACCGAGCAAGGTCGCAGGAACAAAGATTGAAGAAAAAAAGACCGAGCCGGGCAAGCCGTAGTTGACAAACTATCGGAGGGCGCATGTTCCAACACAGCGCATTCGTTCTAGCCGTGGCAGCAGCGACGTTCCCAGTCCCAGCAGCGTGGTCGCAAGATACTCCTGCAAAGCAGGAGACTCCAAGCACGTCGGTAGCGCCTGCGGTGGTCGAGATCACTCCCAAAGCTCTCGACGCGCATGTCGGAGAGAAGATCAAGTTCAGTGCTGCGGCGAAAGATGCCGCAGGGAATCCGATCGATGCGAAGGTTTCCGTCTGGTTTGCCGCCCCGTTTGATCTGGCAGGCGCGGATGAATCTGGCGACGTTACGTTTCACGCGCCGGGCATCGTCACCGTCGGCGCGGTGATCGCCGGAAAAGCGGGATACGCGACGGTCAATGTCGGCACCTCGAAGATCGCGACGATTGAGATCGAGCAGCCGAAGACCATTGTCGCAGGCAGCGCGGAGAAGCTGATGGCGATTGCCCGCACCGAGAATGGGAATCCCCGCTCCGACGCGAAGATTCAGTGGACCTCCGAAAAGCCTTCGGTCGTTGCCGTGGATGCGGCTGGTTTAGTCACAGGTATTGCGCCGGGCAGCGCAATCATCAAAGCCGCATCGGACGATGCCACGGCCAAGCTGACTGTCCAGGTCGTGCGTGACTCGATTCGCCGCCTCACGGTGAAGCCAGCAACGACCGAAGCGCGGACTGGCGACGTTGTTCACTTCGTCGCCTCAGGCGATGCAGGCAAGTCCGCCTCGGTGCGGTGGTCCGTCAGCGGAAATGGCGGGGCGATTTACGACGACGGAGCATTTGTCGCCGAGAAAGCTGGCACCTATGTGATTACGGCGAGCAGCGGACAGCACAGCTCATCGGCGTCGGTGGTCGTGCGTCCGCGGAATGTGGAACGCGAGGTGGAGGTTGTGTCGCATGTTCCCATGCCAGATTTGCAGATGTCGGAGGAGTGGATCATCGGACATCACGCATATCTTTCCACCATTGCCGACAAAGTGTTTGTGTACGACATTGCTGACCCGGCGAATCCGAAGCTGCTTGATACTCTCAAAGTCGACGCCCGGATCATCAACGACATCAGCACAACCCCGGACGAGAAGATCGGCGTCTTCACCCGCGAAGGCGCATCGAACCGCAAGAACGGAATCGTCTTCCTCGATACGAGCGATCCTTCGCATCTCAAGGTTCTCTCCGAGTACACCGCGACGGTTACCGGAGGTGTCCACAGTGCCTATGTCGACGGCCATGACGTTTACCTGACCGACGATGCGACCGGGTCGATGCGCGTCATCGACTTCCAGGACGTGAGGCATCCCAAGGAAGTCGCACGCTACCAAGTCGAGAACCCAACCGTGGTCACGCTGAACACGGAAATGGGGTCCATGTCGAGCGGTCGTTACCTGCATGACCTGCAAGTCAAAGATGGAATCGCTTATCTTGCGTACTGGCGCGATGGTCTCGTGATCCTTGACGTCGGCAATGGCGTGGCCGGAGGTAGCCCCGAAAATCCCAAGCTTATCGGCCAATACCACTTCAATCATTACGAACTTTACGGCGACGGATGGCTCGCGGGAACGCACAGCGTTTTCCGCTACAAGAATTATTTGTTCGTCGGCGATGAAGTCTTCCCGGCAATCTTTAATATCGAGGATCGCGACCGCATCCCGGTACGCGCGATTTGTCACGTGATGGATGTTTCGGATCTCAAGCATCCGAAAGAAATCGCGCAGTACGAAGCGCCGGAAGGCGGCTCGCACAATTTCTGGGCCGCGAATGACATGTTATATGAGGGCTACTACAGCGGCGGCGCTCGTGTCCTCGATATTTCCGGGGAACTACGCGGCGATCTTTACCGGCAAGGGCGCGAGATTGCGCGCTTCTGGACGGGCGATTCGAAAGGCTTCCGTCCGAATCTGCCGTTTACGTGGGGAGGGCAGCCTTGTTCGGTGACCTGCGACACTCCGCAGCTGAATGCTTTGATGTACTTCAACGATATTCACTCGGGGTTGTGGATCACGAAGCTGGGCGCGCCGAAGTTTCAGGGATCGACGACGGCTCCTCCGGTGCGGAAGAGCGAGCAGACGATTCACTAGGGCTCACCACAGGGGGCACAGAAGAACACAGAGTGAGACCGTCTTTTATCAGCGAAACTAGGCTGCTCTTGCTATTTGGTGGCTTGTCTCTGCCATTTGTACGCAAGATAGATCATCTGGCCGAGGTGGTGCTGCATGTGCGCAGCACATTGCACAACCATCTCGAGACGATTGCTACAGTTCGTGCCGACAGCGGAGTACGATTTTGCCCAGTCTTCGGCCGACTGAGACTGACTCGTTCGCATCACAATCACGACAGCGTCATCCAACGCGCGCAGCGCTTCCTCTTTCGCGGGGACATCGGCTTGGTTGAACTCCCGAGGTCTGTCGCGCACGTAGCCCGTGTCTGCGATCTGCGCTCCAATGTAGTAATTCAAGTTCCCGGTCAGATGCAGGACGAGATGACCAAAGCTGTTGCCGAATGAGAATGGCTTATTCCAGAACTGCTCTTGGCTGAGAGGAGCAGCCAGTTCGCGGACACGCGCAGCATTGGCGGAGAATAGCCCAGCCAAAACAGACGTAAGGGTTTGATTTAGTTCCGACATGGCGCTTCTTTCATCCGCGGCGAAAAGCTAACCGACGGTAGCTGTTTCCTGTTTCAACTTCTCGGCTTGATAGTGCGTGACGAGCGCCTCGAGGAGCGGCTGGATTTTCCCGTCCATCACCGCGTCGAGCTGGTGGATCGTGAAGCCAATCCGGTGATCGGTGAGCCGGTTCTGCGGGAAATTGTAGGTACGGACTTTCTCACTTCGATCGCCGGACTTCACCATGGCCTTGCGTTCTTTCGCCAGGGCTTCCTGCTGTTTCTCCATTTCAATTTCGTACAGGCGGGCGCGCAGTACTCGCATTCCTTTCTCGCGGTTTTTGATTTGCGACTTCTCGTCCTGGCAGCTGACTACCGTGTTCGTTGGAATGTGCGTGATGCGAACGGCCGAATACGTTGTGTTGACCGACTGTCCCCCGGGGCCTGATGAACAGAATGTGTCGATCCGCAAATCTTTTGCTTCGATCTTGATGTCGACATCTTCCGCTTCCGGCAATACCGCTACGGTAACTGCTGAGGTATGCACGCGTCCTTGCTGTTCGGTCTCGGGTACCCGCTGCACACGGTGTACTCCACTCTCATACTTGAGTTGCGAGTACACTCGATTCCCCTCGATGATCGCAATGACTTCTTTCAAACCACCCACAGAGGACTCGGAAGTGGAAAGCACTTCGACCTTCCACCGCTGCATCTCGGCATAACGCGTGTACATGCGAAAGATTTCGGCTGCGAAGAGCGTGGCTTCGTCCCCGCCGGTCCCAGCCCGGATTTCGAGGATCACGTTCTTTTCATCATTCGGGTCTTTCGGCAACAGCAGGACCTTGAGTTCCTCTTCGACGCTGACAACTCTGCCCTGCAGCCTATCGAGCTCCTCCTGGGCATAGGCGCGCATGTCGGGATCTTTTTCATCCGCCAGAACAGCCTTGCTCTCAGCAATTCCTTTGGTCAGATCTTTGTACTCGCGGTACTTTTCAACGATCGGCATGATCTCGCTATGTGATTTGGCGGTCTTCTGGTATCTCGCCGAGTCATTCACGATTTCCGGCGACGCGAGAGCCTGGGTAAGCTCTTCGTAACGCGCTTCGATTTGGTCCAGTCGTTCAAACATGTAAGTCGGCTCCGTAAGACGCACTCAGGTGCGTTTCGGCTTGGCCGCAAACCGCATGTAGCGGTGGAACGCTCAGAGCATTCCTACGGCATTGTAGTGTGATCGAGAGAGCGGGAGGAAGTGTTCGCGGCGGGGCCGCTAGGCAATCACCAGTTCGCCACCGCGCTCTTTTTCGAGCAACATGGCCTTGTCGAGCGCGATAATCGCGCATTGCGCCTGATCGTCAGAAGGAGGCTTGGTGGTAATCCGCTGCAGCCAAAGCCCCGGTGCCGTCATGAGAGCAAACAGTGATCCGCGATGCTTTGCGGCAAATCGGATGATTTCGTACGAAATGCCCGCAATGATGGGCAGCAGAGCGATGCGAGACCCAAAACGCGCCCAGAATGTCGTGAACGGGATCAGCATGTAGAAACCGATGGAAATCAGCATCACCGTCATAAGGAAGCTGGTTCCACAGCGCGGATGGAACGTCGGATACTTTTGGACCGATTCCGTATTCAGGGGATCGCCATTTTCAAAAGCAAAAACCGTCTTGTGCTCGGCTCCGTGATACTCATACACCCGCCGGATATCTTTCCAAAGCGATACCCCCCAAATAAAAAGCAAAAACAGGAGCAAGCGGATGGCCCCATCGACCAAGTTAAAAATAATCTGTCCACCGAGCGCTGGATCAATCCTTTTCAGTTCGGTCGCTGCCAGCAGCGGGATGTACTTGTACATGAAAATAAAGAAAGCGATCGAAATGATCACATTGACAGCCGCCAGCCAGCCACTGAGCGATGCTGCTTTCTCCCGCTTCTCTGGCCCGGAAATTGCAGGACCCGGCTCTGTTTGAGTGTGATCAGGTGTCTCGGACTTCTGGCCATCCTGCTTGATGTCTTCGATGGCGACATTTGCTGAGAAACGCAAAGCCCGGTAGCCCAGGTTCATTGCGTAGCCAAGTGTCATCACACCACGCACGATCGGCCAGCCCATCCAGTTGTGCTTTTCCGACGGCCTTTCGAGCGGTTCACTCATGGTGACTACCTCACCAGAAGGCTTGCGGCATGCGATCGCCCAAGCGTGCGGGGAGCGCATCATGACTCCCTCGAGCACTGCTTGGCCGCCAACGAGCGTTTCCTCCCCACTCTCAAGAGCAGGCAGTAGCTGCACGGCAGCAAGAAACCGGAAGTAATTGTTAATCGAACGCACGATGATTAGATGCTCCCGAGGAGAGCAAGACACACACGTTAGGGTATCACATTGCCGCATAAGTTAGGATGATGAGGGGTTATGGTAAGTCGAAGATAGTGCGGGTCTTATTGCTATCGCACAAATCTACGCAGCCCCTGCATCCAAACGAATGGCCATGCAGCAATTTGCCAACACCTGCGAGGCAATCGCGGCTACTACCAAGAAACTTCAGAAGACGGCCATCGTGGCCCAATATCTGAACTCGGTAACCACTAAGGAAGCCGCCGTCGCTTGCGTGTTTTTGTCGGGAAGGCCTTTTCCTGCTTGGGAAGAGTCGACCCTCCAAGTCGGCGGACGTTCTCTTTGGCAAATCGTCGCCGAACTGGCCAACAAAGAAGAGAGCGAACTTGCCGCGGCGTATCGGCAACACGGGGATTTGGGCACAGTGGCAGCGGCGGTCCTCCCCATTCGAAATGGTGACGACCTCACATTTGTGGCCGTAGAAGCCGCGTTCCGCTCGATCTCTAAAGCCAAAGGGCCATCCGCGAAAGCGGGGATCGTACGTGATCTGCTCTCACGCTCCACACCGCTCGAAGCAAAATACATCATCAAGATCATGACCGGCGATTTGCGAATCGGACTGAAAGAGAGCCTGGTCGAAGAAGCGATCGCGAAAGCGTACGAAAGCCCGGTTGTGGACGTTCAGCGCGCCAACATGCTGCTAGGCGACATCGGGGAGGCTCTTGTCCTCGCAGCAGCGGGCCGCCTGTATGAAGCACGAATGCGGCTGTTTCATCCCATCGGTTTCATGCTGGCCAGTCCGATTGAGAGTCCTGAGGAAGGTGTGAGTTACTTCACCGATGCCGCGGTAGAAGATAAATACGATGGTATTCGGGCTCAGGTGCACGTCGCATCCGGGGAGGTCCACATCTTTTCGCGAACGCGAGATGAAATCACAGAGTCGTTTCCTGAACTGCCCCCGGCGCTTGCCAGACTTCCGAAAGACGCAATCCTCGACGGCGAAATCGTGGCGTGGGAATACCCTGCGTCCCTTCCCGATGCCACCGTTGTGGTGGACGACCCAGTTTCGGACGAGAGCGAGGCCAAGGCTCAGAATCTTGGCCGCGCGCGCCCATTCAACGTTCTACAGCAAAGGCTGGGACGCAAGAAAGTCAGCGACAAAATGCTTCGTGAAATCCCAGTTGCCTTTCTGGCCTTCGACCTCCTCTACGCAGAAGAAGCGTTGCTGATCGATAGGCCACTTCGCGAACGGGCCCGCGCACTGGATGCCTTACTCGCATCGAAGCGTTTGGTTCAACCTTCTCTGAGCAGGGCGGGAGGCGGACAGCAACAGGCAAAACTGATGTTTGTGGAGGATCAACAGATCTCCTCTGCCGCGGTCATCCGCGCGCCGGTTTTTCATGCGTCGACGCCAGAGGAACTGGATCGCTTTTTCGTCGCTGCCCGAAGCCGAGGGAACGAAGGACTTATGATCAAGGACCTCAACTCGTCGTATTCGCCAGGCAAACGGGGCAAAGCTTGGCTCAAGATGAAGCGAGAGTTGGCCACACTTGACGTCGTTGTGACTGCGGTTGAATACGGCCACGGCAAGCGCATCGGCGTACTCAGCGATTACACATTCGCCGTGTGGGATGGGGAGAAGCTGGTTAACATCGGAAAGGCCTATTCTGGACTCACCGATGTCGAGATCAACGAAATGACGGCCTGGTTCCTAGACCACACGGTCGAAGATCAAGGGTTTAGGCGCGTTGTCGAGCCGAAGATCGTTTTGGAAGTTGCCTTCAACAACATGATGCGATCCGATCGGCACGAGAGCGGATATGCACTCCGCTTTCCCAGAATCATCAGGCTACGCAGCGACAAGTTGGCCGAGGATGCCGACACGATCGAGCGAGTCAAAGAGATCTTCGAGCAACAATCTTGACGAGGGTTTGTCTTCTCAGTGGCTGGGATGATGGTGGTGTGCTTCACCATCTTCGATCACGGGGATCACACATCCGTGGGCAGTCTCACAGAGCGCATGCTCGAACTGGATTGTCGTGTGATCGATTCGAAAATCATGGAGTAAACGTTCTTTCACGTCACGCAGAATGCGTTCGCTTACGGAGGGAGGAATGTCGGCGATCGAGATGTGACAGGAGAGGGCATGCGTTTCGCTGCCGATACTCCAGACATGAAGATCGTGCACGTCGTTCACGCCTTCGACCGCCCGAATTGCCCCTTCGATCCTCTCCAGTTTCATCCCACGAGGCGTACCTTCCAGCAGAATATTCAAGGTCTCGCGGACAATTCCAAAGCCCGACCACAGGATCAGCACGCCAATCCCGACTGAGAGTACCGAATCGATCCAGTAGTTCTGGGTGACCAGGATGGCCCAGCCTCCTGCAATCACGGCGGCGGTCGACAGGGTGTCTCCGACCTCATGGAGAAGTGCGCTGCGAATATTCACGTCCCGGCCCGCACGATAGAGCAGCAGTGCGATCGCTCCATTCATCACGACGCCGGCTCCCGCGACCCACATCATGACGCTGGCGTGCACCTGCTCGGGATACTGCAGCCGCCGGAATGCCTCATAAAAAATGAAGAATGAAACCACGACTAATGAGCTAGCGTTGACCAGCGCAGCGAGCACGCCAGCCCGGTGATACCCGTACGTCTTCGTAGAGCTGGCGGGCCGCGACTGCAGATAAACGGCGACCAGGGAAAGCAGTAGGGCGAGAAAGTCCGAGAGATTGTGTCCAGCCTCCGAGAGCAGTGCCAGGGAATGAGCGCGCAGGCCGGCGACGACCAACAAGGCGATATAAGCCAGCGTCACGCCCAGCGAGATCTTCAGAACTCTACTTGGACTGCGGCCGCCATGAATATGCACATGCATTCTCTTAAGTTTAAGGGCGCCAGAGACGGGCTTCAAGCGCCCGGGATCAACCTTTCGACGGTGCAGCGCTTCATTGCGCATCATGGCTGAAGTCGTTTTATTTCAGGTCGATGAGCTGTAGAGCGGCATCAACAGGCATGACCCAAAGTAGTCTCCAGGGGTCGCGGAATCGGCGCCGGACCTGCAGGGTAGAAGGGAGAAATTGCCGACGATGGCACCCCCTGTGAGCGCATCGTTAAGAGCTTTCTAATTGAAGGCAACGAAAATCCAAAGCCCATGAATCCGATGCCGAGGAAGTCGTTGATCGCTGTCAGCCAGCAGTTGAAAAGCAATCAGTAGGCCATGTTATTCGCGAATTTGCCGATCTGACTTAGTAACCAGAGTTTTAGGAGAGCTTATGGCTTCCACTCACAAATTCTGCACTTTTTTGCTCCACGGTGCCGTGTTCGCCGCGCCCGTTCCCAAAGTGCAAGAAGTGATTCAGCATCAGGAGATCACCCAGGTATCACTCGCGCCTGAGGTGGTCCGCGGGTTGATCAATCTACGCGGCCAGATTGTTTCCGCCGTTGACCTGCGACGGCGCCTGGGGCTGGAAGACCGGGCTGCCCGACAACTGGCAATGAATGTGGTCGTCCGCACCAACGACGGCGCCGTGAGCCTGCTGGTCGATGAGATGGGCGATGTCATCGAGGTTGAAGAGACGACTCTCGAGAGTCCGCCCGAAACGCTACGGGGCTTTGCTGGCGAAGTGGTGAGCGGCGTCTACAAACTCTCTGGACGCGTGCTGCTGGCTCTCGATGTCGACAAGTCGTCGATCTGTCCGATCTCAACCAGCCGAAAGGCAGTCGCGAATTTAGTTCTTGAAGAATGGACGGCGTGTGCACGAGGACCGCTTAGGAAATTGGAATGGCGTGGCAGAGCAAAAAAATCTTTCGCCCCCAGATGAAAGTGATGGCAAATCGCGATCCAAAACGGATTTTGCTCGTCGATGACGCGGTCGAAGTCCGCAAAGTGTTATCCCAGGCAATCGGCCAGGATCCGGACCTGGAAGTCGTCGCGACAGCGGTGAATGGACGTGTCGCATTGACAAAATACGCCGCCGCGAAGCCCGATCTGGTTCTCCTCGACGTCGAAATGCCGGAGATGGATGGGCTGGAGACGGTTCGCGAATTGCGCAAGATCGATTCGCGCGTGCCCATCATCATGTTCAGCACGTTAACGGAACGCGGCTCTTCCGTCACGCTCGAGGCCCTGGCATTAGGCGCCACCAACTACGTTACGAAGCCAAGCAATCTCGACGGCGCTGCGACCTTCGAGGCTGTCATTCACGAACTTCTTCCCAAAGTCCGTGCGCTGTACCATTTGCCCGGGTGCGCAAGGTCTCACCCTACCTCTGCCGAAAGCGATCCCAGTCCTCGCACCGCCTCCGATGCCAGGCAGGTTGGTTGGTCCCGCCAAGATTGTCATCATTGGCGTATCCACCCGGAGGCCCGGATGCCCCGAGGGCGCCTCTTACCGATGCTACCGGCCCAACTTCCGGTGCCGTTACTCATTGCACAGCACAAGCCCTGTCTTTACAAAGATGCCGGCAGCACGTCTTTCCTCAAAATCTCAAATGCCGGTGCGTGAATGCGTTCCGGAGAGCAACTCGCGGCTGGTTGCGCGGGGCGCGCCAGAACTTTTGCCGGCCGTCGGTGGACGTTCTATTCCGGTCCGTGGCCACTGTGTTTCGAGAGCGTACCCTCGCCGTAGTTTTGACGGGGATGGTTTAGGACGGCTTGCAGGGATGTGAAATGCTCCGCAGCTACGGGCGCGCGTGTATGTTCAGTATGAAGCCACCAGCGGCGTATGGGGCATGCCGGGCTTCGTTGCCAGGGCTGGATTGCCCGACAAAATTCTCCCTCTTGATCAAATCGCTTCGGAAATCGTTCGCGCGACGACGCTGCAGGTCGCAGCAAACGCACCGTCTTAATCCGACCTCGAATTTAACTTTTTGTCAGACTGTTCAAGTAGCGATTGTTGTAATAGGCCGTCGTTTTCTGCACGAACTCCAGAATCTTGAACATCCGTTCGCGCTCTTCGCGATTCATCTCGCGGAATTGCACGGCTACTCCCGCGCCAGGATGCAATCTGGTTACAACCCCTTCGGCGGATAACCCGGCGTTATCCATCGAGAAGCGCAAGGTAATCTTGTTGCCCGCCGTCAAAATCGAACTCGTTTCCACATAGCAGCCGCCCATGCTGATGTCCGTCAGATTGGCGTACATCGGAAGCTCCCCCGCCTCAGTCTGCAGTTCGATGGTGACTCTGCACTTCAATCGCGGGTGGGCTCGTCGGTCCTTATAGGCGAGCTGTTTCTGTTTCTCAATGTACATGCGCCGGTCGGCTTCGGCCAGAAGCTGTTCCGCGTCCTTGCCGTCGTTCGGATAGACGGCCCGGCCAACGCTTAGGGAAAGGATCTCTTCTCCACAAACTTCATTTCCTGCATGCCGCGCCAGGGCTCGCATCTGTTCGGCCTTCTTGCTTGCAGCATCGGCGGCCAGCCCCGGAGCGATCACCACGAATTCGTCGCCGCCCATGCGCGCCACATAGTCATATTCGCGACAGTTGTCCTTTAGCGCCTGGGCAAACAGACGCAAGACCCGATTCCCTTCCAGATGGCCGAATCGATCGTTGATCTGTTTAAAGCCATCCATGTCAGAAACCATGACAGTCAGCGATGAATTGTCGCGTTTACACCTCGCTAACTCGCGGTCCAGTTGCAGGAACAGCGACCGTGCATTCGGCAGCCCGGTGAGATAGTCCGTCGTGGCGGAATTCTCCGCTTGCTGATACTTGAGCGCATTCTCGATGGCAAGCGCCATCTTTCCACTCACTGCCAGCAGAATGCGTAAGTGGTCTGAGGTAAAGGCATCGCGATCGCCGCGATACAGAGCCAGCACTCCTATGACTCCCGCCACTCCTTCGAGGGGCACCGCCAGCGCAGAACGCAAGGTGCTGAATTTGGCTGGATCGTTCAGATATCCCGGCTCAACCGATGGATTCCCGTTGATGATCGGTTTGCGGTTCTGCGCTACCCAGCCAGACAAGCCTTGCCCAATCGGAATGCGAAGTGAAGAGAATAGTCGATAGTTATCGCCATTCACGTATTCGGGAACCAGTTCATCGTCTCGAAGCACATAGATTGCGATGGCGTCGTAGGGCACCATCGGCTTGAGTTTCACCGAGAAGACGGATAGGGTCTCGCCCAGGCTCAGCGATGCGCCGAGGTCCTGGCTCAGTTCGAACAGTGCTTGCGCTTCCTGACGTGCCGCGGCAATCGAGGACAGGAAGGTGGTCTCCCGTCCAGCGTAGTCCGGCGCGCGCGCGTTTTCGAATCCTGCTGCCGGCTCTAATCCACGCTCGATCTTAATGGCGGTCGATAGTGGCGCATTCGGATCTTCCGCCGACTTCGCCAAGGCCATCTCTTCCAAGTGTTCGTAACGTTTGTGCAGAACGTCGACCACCTTGGGATCAAAAGATTTCCCGGATTCCGCGGCAAGCTTCTGCATCACGTCTTTCAAAGGCAGCGCGCGGCGGTACTGCCGGTCCGAAGCAAGCGCATCCAAATAATCCACTGCCGACAGAATGCGTGCCCCGATCGGAATTTCCGCGCCTTTCAGTCCCAGGGGATAACCTGAGCCATCCCACTTTTCGTGGTGAGCTCGCACAATCGGCACCACGGGATATGGAAACCGCACGCGTTCGAGGATCTCTGCCCCGACCAACGTATGAATCTTCATCTTCTCGAATTCTTCCGGGCTCAAACGCCCCGGCTTCGAGATGATGTGTTCCGGCACGGCAAGCTTCCCGATGTCGTGCAACAACGCCGCCGCATGAAGCGCCTCGAGTTCTGGCCCGCTTACTCCCAGTTCCTTCGCCACCTCGATTGCATATACGCGCACTCGCTGCAAGTGCTCGTGCGTTGTATGATCTTTTGCTTCGATCGCGAGAGCGAGCGCCTCGATGGTCCGCAGATGCAGATTCGCCATCTCCTCGACGTGGCGCTTCTCGTCTTCCAGCTTCCCCAGATAAAGCCGGTACGATCGATAAATCAGATACGCCACTGGAAGCACGAGCAGCGATGTTTCCCAATTGAATGTCCGGTTAAGCCAGGCAATGATTCCGGCGATCCCGGCTCCCACCAGGTAGTAAGGGAAAGACCAGAAATAGCAATCCACCAGAATCCGGCTCAGCGGCCGACCCTCGGTCAAAGAGATGACCATAGCAATTGAACCGGCATTCGCGATGAAATATACCGTCGCCGACAGTCCAAGTAGGACGGGAGCGTTTCCAATGACCAAATTAGTCAGCGGGTGGTGATATGTGATGTACGCAAGGGTGGTCGAAATGCAGCCGGCGCACACATTGAAGGTGAGCTGGATCGCTTTCGGTCTATCTGGAAAAAGGCACTGCGCTACCATCGCGAGAGCGCCCAAGATCAACGTCTCGCTATAGCTCAGTTCCAGCACTCCGATCAGAATGAAAAGGAAGTTGACGGACAGCGTTCCGGTGATGCCGGGAAGGTTCACCTTTAGTCGCGACGCCAGGACCGCAATTCCCAGATAACAAATGAACTCAGCGATGTTCTTGCTGCTCTGGTGAATTGCACCGTCGATCAGCGTGCCCAGACCCGTGAACACGACCAGAGCAATGAATAATCTCGCGATCGCGGACATACCATTCCCCGACCGCGTTTGCCCGGGCAGACTTGGAGCAATGCCGGTTGTGCCAATCATTCGATGAACACGGTTCGATGGGACACACGAATCCCCGAACTTCCTAGAATTAACAGCTAAGGTGCTTAGAAACCACGATGTGGAAGGATTTCGGGAAACTTACGTAACTTGCAATATCACTTTTGCACACGATTTCACAGACTGGATTACGGCACGGGTAATTTGAGCACTTGCGACTCTAGATCGGCCGCAACTTGGGCGATATTGTCCGGCTTTCCCATATCCCGCCAGTAGTATCCGTCTGCCCGGAAAGAGCCGATCTTCTTTCCCTGGCTAGCGAGCCTGAGATAGGCCGTGATGATCGAAAATACCCCCTCCTCATTCATCAGCCAAAGAAGGCGTGGCGAGATGATGTGCAGCCCCGAGAAGGCGAAAGGCCGAGGCTGTGGAGATGGATGTACGATCTCTACCCTGCCATCGTTTCCTGCTAGGCGTCCACATAGCCAATTCTCTTGGTCAAACAACAGATATCGAGAGGTTTTGCGGTCTTGAACAGCCAGCGTGGCGAGCGCGCCGCTTTCACGATGCGCCTTGAACATCCGTCGAACATCGATCGTACTGATCACGTCCACGTTGTGCAGTAGGAACGGCTCTTCTTCACCGACGCCTTCAAGAAAGAACCATCCCGCTTTCCTGAGGCCTCCTCCAGTGTCGAGCAGGATCTCTTCCCTGGAGATCTCCACGTGCATCCCAAAGTTGTCGTGTCTCTTCAGATAGTCGACAACCATGTCGGCAAAGTGATGGACATTCACAATCACTTCCCGGATTCCAAACGACGCCAGCCGGCACAACGTGATTTCCAAAAGTGTGTGTCCTGCGATCTCCACCAACGCCTTTGGGCGGTCATTCGTCAGCGGCTGCAGCCTGGTGCCCAGACCGGCCGCGAGGATCATAGCTCTCATGTTCCGGCTTTCTCCGCGAGAGCCCGTTCTGCTTTCATCCTCTCCAGTTCGCGATGCGTCACAGCCGCTTCTACTCCGCTCCGGTCGCGCAACCGTTTGGCCAACTGTTCCGCTAGATACACCGAGCGATGTTGCCCTCCAGTACACCCAAAGCAGATCATCAGATTCTTGAATCCACGCTGCTGGTAATTGCTTACACTCGCATCAACCAGAGCCATCACGCTCGCCAGGAACTGATGCACACTATCCTGCTGATTCAGATACTCGATCACCGGCGCATCCTTGCCGGTCAGCGACTTGAACTCTTCTTCTCGCCCCGGATTGGGAAGGCTCCGTCCATCAAACACAAAGCCGCCACCATTGCCAGTCTCATCTTTAGGCAGTCCTCTATGAAACGAGAAACTGACAATGCGGACCACGAGATTATCGGCATCCGACGCGAGTCTCTGTAGCTTCTCCGACGCCAGCATGCTGTGAAACGCTTCCAGCAGAGTGGGCAGCGCGATTGGAAGGGTCACGTTATGCTGCAGCCAACGCAGGTTCTTCAATGCATACGGAACACTCTGCAGAAAATGCACCTTCCGCTCATAAAATCCTCGAAAGCCGTAAGCCCCTAACGCCTGCAGGATGCGGATGTAGACGTAGGCGTAGTAATGCTGCATGAAGGCTTCGCGCTTCACATCGACGTAGCCATGCAGAGTGTCCAGATAGTGATCGAGCAACTGCTGCCGCAACTCAGGAGGCAGATCCGCCTTCGCGTCGTATAGGAGCGACGCCACGTCATACTGCAGCGCTCCCTTGCGTCCGCCTTGATAGTCGAGAAAGTACGGCTGCCCATCGCGAAGCATGATGTTCCGCGACTGGAAGTCCCGATACAGGAAGTAATCGCGTGGAGCGCTAAGGAGAAACTTGGTCAGACGGCCAAAATCATCCTCGAGTGCCTGTTCGCTGAACGGAATGCCTGCCAGTCTCAGAAAGTAGTATTTGAAGTAGTTCAGGTCCCAAGTGATCGACTGACGATCAAAACTGCCCCGGGGGTAGCACACTTTGTAGTTCAAATCCCGCCCCGCCTCGATCTGAAATCGAGGCAGGGTTGCAATCGCTTTTCGGTAGGCCTGGACGACTTCAGCAGTGACATTCTCGCCCTTGCGATTCTGCGACAGAAGCTCAAACAGGGAAGTGTCTCCGAGATCCTCTTCCAGGTACGCACTATGCTCGAGGTCCTCGCCGTAGATCTCGGGCACAGGCAAGCCGTGCTTTCGGAAGTGTCGCGAGAATTCCAGAAACGCGACATTCTCATCGTGGACACCGTAGAGAATGCCGATGGCGCTCTTTCCCTTTCCAGTCAGCCTTATAATCCTGCGTCCCGATCCGCCCAGTTCACCTTGGACTGGCGCGATCTGGTCGACTGGAAAATGGAAATGCTGCTCAAACAGGTTCTTGAGAATGTCCATGCAGTTGCTGTCGGCACCGTCTTTGTGCCCATTCCTCACAAAGATACCACCGAGGGGAAGCTCCAATTGGCATAGGCACCTTGACCCCAGCACCAAAGTTTTGGCTGCTGCAGCGGAGGGATGGGATCGGCAAGAATTCCCGCTAGAGAGCCATCGGCTCGGGCACAGCATTCGGACTACAAGCTCTGGTTCACAGAAGAGTTACTGACCGGATCTAATCGTTGCAATCGATCCTTACGCGGCGGCGTCTCTCGATAGCAGGCGGCCCACCTTGTCCAGCAGTTGGTCCAGACGGAACGGTTTGGGAAGAAATTCGCATCGCTCGAATGATGCCCGATGCCTTTCCACAATCTGCTCTGGAAAACCCGAGATGAACAGAAACCTTACTCTGGGCTCTACGGCTAGAATCCGCTCCATGCACTCAAAGCCATTCATGCCGGGCATAGCAAGATCGCTGATTACCAACTGAATCTTCTTCGCATGGTGGCGGAAGACTTCGACGCCCTCCCTGCCATCTTTCGCGGTAAGAACTCCGTAGTTGCTCTTCTGCAGGTATTGCCGGACCAACTCGAGCAACGCGGCTTCATCCTCGACGATGAGAATGGTTGCCAGGATCTCAGTCGCGCGATCCGACAAAGAAGCCGTGGATTCTCCTGCCTTGCGCGTGGTAGCTTCATTCTCAAGTGGAGGCAACGCCATCCAGACCGCCTCATAACCACCGGATTGGGGAATAGCTCAACAACTTTTGAACCGCGTATGCTATGTGTCCAACTGCTCCCCAGCCACTGTCAAAACTACTAGTGCTGGGAGGCCGGAAAGTCTTAAAACTCGCGAATGCTTTCGTCGTGAGGCCCCTTAAAGTTGCCTTCCCGAAATCCTGATTGCTCCCATCGAGGTCGGGCGCCGCCAGCAAGACTTGGCGCTAACGGCAACGAAGCCCACTACTTGCGGCCTGGATATCTGTCACTTTTGGAGTATGAAGGGCTCTAGGGCGGATCGTCTTGGGCGCGTCAGCGGAACTGTTCGGCGTCATCGCACTGATGTGGCACGACTCTGACACCTGGCAAAGCCTGCAAAAGATCTGGAGCCTGCCTTTTGGCATCATTATGGGCCGGTGTCTGATGACGGTTCAAATTGCCGGAGGGATCCGGGATACAGCACCCGCGGACCGCGCGCTCCGCTTCCGTCATTCTCGGCATTGTCTATTTGCTTTTCTCGCTTGCCTGCATCCTGGCATCATCTTCGCACCAACCGTTTACGACCAATACGGGAGCTTCTTCGAACAGTTTTCCTTGCTCTGCGGCGCGCTTGCATTGTTCACTGCCACCGATGCAAATACAACGAGGTCGCAATCGCTCGGCAGACTGGCACGCCGTGGAATAGGCGTATGCGCGATTTCATTTGCACTGACTCAGATTATCTATTTTCGTGTGATGACTGACTTGGTCCCAAGGTGGATTCCGCCAAGCAGATGTTTTGGGCATTACTCACGACCATTGCATTTGCACTCGCGGCGATTGCCCTTCTCATCAATCGTCAGGCAAGACTCGCAATACGTCTGATGACGATGATGCTGGTACTCTTTGGCGTGATGGTTTGGATTCCGCGCCTGATCGCTCACTCCGAGGCACATCTGAACTGGTCCGAATTCGCCCTGACTTTTCTGATTGCCGGGCTTCCTGGATGGTGGCTGATTTAAAGTCGTTATGATTTATGCGGTCCTGACGTGCCGCTTCATTTCGACGACCGTCGGCGGCTTAGTTCTCGGTCGAGGCCTGTTCGAACTGGTGTTTCTCATACCTCCGTCGGACTGTATCGCGGAACCGTGTTCCAGCACTAGCGTAATGCTTCAAACAGATCGACATCCATTCCTCTGTGATCCTTCGTGCGCCCTATGGTTACAGCCTTTGCCTTTTCACCCAACACATCCATTATTCAAATCGAGGTGCACGATTTAACTCTCATTTTTCCGACGAACTACATTAGTACGCTGTTTCCGCGGCTCATAATGAACGAGGAAATTACCATCTCGTGACACCGTAATGACGCTTTGCGCATCTCATCGGTCTCTAATATCCCGCAGGAGCGATGCTCATGAAATATCCATGGATCTGCTTATTGCTCGGGGCGACGACATTTCCTCTCACCAGTCACGGCGCACCCCGCCTCGCCCCCGAGGGCGTTCAGGTTATCGAAGTTACCGCCAAGAAGTACCAGTTCAGTCCGTCACCGATTCGCGTAAAACAAGGAACAAGAGTTCAGCTGAAAATTACCGCAATGGACCACGCGCATGGTTTCAGGATCTTGCCTTTCGCAAGTGGAGCCGAAACGAAAGCGAGCCCGGGTCTCGTTTTCTCCTCTGCTCAAGGTTGCGTGAAGATCGAGGAGGGCCATACCGAGACGGTCGAATTCGTGGCCCAAGCCCCTGGGACCTATCCATTTAGTTGCTGCGTTCACTGCGGATGGAAGCATCGCTCAATGAAGGGCGACCTCGTTGTCGAGCCGTGAGGGCGAACGATTGAGAGTGAAGTTCTTACTCATGTGCACTACTGCTTAAGCTGAAACACGGTCCCGCTACCCGAAAGGCCACCTGACGAAGTCGCGCCGTCGAGAACTTCCTTCGTAGAATTACTCCCGCGCCCGGATCAGAGCCGTCGCCGCCTCCCTCGAAGTCGTAGAGCGTGGTCTTGGTCCACGTGTCGCCGCGTATCGAGGAAGGCGACCACCTGAAAACCGTGCCGGCGTCAAAGAATCCGCCGGTCGCCGTTACCCCGTAGAGGTTACCCCGATCTGTCAGCGATCAAGCCGTTCAGTGGATATACGCCGTCGTTTGCACCCTGGAATTCGTACAGCGTAACCGCGGTCCATGGCTGGCCCGGCTGAAGAGGCGGCGTCAGTTGAAAAACTGTGCCGTCATTGTTTGCGGCGCCCAACCCGGTTGTGCCGAAGAGATCAGCAGGCCATCCTAGACGCAGCGCTCCCACTGCGGCGGTCGTGCCGAAGCGGAGAGCACACTCATGCTCCAGGTGCTTCGGCCAGAAGCAGGAGGTCCTAGCCTGAAAACGGGTGCCATCATGCGTGGTTCCGTAAACCGCTCCGTTTTATCCAGAACGACTGCGCCAAGAGGGTCGATTCCATCACCCCGCTTAAATGCATGTAGTACTTTAAAGGTCCACGACTCCCCATTCTGCCGCGCCCCGAGTTGGGACATCGTGCGTAAGGCCCGCCGAAGAATACCGCACCGTAAGACTGCCCGATGGGTCGAAAGTGAGAGCACCAAAACAATACCCACCATCTCGCTCTTCAAGGAAATTGTGCAGCACGCTCTCAGTCCACGGACCGTCCACACTCGACGGAGGAGCCAAGCGGAAAATCGTTCCATCGTTCGTAGCCCCGCCGTTCAGGGTCGCGCCCTAGAGGTTCCCGCTCCGGTCGAAAACTACACCTGCGTTTGAAAAAGAGCCGTCTTGCCCCCGGAAAAACTATAGAGTTGAGTTTCACTCCAAGTCCCATCCGGGTTGCGCGAGAGTTTGAAGACAGTGCCGAAACCAGCCACGGGGTCGGCTCCGTCACTTGCGCCCGCGAAGCTGTGGAGCACAGTCTCGTTCGCGCTTTCCGCATAAGTACTCTCCAGAAAAATCCCACGAAGGCCAGCCGATACTGGCGATCGTCCCAACCACTTCAAAGGGCACGCTATTGATAAGAATTCTGCTGCCGATGACAGGCCGTCCGGGAAACAGGATACGAACGAATTCACTACCGATTATGCACACATTGTTGCGCTGCTGTTCGTCGGTCCAATTCAGCCGGCGACCCTGGTCCACGGGCTGGCGCCGGATGTCATAAAACTGTGGCTCGGCCCCATCCACATACCCGTTGCTGCTGCCATACTCGCTCACCAGGCGAAGGTCGCCGCGGTAGATCACTGGCGCGGCATTGCGAACATACGGAGAATTGTGAATGTCCAGATAGTCTTGATAGTCGAGGTGGTAGTGGCGAGAAGAAAGCTGGCTGCTGCTCACAGCGGGCACACGACCGTTATAAATCTGCATGTAATCTTCGCCGAAACTCGCCAGGCTCTTTTCGGTCCCCGCGCGAAAGCCTTCGCCTAGCCCAACGAGAAGCAGCAGAGATCCCACGCCCCACGCGATTCCAAACATAGCGAGGAAAGCGCGCAGTTTGTGCGCCCACATGGCGCTCAAAACCTGTCCGAAGCTGTCGAAAAATCGCCGCACAGATAATCTACGAATACGAGGCAAATAAAGTTTCTAATCTGCAATCATTTCTTCGGTTCAAGAGTTTGCGTCTGATAGGGACGATGTGAGATGTAGAGACGAAGTAAGTCCCGGGATTGCAATACCAGCCTTTCGGTTTTCTGGATCAACTCGTAGCTGCGGCGGATCGACTCGCGCGTGCCATCCCCCATTTCCCAAAGGTCGCGAGCCCGTCTCCGAAACCTAGCCATCAAACCAACGCTATCCGCGCGCCGTTCGAGACGCAGTGATTGAAATCACGAACTCTGGAAGAGTTCGCAGCACTCAGGTTGCGGACTGCTATACGTCATTTCAGCGCAGGGAAAGCAGTGCACTGCTCCACAGTGGGAGAAATCGTGCTTCCGTCCGCATTTTGACCGACCCGAATCACACCGCGGTCCGTAGAACAAAATATCCGTTTGCCAGTGCGATCGAAAACATCCGGCGCCGCGCTGGCTAAGTAACTTGTATTCAGTCCGCCCGACGCATTTCCACCAACCGCGACAAACCGATATCCCGACTTCTCTCCTCCAGCCAGGCTCTGATCCAGCAGACAAGCTGTCTCCGCCGATTTGGTACACGGCTCCGCCCCACCCAACTGCCCCAGCGACTCCGCATAGCCTCCATACGTCGCCTGATAAGAAGCTTCCGAGGTATTGATCGCTCGAATCGACGCCACTGCCGACGCCTCATTCGCATGAATCATCATCTCCCGCATGCCCGGGATCGCAATCGCCAGCAGAATGAAAATCACCGCCACCACAACCATCAACTCCATCAAGCTGAATGCTTTCGTCTGCCTCATGGCTGTCCTCCAATCAGTCGGAGAACGAAGCCTGGCATTCAGCTTGCAGAAAAACGTTGGGCGCGACGGCGAATTTCGGAGCCGAAAGCCAGAAGCCAGAAGGCCGGAGCCTGAAGCCTCTCTTGTACTTGAGTAACTTTGCATCGCAATGTAGGATTCCTATACTAGCAATACAGGAACCCGATAATGCCCAAACGTATTCGCTCCAAAATCGCCCGGGGCAGCGCCGATTTTGCGATCTTGTCGCTGCTTGCCGAGAAGCCGCTGTATGGATTCGAAATCGCCCGGCAGATCGGCGAGCGTACCGGAGGCGCCCTCAAGTTCACTCTCGCCTCCCTCTACCCGCTGCTCTACGACATGGAAAAGCGCGGATGGGTCGAAGCCCGCTGGCAGGCGAACGCCGCCGGACGCGACCGCCGCTACTATCGGCTCACGCAAACCGGCCGTCGCCAACTCGCACCTCTGCGCCAAGAGTGGCGCTCATTCTTCCACGCACTCGACGCGCTCGCAGGAGTCAGCAATGCCTGATTGGAGAAAACTGGTTCGCAAACGTTTGTCCTCGGCCGAACTGCCGGACGGGAAACGTGAAGACGTCGTCACCGAGTTAGCCACTCACCTGGACGAGACGCACGAGCATGCCTTATCGAAGGGATTGACCCGCAGCGCTGCAATCAAGCTCGCTTTACAAGAAGTGGCAGACTGGCGCGTTCTGGCCGCAGCAATCGACGCAGCACGATCGGAGTCGGAGTAGGGATCACGATCGCTCATGACCCCCTCCACCGAGCCGGATGAGCGGCGTTACCGCATCCGGCTCCCACCTTGGGTGAACACGCCCAAGCGCACGAGGGGATAAGGATGACAAACCTCAGCCGGCGGAAACCATTTCGCAATGTAGCGCCGCATGCGACGCCACGGCAGATGATTACCCTGGCTGCGACGGCGCAACACCGTCTGCCACAGATAACCCACCGCCTGGCGAAACGCGCCCAGCGCCGGGCCGTTCATGGGCACCCCGTAGTAGCGGAAGTGACCCATCAAGACCGAGCGCAGATACGTTCCTGGTTCCCGAATGGGCGTGTGCAGGCGTCGCCGCAGCTCTTCTTTCCAGGCTCGCAGCTTGGCTGGCCACCTCTGTCGTATCGTCTGTCGCAGCACCGTGAAGTGTCCCTTCCGAGTTTTCCCGCAGCTATGCGTAAAACCCAGGAAGTTGAAGGTCTCCGGTTTGCCGCCGCCACGCTTTCGTCGATTCTGTTCCGCAAAGCGGCCAAACTCGACGATGCGGGTTTTGTCGGCATGCCGTTCAAGGCCAAACCGCGCGAACCGCTCGCGCAGTTCCGCCAGAAACCGCTCTGCTTCATGGCGATGTTGGAAGCCCGCGACGAAGTCAGCGGCGAAACGCACAAAGATTACTTCCCCACGCGCTTGCTTCGGTCTCCATCGCTGAACCCAGAGGTCGAGAACATAATGGAGATAGATGTTCGCCAGCAACGGGCTCACACTACCGCCCTGCACCGTTCCTATCTCGCTCTGAACTCGCCTGCCCTCTGCCAGCACGCCTGCCTTAAGCCATTTCTGGATCAGGCCCACGACGCGCCGGTCGGCTACGCGGTACTCGATAAATTTCACCAACCCTCCCTGATCGAGAGTGTCATAAAACTTGCGGATGTCGGCATCGAGCACCCAGTTCACTTTTCTCGTTCCGATCCCAACCGCCAACGCATCCCGCGCTTGATGCGGGCTGCGCCCCGGCCGGAA
>Ga0126371_10000063_pt1 | contig 73249 bp, 75 predicted proteins | sample PanSoiMetaPlot_4_FD_110145 | JGI IMG/M metagenome (GOLD analysis project Ga0126371, IMG submission 110145) | Tropical forest soil microbial communities from Panama - MetaG Plot_4 | ecosystem: Environmental > Terrestrial > Soil > Tropical forest > Bulk soil | place: Panama | collected 2016-02-17
CTCGAACTGGTTTCCGTACCGCCTGACTTGGACGCCGCAGAGTCTGTCAGCCTCATCCTGAACTATGTCACGGCTTATCAGATGCTGCATCGCTCTGCTAAGGTCAGATCGGGCCAGCGCGTGCTGGTTCACGGCGCCTCGGGCGGAGTCGGCTCGGCACTGCTGCAGCTGGGGCGTCTCGCCGGTGTCGAGATGTACGGTACCTGTTCACCGCGAGGGGCATCGACCGTTTCCGATTTGGGCGCTGTTCCAATTGATTACCAGCATCAGGATTTCCTTGAAGAAATCCATCGCCTCACAGGTGAGGGTGTGGACGTGGTGTTTGACGGCCTGGGCGGAACGAACATCTGGCGTTCCCGCACGGCTCTTCGCCGTGGAGGGAAAGTAGTGGCCTATGGCCTTACTGCCTCGCTAAGTGGGGGACGACTGGCCTCGGGTCATTCGAGTGGTCGCCATCGTTTTCGAGAAATCGCTATCTTCGGGTTGTACATCGCTGCTGGCTGGCTTTTCCCGGGTCGCAAGCGGGTTGTCCCCTATAGCATCCAGTGGCTTAAACGACTGAAACCGGAACTTTTTCGCAAGGATCTGCTCGCCGTATTTGATCTTCTAAAACAACGAAAGATCAAACCGCTCATCGCGCAGCGATTTCCGCTGGTTGAGGCAAGACGCGCGCACGAATTGCTTGGGAATGGAGGCGTCATAGGCAAATTCGTGCTTGTACCCAATGCCAGCCTTTCGTTTTGATTCTTCGCTGACGAACCAAGAGAGTGCGTGCCCTCCGTTTTTATCGAGGGGCACCCTACATTTTGTAAGCTCCATATATTGGAACCAAAGGCAAGACGGTGGGACACCGTCCTCCGGCGAACGTTGTGAACTTGCACCGCGAAGGGTGCGGCACCCGGCACGAAACTCAAGGACCAAAACCAGGGCTGGTCAATCTTCATCTTAATCCCGCCCTTGCGAACTCCACGCGAGGATGTGCCACCCGACCCGTCGAGGATGGGCACCCGCCATGGGAGATGCATCAGTGTCCCTGTACAACGGTCGCAGAAGAAGTCAGCTTCAGAGTGGTTCCCAAGCCCGCATAAACATCGTGGTCACCGATAGCCCTCTGGAGGGCAACAAAGGCCGGTTCTCCCGTGCTCTGGCCCGGGGCAATATCGTCCTCTTTGAAACGATCATGCAATGCAATGACGATCCTTTCAATTTCCGGATCTAGCGTTACGACTAGATGTAGGCCCGACGATGAAGTGAATGTGTGGGTTGATCGTGCTCGCCGATTCGACAATTCTATCGATACCCGGATGTGAACAACCGACGATGAAGGATCAGCCCTTCGGGAAGTGTTAATGGCTAGCGATACTTCCCGCAATTCGAATGTGCCCGGCTTGTCAGCAACAAGCGTCAGCAGGTGAATGTCCGGTGCGATCTCGGTATTCTTATCGATTAATTGAAAAGTTGCTTCGGGCCAGGCAGAGCCAAATGCATAATCTCAGGTGGCGCACCGTTGTAGTACCCTCTCTCAGGCGGGAGTGATGTTTCCTTGCGATAGAAACCACTCGCCTTGGCGAATTCTGGCCAAAGGCGTCGTAAAGAACGGTGATTTGGGCCTGCGGCGGATTCAGCTGAGCGCCTGCGGCGGCAGAATTCTTTAGGCGAAGTCCTGGCAAACCAAGGGCCAACATGGAAACCCACACGCAGTAGCGGAGCTTCATTTCCCTCCTCAACTGAACGCTCAGATCACTTCAAGATGGGATGGCGGCAAGAGTCGATACCAAGCGAACTTGGCGGATGGCGCACCCTTTATTTGGGAATCTGACGCAAAGACCGAAACGGGAAAGGAAGGCCGACCGCCAGGTTTGTGTTGACACTCTAAATGTGTATGGAGTATACATACACAGCACAATTTGCCATGTTTCTGACCATCGACACAGCGGACGCGCGCCCGATTTATCAGCAGGTCGTTGATGGCATCAAGGAACTGATTGCACGGGGGAAGCTGGCCGAGGGGGCGCCATTGCCGCCTGTTCGGCAATTGGCTGCGGATCTGGGAGTGAATCTGAACACTGTCGCTACTGCTTACCGGGAGTTACAGAAGGATGGACTGATCCTGATCAGGCATGGATCGGGTTCGGTGGTTGCGTCGCGCACCATTACGGAACGGAGCCGAGATGAGCTGCTGCGGCCATTGCGCACGGCGCTGACCGAGTTGGTCCTGTCCGGTCTTTCGCCGAACAAGATTCAGAGCATTGTGATGCGCGAGTTGAGACTGGCAGGGAAGGAAGGCAAGTAAGTGCATTCCGACAAGTACGCCATCATCATCTACATTTTTTTCTGGGCGGCCCGCATTAACGGCTGTATCCGTCGCGGGCTCCAGCCTCTGCGCCGCGGCCGAGATTGGTTCTTTGACGTTCCCGTGCAGTCCGACTTCTATGCCGTCGGTGGCCGGAAACTCCTGCGCGCGTATTGGATAAGGATGTTGATCCCTTTTGGCATCGACATTCCTATCGCCGCCGCCATTTTCTTGAGCGGACGCCTTTTGTATTTGAACTTTCTCGTCCTGTTTCTCTCCGCTTTCATACACATCAATCACTCCTTCTCGGTGAATCTGGCGGAGCGGCAGGCGCGTTCCATTGCAGCACCTCAGGCTGAGAAACCCGTAGCTCGTATAGCGTTGTCGTTGAAGCCGCGGCGGCTACGCGACTACACGAATTCCAAACTGGAATGGACGCTGGCGCTCTCCAGCGCGTTTGCTCTTGCCTTGCTTACCCGGTATTACTTGGCGACACCAGAGCACCACGATGTGCGCCTGGTATTTGGTGTTCCGATCTTCCTCCTGTACTTGCAGGTTGGCATTTTGTTTGTGAAGCGACTAGTGCTGGCATGGCGGACACCGGTACCCCAGAGTCAGGCGGCCGAACACATGGAAGCGCGCGAAGAAACGCGGAAGTACTACGTGAGGGTTTGCGATTGGCACCGCGTTGGCATCGCCGCTGCGATTCTTTTCTGGCCGATCAGGCTCAGCACGTCCGCCGGCGGCCTTGACCGGCTTCTCAGCACCTGGTTCGGCATCTGGATCGCGATCAGCATTGTCTCTTTCGTCTGGATCGAGATCCGAAGACAGCAATTGCTGACGCTGGCTTTGCGTGTGCGTCCGGTAAAACTCCAGGATTTCTTAGAACGGTCCGAGATAGCAAGATGGCCCGTCTGCTATCAGCCTTCAGTGCCGATGCTGGTAATCAAGGGTCCCCATGGTTATTCGCTCAACCTCGGGAACGGACTCGCTCATTTTGGAGCTGCTTATCTGCTTGGTCTAGCTGCAGTGATCGCTTTTTTGCCCAGGCACTAAAGACCTAAATTCCCGAAGAGGTTCGAACGAACAGGAGCAAACGATGGCTGCGACGAGCGCTTTACCTTCCCAGGAGCCGGCTCCTCGACGGCGGCTTACACCGCGTATGCGCATTCTGGTGTGGACGGCTCGAGTGGCATTGGTATGGGTATTGATCAAGGTCATTCGGAACCCCTGGCCACTGCTGCGCAGCAGAACCTTCCCGGCTTTGCTTCTGTGGATCGGCTTCTCGATCTACTGGGGGATCGCAGGACGGAACTCAGCACCCGCCGAGAAGCCGGAATCGCGCGCCTCGAAATGGTTCCATCAAGTCATGCTCAACCTGGCTCTGCTTCTGCTGTTTTTGCCAGTGCCCGGCTTGACCGGCTGGTTCCTGCCGCAGCGCTTCCACTATTTCGTAGCCGTCGGCGCAATCATTCAGGCTGCATTCATTCTGCTCGCAGTGTGGGCCAGGCGGCATCTGGGAAGAAATTGGAGTGGGGAAGTCAGAATCGGAGTGGGCCACGAATTAGTCCGCACCGGACCATATCGCTTTTTGCGTCATCCGATCTACACGGCAATGCTCGGTATGTTTCTGGGTACGGCTATCTCATCCAGCCAGTATCACTCGCTGATCGCCTTGGCAATGTTAGTGCTCGCCTATCTGCGCAAGACAAGGCTAGAAGAGCAGATCCTGCAACAAACGTTTGGCAGTAACTATGAGAACTATCGGCGCGAAACATGGGCGCTGGTGCCTTTGCTCTTCTAACGACGCTAAGAACAGATTGCCTGGTCCGGTTCATTCCCGTGGCCAAGCTTGAAACGCCAGCACCTCGAACACTTGTTCCATACCCGACTTGCGTGAGCTACGTCAAAACTTCATCCGAGGAGGATGAATGCTGGCGGATTTGCGTGACGCCGGGTACTCCAACATTTGATCTTGTTTCTCTTATTGAGCCTGCACAACGGGTGCCCTACCCTCCGCGATGTCCGGTGGGCTGCGATGATGTCGGCAACTCCTGGGTTGAGTTTCTGATTTTACATAAATGCTCAGTCGCGCGTAGATTCCGAGTATGGGAAAAGAAAGCCAGTACAGCCTCCGGTACTGGGGAGAACATGGCAGCCCACCCTCGAAAGTCGCGGAGGGCACGGCACCCACTCTTTGGGTTTGTCAGCGAAAATGATAAGAGACTGGGGATGCAATATAAAAGGGCGCCCTTTGAGAGTAGTCTGCAGTGATCTTCAAACACTCAGCTACTCAGGAAAGGAGCACCCTCATGAGTGACGTTAAGTGTATTGGTCTGGATGTTCACAAGACAAGCATTTCCGCGGCGGTGCTGGATGAGAGCGGCAAGCTGGTGATGCAAGCGGTGTTCATGACCAAGGCTGCCGCCATTCTCGGATTCCTTCGCCGAATATCTGGCAGCTTGCGTGTCACCTTCGAAGAAGGGACGCATGCCGCGTGGATGCACGGTCTGTTGCAGTCGCAGGTATCCGAAGTGCTGGTAGGTAATCCGCGCAAGAATGCTCTGCTGAAGAGTGGCAACAAGAGCGATCAGATCGACGCGCGCAAGTTGGCGGAGTTATTGCGTTCGGGAATGCTGTCGCGGGTCTATCAGGACGATACGCAGACGCTAATGCTCAAGGAACTGGGTCGCAGCTACCGCTCGCTGACCGACGACCCCACGCGAGTGATGCGTCGGCTCAAGGCACTGTATCGCAGCCTGAAGATTGCGAGTGACGGGAAGAAACTCTACCCCCGCTGCCGCCGGGAACAGCGGTTGAGCCAGGTGCAACAGACGGGACCACGCTATCGTGGCGAGCGCAGGTTCGAGCAGCTGGACAGCCTGCAGGCTCTGCGCCGGCAGATACGCTGCGATCTCATCGAAGAAGGTCGCAAGCATGCGGCCATCGCAGTGCTCAGCAGATTCCCTTTGTGGGACCGATCGTTCGGCCTTGCTGATGGCGCGCGTGCAGACCCCGTTTCGCTTTCCGCACCAAACGCCAGTTCTGGGCCTGCTGCGGACTAGCTCTCGAGACGCGCAGCAGCGCCGATCACCAGGTCATCGACGGCGAGCTCCGACGCAAGAGCTGTACGCTCATGGCCGGAGAGTATAGCAAGCTGCTGTGCGCGGCCCGCCCCACCGAGATGAGTGAGCATTACGTCGTCTCCTTCAGACTGGCCCAGCGGAAGTAGGCTGCTGCGTGCGGTCGCGTGTGGCAAATCGCTATTGTTTCTCTATTTGAGAGTTCAAAGAATTAAACACAAATAGAATCTCCGACCCGCACCCACTCGCACTCGCAAAGGTCGCAATCCTCCGGTCAACCGGCGAGCCTCGCGGTGCGGACGAGCGCTCACACCGGACGGAGCGTGGCAGGGTCTATCACCGTTCAAAAGATGATGGAGGACGAACGTAGTAGTCGACCTTGCATTGCATGTCTTTAAATCTTTCTTTCATTAATTGCTGCAACGGACTGCCGACGACCCGTTCTGAACTCGCACCCTTCAAACCGCGAAGGGTGTGGCTCCCGGCAACTCGACAGATGCAGTGCAAATGTCGCTCTTTTGCAGCATTATGCAACATCATTCATCTTGACAGCAACTCTGGATGCTATAGACTGCCACACCTCCCCACTGTTTGCGGTTAAAAGCAAAAGCAAGACAATACTCAGTGCTTTTACGGCAACGACACCCACTCAGCCGATTTGCTAGATTGACGGCCTCGTGTTGAGGATCGAGGCGCAGCAGAATGCGGGTGGACGTGAAAGGGGTTGAAGTGAAAGGTACGACCATCTTCGCGGTTCTCCTAATCACAATTCCGCTATCGTTCTACTTACACGGCTACCAGAAGCCCAAGTCCGCGCCAGTCGTCGCTCCCAAGTCCACAGCCGAATCGGCTAATGACTGTCCTAAACACATCGTCGTCGGCTCCTACACCTACGAACTCGTAGCGGACGACCCAGGAGGCACTGAGCGCGCAACTATCAACTACGACCGTGAGGTCATTGTCGTTGCCCCGGATCTTCCACGGGACATCAAGACCGAAACCATCATCCACGAACTGGAACACGCGGCGGCACACGAAACCATCGGACGCACAGCCGACTACTTCCAGCACCACACCTACCGCGATGACCAGTGGATCGAAGCAACAGCGCCGATTCTGACGAAGACCTTGCAGCGGTACCCAGAATTGCTGACTTGCGAACTGAACTGAAAAGTCCTTTTCTTTACTCGGCGGACTGAAAGCCGGGCCGTCTTGGTTCTTATCGGTGAGCACCTGTTGCAGATGGATTCCAGAAGCGGACAGGCTGAAGATGTGGCGCGGCAAATCGCGGATCGCAGCGACCTGCGATGCGAGCCGCATCCTCCCCTACGCCGAACAGCAATCCAGATTTCGCATTGTGCAGCCATGGCAGTCCGACGAAGTACAACCCGGGATAGTCGGTTACGCCGCTCTTCTGAATTGGATATCCATCGCTGTCCACGATGGGAAGGCAGACCATGCTGAAGTCGAAGCTGTAGCCAGTCGCCCAGATTACGGCGGTGATGTTGGCGTCAACTAAATTCAGCTCGCGGATTTCTTCCAGCTCGTATCCATCGCGGAGTATGGGAAGTGTCTCTGCCGGGGCATAGATGCCATTCTGTTCTATGAATTCGTCAATCTTCTTTATGAAGTCGGACTCAAATTGGTCAGCGCGCGCCAGGTTCTCTTTCAGATCCGGAGCGAGGAGGATTCGCCCATCGCTTATGCCTTCAAGGTGCCCGAGCAGCGTCACACCATCCCTAACAAACTGATGTAGGTTCAATGTATGACCGCCGTCTTTCCCAGAGATCTGAGGCTTGGCGGCAAACTTTGCCTGCCGTGACGGAAGTTGGTCTGCCGAGCGATTGTAAGTTCCCATCTGGGCCAGCCACCAGTTGGCGTCCTTACCCCGATAGCGGCGAGGAACGCGGGCTGCGCGACCTACGGACAGGTAGACTATGCGCCCGCTCTGGTACAGCTCCTCTGCGATCTGAGCGCCCGATTGTGCGCTGCCAACGACCAGAACCGAACCCGCTGGGAGCCGTTGCGGATTCCTGTATTCATCCGAATGAATCTGTCTTATGTCTGGTGGAAAAGAGGCGCTGATGGCCGGCACCTTCGGCTTCTGATAGAGTCCAGTTGCCACAACAACGTTATCAGCTTCAAATGTGCCGCTGTTCGTATCGACAATGTAGCCACGACCGCAGACTTGCGGGGCAACGCTCTCAACGCGCACCCCGTAGCGGACCGGCAATTCGAATTGTTCTACATATCTTTCGAAGTACGCAACGATCTCGTCGCGTAAGAGGAATCCATCCGGATTGTTGCCAGGAATCTCAGCTCCGGGCAGGGCGGATTGCCAGTTCGGCGTATTCAGCGTGAACGAATCCCAGCGATGGTTGCGCCATGCATTGCCTGCTTGCCCAGCTTGTTCAAGAACGATGTGCGGTCGGTTCTTCTGCTTCAAGTAGTAACTGACTGCCAGCCCGGCTTGTCCGCCGCCGATAATGATTGTTTCCACACGGGTAGTCATCCCTCTTCCTCCATTTGTAAAACCGCATGTACAGATGAAGGGCGTTCCGTCGGGATACATCAGTAGTTTTTATGGGGGATTAGAAATGCTTATCGGCAAGCAGACGAGCGCGATCGAGGGCGAATCTGCGAAACGCTCCTGCGGCGCCATGCGGCTCAGGACCAGTTCGGGAAACGAGAGCAAACTGACGCTTAACCTTCACGCCCTCGATGCTGATAATTTTTATAGCACCGAGTTCGAGTTCTTTTGAAATAGCCCAGCGCGACACGAAGCCGAGGCCAAGTCCAGCCTCAGCGCCAGACTTGATGGCTTCGGTTGAATCCAGCGCCATGACTTTCCTGAAGGACTTCAGCTTGAGGCAGGCTTTCTCGAGAGCAGTCTCCACCGCCTGCCGAGAGCCTGAGCCCTCCTCGCGTATGAGAAAACAGGAAGCCTGCAGCTGATTGCGTGTCAGATGATCGGAGTCGAATTGTCGTGAGGCAATCAGAACCAACTCGTCCTCCATAAATGGCTCCATGCGCACGCCGCGATCTCGCGCGGGACCCTCAATCAGGGCGATACAAACTTTGTCTGCGACTAGAGCCTTCACAATCTCACGCGTGTTGCCGCTCTGCAGCGAAAACTGAACGCGCGGATTTTCGGCGAGAAAGGCGCCAAGTAGCCGCGGCAGCACGTACTGAGCGATGGTGGTCGAAACTCCGATCAGGAGATCACCGGAAATGGTGTCATCTGCCCCGCCAAGCGCGTGTTCTGCTTTGGAAACAAGATTCGCAATATTGCTTGCATAGCCCAGCAGGGTTGAACCCTGCTGCGTAAGAGAAATCTTTGCTCCTGAACGGTCGAAGAGGCGCACGCCAAGATCTTCTTCGAGAGCTTTGATTTGAAGAGTGACGGCCGGTTGCGTCAGGAAAAGGTGTTCGGCGGCCTTACGAAAACTCAGGTGCTCGGCAACCGCGCGAAACACCTTCAGGCGAAAATTCTCTAGCTGCGCCATCGAATGATTATCATGCTTGAGGTTGCCATCTGTCCCCTGGTTCCGCCAAACAATCGCTACAGCAGTTCATCCATTGCAACAGAATCAGCGGGCCCTCCAGCATGCCGCCAGGTTCTACGAGTTAAAGATGATGTCGAAAAACATCGTCACGAAATACAGTTGAAAATTCTCCCTGCATAGCGCTGCAGCGCGATTGCCGAATAACGGGCAAGCATAAAGTACCACTACGGGAATACCAGCTTCCGGATTGCCCACGCATCGCGATTTTTGATGAGTGGGAATACGAGGAATGTATTTCTCAATCTCCTGACTTAAATCCGTAATGGGAAAACAAACAGCGACTTTCAAAACCAGGAGATCCGGCGGCATCGCCATTCCACTCGAAAACCACTCATCGTGTTTATGGCAATACAAATTCGATGCCATATCGGGGAGCAGCCTCGAGCATTCTTTGTACCTCGCCGTACGCGGGCTCATCTGCTGGCGGCAACGTCATGGCAAGCGCCGGCACACTGAATTCCTTGAACCATTTTTCCAGCCCGGCGGGAGTGAGCAGAATGAGCATCCGGCTCTGCTCCGATTCGATTGTGAACGAATGGGGCACATGGCGCGGTAAGAAGAACATTGCTCCGGCCGTTCCCTTCATTGTGCGATCGCCGACCGAAACGACGACCTCGCCTTCCAGTACGTAAAAGATCTCATCTTCCCAATGATGGATATGTGGAGGAGGCACATTGCCTCTCCAGGCGACCGCTTCGATCAATGCGAATTGCCCCTGCGTGTCTTCCCCGGTAGCCAGAAAGGTCATCAACGAACCGTTGTACCAGACCGAACGATCCAGAGACTGCCGTCCGTTGCTAAATGCGATGGATTTTGTTGATTTCATGTTTGCTGCGTCCGGCGCTGCGCCGGCAGAACTGATTTCGTGGTCACTGATTTCCAAGTCAATGATCTGCTGTGTCATATAGTTGCTCTCCTTTACTAAACAGCGTTTGCTAAATCAGGATTGAAGTCTGGCGCAAAGATAGATCCGCGTCCAATCAGTAATTTTCATTGGCGATAACCCGGTCTTATCGCCTCTCTAAACCCTGACTAGATGACTGTCATAAACACGTTTGGATGTTGAAAAAGTAAGTGCAGGATGGGTTCTATAAGAGCAGTTGACCGTCCCCGGACAGGGTCAACTGCTTTTATAGAACCCGTCAACCGACTCTCTTTTCATTCCTCTGCTCCTTTTATTGCGCACGTGATCGATTCACTCCCATTCATCCTGATCCTTTGTCTCTTCGCCTTTGTCATTAGTGATCGTCACGAGCACCTTGTTCTCGCCGGGATACTGACCCTTCTGTGTCATGGTTCGCTGCCATTTGTTAACAGGGGGAGAAATTTGCCGATTGTATTCAGGAGAACCGTTTACTTCTATTCGTGCCGCTGTGATTGTCTCGCCAGCAGCGGCTTTGGCTGTAACCTGAATATCCCATCCCAGAACAGGATTCCGTGAATGCTTCACATCAATGTCCATCGTCAACGACTCCCGGTACTATGGAACCACCGTTATGCTGCTAACAGGATGTATCTCCATCCACTTTGCGTGATTTGTGTCCCGCACATAACTGCCTACTATGCGCACGTGGCTCCCGACCGACGGAATCGCGATCGGACTGTGATAGCTCGCGCAAGCTGGCTGCGCACCTGCCTGAGTGACTGAGAACCTGCATACGATCTCGAAGACGAGGTTCCCACCCCCGATGGTTATATTCCCTGGATTCAGGAGATCCTGGAACTGCGGATCAACCTTCAGCCACCCATGTGTGTCCCCGTCAGCTTTCACCAGCGCACCGCGTAACGTGTGGATCACTGGCGTGCAGTTTGCGATTCCCAACCGGGCCCGAGTTCCTAGTCTCTGGACACCTTTGCAAGCGAGGTACGCCAACATGGGCTAGTCGTGTACTCACTTGCTCCCTTCGCCCGCATCGCGTAAACAAGGAGATCATTTCCTACGACGAGGAAGTTAGCCCAAAACTGATCGTACCCTACGGGAGCATATTTAAGTTCCACAACCGGCATCTCAAACTTCTCACCCACAACACCCTTCCAAACTCGACTGACGTGAAAAACTGCGATGCGTTTTCTCGGCTGCAATATCTCGGTGAGTATAAGTCGCTGGGCGTCGTGCACCTCTATACACCTCGGCGTTCTCGAATGCTTCGGCCACCGTGTTTGGCGGACACGACATTCCCCGAGCAACGTCGGCAAGCGTACAAGCAATCATCACAGCGATCACAATTGCCGAAATCCTGAGGCTTCGGGTATTCATGCTACGCATGTTAATCCCCATCAAAGGAAAGTTGCACCGTGCAAAACGAATCCTCGCGTCAGCGAAACCGGCGAGTCTCACAGCATTGTTCTGGAGAAGTAATTTCCTCAACTATTCAGGAAGCCGCTATTACGCCATAGGCCGTGCGGAGGTCATTCTTTGTGTCGACGAGTCCAAACTTGGACTAAGACTTTGCCTGGTTAGTGCTGAGCCAGCAGCAATAGAATGAGTGCCCTAACTATGCTTCGAATCACCCTCCTCATTTTTTTCGTAACGTCCGCCTCCGCCCTGACGATTTCTGCGCCAGAGCATCCACTCGCAACACTGCGTCCCGATCATCCTCGCCTGATCGCAAGCGAAGACGAGTTCAAACGCCTTCGCGAGCTGGTTACCTCCGATGCCTTCGCGGGGAAGCTGTATGCAAACCTCAAACAGCAAGCAGACAAGATGCTCGACCAGCCTACGGTCGAACACAAATTGATTGGGCCACGTCTGCTAGATCAAAGTCGGCGTTGTTTAGATCGTGTGTACACGCTGGCGCTGGTGTACCGCATCAGCGGAGAGTCCAAGTACTTGGATCGTGCCGTAAAGGAGCTGCACGCGGCTGCCGGATTTCCGGATTGGAATCCGTCTCACTTTCTGGACGTGGCTGAGATGACTCACGCCTTCGCCATCGGTTATGACTGGCTGTTCCAAAAGCTCACGCCCGATGATCGCGCGCTGTTCCGCAAGACGATACAGGAGAAGGGGCTGGATGAAGCGATCAAAATCTACCAAAAGCATAATTGGTGGACGGTAGCCGTTCACAATTGGAACCAAGTCTGCAACGGCGGCATAACCCTTGGTGCGTTAGCTATCGCGGATGAGGACCGCGAGCGCGCCGAGTACATCGTGAAGCAATCCGTCGCGTCAATTCAACTGTCCATGACTTCGTATGCGCCAGAAGGCGGATGGGCCGAAGGTCCTGGATATTGGCAATACGCCACCTCGTATAACGTCTATTACCTAGCGGGCTTGCAGAGCGCGCTCGGAACAGACTTCGGCTTATCGTCGATGCCCGGCTTCGATCACGCTGGTGATTTCCGTATCTTCTTCCAGGGACCGGCAGGAACGTTCAACTATGCTGACGCGCATCCTGCCGCTGGAACAGCGCCAGAGATGTTCTGGCTCGCAAAGCGATTCTCGCAGCCAGTCTTCGCCTGGGATGAGCTGCGGCATCTGAGTGCGGGCGAGCGTCCCTCAGCTCTCGACCTGGTCTGGTATCAGCCTGCGGGTCAAAGTCCAAGTGCCGCTCACTGGCCGCAGGCGAGGATGTTTGAAGGCGTGAATGTCGCCTTTCTGCGTACCGATTGGGATTCTCCTGACGCTGTTTGGGTTGGAGTAAAGGGTGGCGACAATCACGCTAATCATAGCCATCTCGATCTCGGAAGCTTTGTGCTCGACGCCCACGGGATGCGATGGGCGCTTGATCTCGGCAGCGACGACTACAACATGCCCGGTTACTTTGGAAAACAACGGTTCACCTATTACCGATTGCGAACCGAGTCGCACAATACACTGCTTATTGATGCCGAAAATCAAGATGCCAACGCGAAAGCTCCAATGACAATGAAAAACGGCGTTGTGATCATCGATCTCGCCGCAGCGTATCCAAAAAAGCTGACGAAGTTTTTGCGCAGTATCGAATTGACGGACAAAAATTTGCTCTTGATCCGCGATGAGATAGCTGGACCACAACCCATAGATCTTCTGTGGGGGATGGTTACCGACGCACAGGTCGTTGTCGACCACCAGCAGGCGCAATTACAGAAAGGGGCTGCAACGCTGCGAGCCGAGATCAAGTCGCCGAAAGATGCGGTGTTCGACATCGTCTCCACTCAACCTCCGTTGCCCATCGAAAATCCCAATTCTGGAACAACAAAACTCGTTATACGCTTGAAAAAAAAGGTCACTAGCGCGGCAATCGAAGTGCTGGTGCGATGATTCTCGAGCAGTCCAGATTTTGGACAGATTTTGCGTCATAAAACAGCAAGCAGAGGATTTTGAAGGTGAGTTCCTGACTGAGGCGTCGGGGACTATTGCGACGGCGGGGGCCATTCAGAACGCCGCAGTTGTGGGGGAGAATCTTCCTTCTGTGACGTCAACAGATCCTACGGGTAAAACGCAATCGCGTACTGGTTTTCCCATTCCGGTACCGTGTGCACGATCTGACCCGAGCTGTCATTAGGGAGATCTTATGAAGGCGAATGGTCGCGCACTTCATTTGGCGCTGATATCGCTCCTTTTCCCGGTAGGTAAAGCTCGCGCGCAGACTGCAGATCCAGAGCCAGGCCCAGTGTTGGCATACAGAGGCCGACTACTTGAATCCGACGCGCCAGTGACGTGCACCCGGAATTTGACATCTGATGATGTCCTTTCGTCCCCAGCATCTTCTTCGGCCAGATCGATCCCCAAAAGAATTCCTAATTCCTGAATCAGTCCCAAGGGGGAGCTAGAACGACTGCCGACTAGGCAGCAACGGCGCTGCCCGGTTCATGTTTGTTGCTGTTTACGACTCTCCAGATAGTGTGAAACCAGTGGCGCTCATCATGTGTCATGTCCCTGCCGGAAGGCTTCACGGAACTTCTGTTCGAATTGTTCCCAGGTGACCTCGCCCCCAGTGCCTCTCTGACTCGCTACGCATCCTTCAATGATAAGGAATGCACGTGGTGGACAGACGGAATGTCTACTGGCATGGGAATAGTGAGTATAGGGGTCAGTACGCGTTTGTCCTGTGAGGAAGCTACTTACGCGTCATTCGCAGCTCGATCATCATCCGTTCATTTCCTTTGTCATCGATCAGGAAATGGCGATGGAGGAGAAGGCCGCCGTCCTCTTCAAGGTGTGCGCGCGCAACGGTCTTGCGGCCTGGGCGTTCGGTATCGAGGGGAGTGGCCCACAGAACGATGTTCTTGCCGTCGAAGGTGCCGTCGCTCTGACGGATCGACATCGTCGTCTGCCGCGAGTCGTACCACACCGTTGTGAAGCGATTCGTTTTGGGATCGAAGCCGGAGATTCCCGTGCCCGTGCTCTTGGTTCCGTCAGGATTGACAAAGGTGAAATCGGACTGCAGAAACTTGCCGTCCTGGATCATGTACTGTTTGCATGTTGCCTTGGACACGATCGGCTTCCCATTCGCCGGGAAGAATGTCTTCACGACATCCCATTCGCCCTCGAATTGCGCGAGCAGCTTCTGACCGGCGCCCGGCGCGTTCGCCGGCTCGTACTGATTGTGGGTTTGCTGCGCGACCGCCGCAGTCGTAATGAGCAAAATCGCTGCAATCCATTTCCTCATGCCACGCGATAATACGTGAATGTCGCGGGAACTGCACGGCGAGTGGCAGAGCCTTTCATTTTGGTTCCAGTATGGAACTTCAAGGGTCAGAGTGGCCCGCTCTCGCGACGTTCGCGAGGGTGGGACTCGGTGAAGGTGATCAGCTCAAGCTTTGTTCTTTGTGTTTCGCGGGCGGTCCTCGACTCTCTACGGAACTCCTCGCAGCCCTCCTGCTCGCGGGCCTTCCAAGCCGTGGTCGATGATGTACTCTTGCACGCCGGGCGATAGATCACCCCACCTTAAAACTCCCTGGCGCCACATCTTCAGCACCTCATTGCGGGTGTGGACCAGGACGGCGGATTCGTAGAGGTGGCTCATAAATCGCATCGTGTATGCCTTTCTTGTGTCTCGTAAGCTTAGACATTCGAGGTACTGTTAATCGGGTGGTCTTCGCTCCATATTCACTATCTACCTATTTTCGCTGGTAACATGATTCGTTTGTGAAAATCAAGAAAAATCGTCAATTCAGGAGAAGAAAGCGGGCGTGATGCATCAGGACAACACAATGACTGTCGAGGCGAGCAACGGATTGAAACGAGCAAAATTCCCTGTTTATTCCCTGTTCCTGAAGACGCAACAAAATCCGAAGATTCTCGCAAACCATTGTGGGAAACGGAGTTGGACGAAATTATCCGTCGGTCGCCTATCTCGATTTCGGAAAATTCCCTGTTCAATACGCTGTTCCGTAATCATCGCTCGGCCTTACCCCATGTGTAGTCATATCTCACGCTGAAGCCGACGAGGGCTGGACCATTCTGATGCACCACAGCCTTGGCAAATTCGAAGACCAGCGAGTTTCGTGAATTCAGAGATACGTTCATCTCGCTTCCAAGGATGAAGTTCTGTTGCGGATTGTCCTGGGTCACGCCGTTGACGAACGTGTTGCCGCGAAAAGAGTACCGTGTATCGAGAGAGGCATAGAGGTTGTCGTTAAAAGAGCGGCTAATGTGACCTTCAAATCCGGGCAGCGGATGCTGCCGGAGGATCTCTCTTCCGCGATAAGACGTATTGTCCGTGTAGATATAGACGTTGGCGTAGGCGTCGAGCTCCCACTTCTGCTCAGGTCCAAATGGATGTGAGAGTGCGAATTCGGGCTTGAACGACCAGCGATCGGAACCGAGGTTGAGAATCTTATCGGAGTGGTACAGGCCTGTGGGTGCGGTGACGGTGAGGCTCGCACCCACGGTGGTAGTTGGCTTGTAATCTTTGAACTGCCCCACGCTAAGCGCAGGAGCCCCCTTCAGCAACATGGCCAGCGTGTAGCTGGAGTCGCCCATGCCAGTGGCGGAGCCTGCGATATTCGTGCCGGTGACCGAGCCGCCTAATCCAGCAAATGGAACGGCCGCCTCCACCCACGTGAGGCGGTGAAGCAATCCGAAATAGCGTGTGTAGTCGATGGTTCCTTGATGAAGGTTAAATTTCGCGCCGGTGACAATGAGAGAAGTATCGATCGAGGCGTCGCTGTGTACATACGCATAGTTAAGCTCGAGCTGATTCATCCCAACAGGAGTGTTGGTGTACGTGCGCGGATCGCTAAACTGCGCACATGCCTGATTCGAGACATGAACAACGGCCAGAACGAAGCAGGCGAAGAGCACCCGCTTGCTCAAAATACTACCTTGATCACACGGAGAACTAATTCTTCGAAAGAGAAGATCGTTAGCAGCAGAGGCGACAGCGGAGCTGCTGTTGCAAGAGCTAAACGTGTTACATCCTGGAGACCGAAAGGAACAACACGCATTTCCCGAACAATCTGATAACCATTCCCGAGATCAGCAAGGGACTGTATATCTGCAGCACCAAGCAGCTCCTCGGAAGAAAATGGACCACAGATCCATTTTTGACGGAAGCCTTCGACGTATCTCTGCGCGAGCAAACCGTAATCGGCTAGTCCCTTTCTTCGTGCCTGCGCCATTTGTGGTGTGAACATCAACAACGGGCCGAGAATCGCCACGATGAAGAAGACGATGAACCCACCGATCTGGAGCTTGAATGACGGCAGGCTTTCACCGCGATAAAGAACGCGATCGGCAACGATGCCGGCGAGAATCGCGCCCTGTGCAAAAAGAATCGGAGCGTACGCGTAAGAACTCTTTCCTACGAAACTCAATCCTCCACAACGATCCGGATGAGTAGGTACAAGATTCAGCTCGATGCGACTCACTTGCCAGAGAAAGCGAAACCATATAAACAGCCGTACGTACCATCGCAAGAGAATGAACTGAAAGAGCGGGAGACTAACGAGCACATACCAGTAACCTGCTGCGGTGAGATTCCATCTGCTGCCCGACAATGCATACCAGGTTGCGACGCCGAGTTCGGTCCTGCTACTCCAGACCCACAATCCCACCGTATAAACCACGGCTAGAAGCGCAAGCTCCACAGAGACTGAATTGCGAATCTTGAGAGCAGACTCGATCGCTTTCTGAAAACGAGGCATGTCTTCGGTCAACACAATCCGCCATTCGACGAAGCGGCGGACTATGGTGCGCATACGTGAATGAACAAGTAATTCCGCACCAATTAGAATCGGGAGCGCTACCAGAAACCGGCAATGCACTTCGATGTCGTGGAGGAACGAAATTCGTCCGGCGGTTCCGCTAGGAGTGACGATTGTGGAAAGAAGGAGCAGCGGGAACCAAGTGAGCACAACGGATGCGAGTATCCGCCGATGCAGCATCTCCATGGCGTCTCCCTCGAGATGGGATTTCCGAAGGAGTTGGAAGAGTGGTCCCCCTAAAACCAAAGAAAAGTCCGGCACTTCCTGGAGAACGTGGGGCTCGCTGCGGGACACGTCGTCTCGCAAGGACTCCTGTGCATTGCCAAAGCTAGGCGAGGCCACGTTATTGCTCCTAGCCAATTTGGCCACAGCCAAACCGACGGCGGAACTGTAAGAAGATGAAACGCTTCTTGAGTTCGGGCATTAAAGTCGTTTGGCTGTCAGTCAGTTGCTTTGGCGGTGGATTTGATAAAGCCGCTGAGCTCTGCGGAAGGATTATCAGAAACGAATTGCGTACAAACTGGAGATTTGAAAGTTCCCTTGATTCACGTAGTAGTCGGGGGATGGCAAGCTGCCGAGTAGCGAGAGGCGAGGATTGGGGTAGTCCTGCAGATATCTCACCATGGTTGTGCCCATGTCGAACCGCAAAGTGGACTTTCGTGAGGGATAGACTTCGACAATGCCCGCCTGCATCCAGAGAGAACCGGGATAAGCTGTCGAACTTCGGTTTTTCTCCGCCAGTCCAGACATTCTCGTAGTAAATAAAGCCCGGACGAACCTTGCCGAAGACTCCCCAATTCTTTCCTTGATGTCCCACTTTGGTGCCGAGTAATCCTTCCAGTGTCGGACGACCATTGCCGACGACCATTGCGTCCACCCTCGGGAAAGTAGTTGAGTTCGCTGTCAAAGAAGGCGATGCGTACGATTCGGTATCCGTAAGTAACACCGACGCCTCGGTTGTTCCCGCGACATCCCACACAGTCATTGCGTATTTCCGGCAGACTTACATTCACATAATGAATGCCGACGCTTCGTAGCCGTCTTCCATGGGGCGTCCTCTTCTGCAGAAACACTTGGCGCCTTGGTCGGTTTTACTAGATGCGCTTCCGGCGTGGGCCATTGCCATGGCAGTTTTCCCATAAACAAGCCGGCAAAGCTGCGGCTTGGCTCCAGCGCAGTTCGCAGAATTCTGCCGCCCAGAACGCGATGATTCACCGCGACCTTCGACGCAATGTACCTGTCGAGTGCGTCTTCGAGCATGACCCAGCCGCTCCCCACTACTGGGGTTAAGATCCAATCGGTTAATCCGGTATTGTTCGTTGGCGGCTTCGGATACTTTGGATTATTGAGACATCAGAGGTGAGTACCGCAGCCCGGAACATAGAGCCATCCGCCCGCATCACCCAGGCTAGTCTCGCTAAGCGGACCAACCTTCCACTGCACTTCAAAAGCAGCGGACCACGCCATTGCTTTCAGGCGGCTCATCCAGTACTTGCGATCGCTTTGAATGGCCAGGCGCGGTCGCTCGGGCCATTTTGCAAGTAGATGCGACTTGCGACGGCGCCCTGCAGAGGATGTCCAATATCGTTGACGATGAAATCGTCTCCATCGCTCCATCGCTTAAGGTCATATCCTTTGTAAGAAGCGAACCAGTCGTGAAAGAAACGACCGTGGGCCAGCGAATACCGCAGCGACGGGTCGTCGGCGACGCGGAATGCATGTTGCACCATCAGGAATTCGAACGATTGCCACATGGCTTTCTTTAGCTGGAATTTGTGCTGTGGCGGCGGTTGCACTTGGATCACGGGTCCGGCTAAGGCGCTTAATTCCAGCCCGCCAATTCCGATCTCTCCGTATCTACGACTCGCGGGTGCGTCGGCTAGTTGTTGGAAGGAAAAGTTAGTACTCTGCGAAAGTGGCGCAGTGTCAGAACGATCAACGTCTGCTGAGCTGTTTTCCGCGCGCTCTTGCAGGGTACTCGCAAACGGGATTGTCCGTGTCGATTGCGCAACCAAAACGGTGCTGAACAGGAGCGTTGAGATAACCAGGGAAGAGCTTCGGCCAAGCCGATGAATGTTCGCGGCGCAGACACCTGTCTCAGGTGAATTCCTATCCGATGCAATCCCTACTTGGGAATTGAAGGAGCTTGGAAAGAAGAGCAATCGACCCCGACCTCAAGTTAGGGATACCGTTCGGTGCTGTTCAATCGTCAGCGTAGGTCGACGTAAGGGTGTGCGAAACTATCAAAATTGCCAGCAAAGATCATGGTCCGCTCGACTTATCAGGAGCGCAACTGCTTCCGGTTTTAGAACATAACAAACCGAGATAGCTGCGAAGTTATCTTTCCGTTAGTGTTCGTATTGACAGGTGAGCTTTTGGGAAAGTTTTGCTAAACAGAGTCTGTTCAGAAGAGTTATTCTCGATCTGCTATCTGAGCGTTCAGTAACCTAAGGCGCTGCGACACGCGCAATCACGAGAGGGTGACTGCTTCCTCACCGAGTTGCTCATTCACGAGTCTTCCAACCAAAGGCTTCAGCCGCTCGCCTGTTTTTTCGAGAACGAAGTCTTTTTCGGCATCTGACCAGTCAAGTTTGAAACTAGTGGAGAGCGCAGAGATCCAGATCTGACGGACTGGAGTGTTGGGTGTGATGACGAACTTTGCCGGCGGCTCTTCGAAGACAACATTCAAAACGCCGTTCTGTTCTTCGACCTCGATCGCGGCATCATCTTCGGCCGCAATGAGACTTTTCTTCAGCGCTTCCACGGCCGCATCGGCTTTGCGGCGAAAATCCAGCTCCTCGAGCATGGAAGCATTATAGGTGGTAGAGCAGCGCTGGGGTGCTTGAGCAGGTTGTATCGGAAGCGGGGAGCGCAAGTGTCTTTAGAGTTTCACCTTTCGAGTGTCGACTACAGCGGGGCCCCGTAAACAAGACAGAACAGGGCTTAGCTGAAGCTTTGAAATGTTTGCTACCCGCCCGCGCGCAGTGCGCTTTCATTCTTGACGCCACAATTAGCGAGGCCACGCTCGATGGCTGTACCTTCCTCGTAATCATTCCAAGTGACGATCATGAGGAACGGTAGCGGACGATCCGCAGGGAAGTAGCGTCTGTGCAGGTTCAGTGAGTCTTCGAAGGTTTTGCCGCAGCGTGCATCCATCTTGCGCCCCTGACCCCATTCTGCTCTCGAGTCATCAAAGCCAGGCCATGCGGCGCCGATGGCAATCTTGTCAGTCTCCTTCGACATCCTGCTATAGAAGTTCTCGAGATAATTTCGGCCCCAGTTGCTTCCGTCTTTCAGCCAGCCTTTCTTGCCGGGGGAAACCCAGGCGTAATACCCGTCAAATGCACCCCAATCCTTTGCATCCTGATCTTCATAGATGAGAATCGGCGGGTGCTCCCATCCACCCACTGCCTGCCTCACGCGCTTCCAGTCTGTATCTCCTGATTTGGGAAAGATGAAGATCATCGGACGGCCGTCGTATGAAAGATAGGCGCTGGCTGGCACCGAAGACTTTGGTCCAATGTAGTGCTCGTACGCATACTGAAGATCGGAGATCGCCTGTTCAGTGGCGCGGCTAGGGTCGTCGACGCTCTCGTCGTACATAACTGCCGTCTTGAACTCATGCTCAGACGAAACTCGTTGTAATGCAGCGTAGCTGCGGTCCTCAAAATCATGAGATGGTCCATACCAATTCACGACGAAGGCTCTAATGTTGAGGTCTTTCGCGTGCTCAACCTGTTGTGCAAGAACATTCGTGTCCTGGGAGTTGTAGCCCACGTCGATGTGTCCCGAGCGGCCAAACCATGGCTGATAAGCAGCAATGATCTGCGGGCTGCCTTCAGGCGCCGGAACATCCGAACGCAGCGTACGAGCTATATCGGTATGCCTTGATCCAGCGCATCCCAAGAGACCAAGGATCACTAGAGCGCTGAGAATAAGAACAAGACAAAAACGGTGAAGGAGAGAAGCTTCCATATTTAAGACAAAGATTTCCTAATCAAATTGAGCACTCGCTCAATGATTCGATGAGAATCCAGCGGGTTACGTTGGATGAGAGCTGCTGTGGAGTGCGCACCGGTTTGGTAGAGACGCAGCAGGTTGCATCTCTACCAAGGGACGCTAGTTAGAAGGGAATGTCTTCGTCTTGAATCTGCGTGGTGTGCGCAGGCTCGTCCTGATGTCCATGGCTCTGGTCAAAGTTCCCACCACTTGCTGAAGCGCCGCGAGAGTACCCGCGTGACCCGCTTTCGGAGTCGCCTTCGCCGCGCCCGCCGAGTAATACCAGATCGTTGGCGATGATCTCGGTCTTGTACTTCTTTTGCCCAGTTTCTTTGTCGTCCCAAGAGCTGGTCTGAAGGCGGCCTTCAATGTAGACCTTCGAGCCCTTCTTTACGTACTCACCGACGATCTCTGCGAGCCGTTGCCAGGCGACGATATTGTGCCACTCAGTGCGGTCCTGCCATTGGCCGCTCTTATCCTTGTATCCCTCGTTCGTTGCGATCGAGAACTTGGCAACTGGAGTGCCTGTTGACGTGTACTTGATCTCGGGATCTTTGCCGAGGTTTCCGACGAGGATAACTTTGTTTACGCTTTTGGCCATGGTTGCGGCTCCAGTAGAAGGAAGTGCGGTCAATATAACAAACGCGTGGCCTTTTCACCATCGCGCGAAAACGGTCCACGACGGAGACACCTAGTCTGTCGCCGTCACCTTCATATTGTCCACAAAGACGTGATACGGAATGCTCGCGGAGTTCAGATCCACCTGAAATCCTGCAGTGAACTCCAGACGGGTGTCGGTCGCGGTTGCCTGGTGCGCGATGTTGGCATCCCTTGTTTGACCGTCAACCGTGAGTGAGTCATGAATTGCTTGCGTGCCGGCGGCATGGAAGAGTGCCGAGATGTGATGCCATGTGTCCGGAGCGAAACGTTGTAAAGCAATTCCTGTGCTTTCCCACTGCTTGGTTGTGAAGTTGAACACGCGCCAGTTATTGGTGGCGTAATCCGCCTGCCACGCGAAGTTATACGTATTGCCGTTTGTAGTTTGCTGGCATTCGAATTCGATTGCTTGCGGAGCATTCGCGTATTGTCCAGGCACGAAAAGGTCAAAATCGTAGCGAAGGTAGGAAACCGGGTTCGGAATCGTAGGCTGCTCAATGAAGTAGTAGCTGCCGCTGTAGGCCGGACCTCCATTCACATAGAAGTCAGCAGACGATCCGCTGAGGCTCGGATTAGAGACGCCCTGAATCATGTGATAGTCGGGGCCCTGTCCGACACCGCCAGCATTGCCACATCCACCACACGTTTGCCATCCAGGCTGACTCTGAAGGCTGGCATAGACGATCGCACCGGCTGGATCTTGGCTGGGCGCCGCAGGCGGAACCGGACGGGGCGGAAGCGCTGGGTTCGAAGGAGTCGTGCTCGCACCAGGTGTTGAGCTTGAAGCCGAACTGCCTGAGTTCGAAGTGGAACCAGGGCCTGAGTTGTTAACGCTTGTAGTCGCTGTGCCTCGTGAAAACGGCTTCTCTGATCCAGAACCGCATCCCACAATCGAAGCGATTGGGACCGCGGCTGCGCAGATTTTGATGAAAACCTTAGGTGAGAATTGCACCTTGAACCCCCGTCAGCCCAAGCATGCAACTGACTGAATTCAAGGTAGGTTTTCATCTACTCTGGCTATATCGGCGGAGGGCTGTAACGAAATTGAGAAAGAATCTTAGATACCGCTAAGTGATTCCTGTAACCCTGTAGAACCATTGCGAGCAGGAAATGATCCATCAAACGAAGAACTTGTAGAGCATCAGGTAAACAATGACCCCGGTGACGGAAACATACATCCAGACCGGATAAGTCCAGCGCGCTAATCGGCGATGGCGGTCGAACTTCTTCGTAAGAGCGAACGTGAGAGTCGTCAGAATCATCGGAACAACCACAGCGGCAAGCACTGTGTGTGAGATGAGGATCGAAAAGTAGAGCGGGCGCGACCATCCCTCTCCTCGGAAGCGCACCGATCCTACGTGAAAGTGATAGTAGAGGTAACAGCCGAGAAAGATAATCGACGTGCAGAAGGCTGTGATCATCATCGCGCGGTGCTTGTTCATCGCCCCGCGTTTGATGAAGGTATGTCCAATGATCAATAGGATCGCAGTCGCTCCGTTCAGTGTCGCGTCGATTGGTGGGAAGATGCTGTAGTCGATCTGCAATTTCGAGTTAGGCTGCCGGTTGTGTTGTTCGGCGATTTACCATCAGGAACGCCGCGCCGAAGATTAGGGCAGTGAACGCCGTCAGGATTGCGAGCGAAGTTCCCAGCGAGAATTGGTTCATCGAAGTAGTGGTGGGGAAGAGGGCTGTCCGCAAGACATCGAGCCCGTAGGTGAGCGGATTTAACCGCATCACCCATTGAATCCATCCCGAGGCTTTGTTCACCGCAAATAGTGCTCCCGACAGCAGCCAAAGCGGAATTAGAAACAGGTTCACAATGGCGTGGAAAGCCTGCGCCGATTCCATACGCCACGCTAACGTAAATCCGAGCGCAGTCAGTGCGAACGCCATCAAGAAGACAGAGAGAACGACCAGGAGAAAGCTCGAAAATCCAAAGTGCGCACCGACCGCGGGTGCAAAGACCAAAAAGATCAAGCCTTGAACGGCCGCTAGCGTGGTGCCTCCAAGAACCTTGCCGAGGACGATGACTGAGCGACTTACCGGAGCTACCAGAACAGACGAAAGAAAGCCTCGATCACGGTCCTCAATCACGGACATCATCGTGAATATCGAAGTAAAGAGCACGATCATCAACAGCGCACCCGGAAAGAAATACTGCAGGTAGTGCTGGTCACCTGCGCCTGAGCGATAGGAGCTGCCAAAACCTGAGCCAATCACCAGCCAGAACACCAGTGGTGAGAGCAGTACTCCCACGACCCGGCTCTTCTGGCGATAGAAGCGCACAATCTCGCGCCTCCAGAGGGAGACGATCGGCAATAGAGCGCTCGATCTGCCGTTCGTTGCGAGAACCGGAAATGTAGTTGCGGTCTGGGCCATTTCTAGAAGTCAAATCCATTATCCATCGGCTACTGCGGACGGTTCTGCTTTTTCTCCTCCTGCGCCGCTTCCGATTCTGTCCAAAATCGGTGCCCAGTGCGCTTTACGAATACGTCTTCCAAAGTTGGCCGACTTACGCTGATCGATCGGATTTCGCCCGGGAACGCTTCCATTACGTCGGCGGCAAAGCGATGTCCCTGAGCTCGCTCCAGGCGAACTATGTTTTCCTGAACTGAGCAAGCGATACCAAAACGTTGCAGAATGCGTTCAGCAAGCGTTTCCGGATGTTCTGCCTCGAATTGGATTACATCCCCACCGATCTCAGACTTCAACTCTGCAGGAGTTCCCAAACCGACAAGCTTCCCATGGCTTAGGATCGCGAGACGGCCGCAGCGTTCGGCTTCCTCCATCAAGTGAGTTGTCACCAAAACCGTCACGCCCTCGCATTCACGCAAACTGTCGAGATAGAGCCATAGATCACGACGGGCGCCTGGATCGAGGCCAGTCGTCGGTTCGTCGAGCAGTAGAACAGAGGGCCGATGTATCAGTCCTTTTGCTAGTTCCACTCGGCGTTGCATCCCTCCCGAAAACGTGTCGACCAGGTCGTTTGCGCGATCTGAGAGTCCTACGCGCTCCAGCATCTCGCGGATGCGTTGCTTCAGCCCTCCTCCGCTCAATCCATATAGATGACCTTGATGCATGAGATTCTCAGCAGCCGTCAACTTCACGTCGACGCTCTGTGCTTGGGCAACGACGCCGATTCTACGGCGCACATCATTGGGCTGAGTCGCGGGATCGAAGCCCGCAATTCGCGCACACCCACTGGTGGGAACCATTAATGTAGTGAGGATGCGGAACAAGGTTGTTTTGCCACTGCCGTTGGGGCCGAGGAGACCAAAGATCTCCGCTGGCTGCACATCGAGCGAGATGCCATCGAGTGCGATTCGATTTCCATATCTGTGGCCCAGCGATTCAACCTGGATTGCGCCACTGGAAGCGATCTGCGTCTCCTCTTCCACAGAGGGAAGCAAGACCGAATTGGAACTGCTATTCATCGCGTGAACCGGGAATTGATCATCATGAGCGTAAAGAGTGCGGGAAGGTAGAGCACACTCGCTCGCAGAAGTCCGCGAGCAAGTCTTCCCGACTCTCCAGCCGGCAGGCCTGAAAGGACACGCGCGAAGCGGATGGAAAACACGAGGAATGCCAAACTGAAAATCAAAGCCCCGACAACGTAGGCCCTCGTCACCATGTGCAGATAACCCGGAAAGAGGCTTACGGGGACCAACATCATTGAGTAGGCTAGAACCTCGCGCACTGTCGAGCGTCCGTCTTCTTCTACGACAGGCAGCATGCGGATCCCGGCACGTCGATAATCTTCGCGATATAGCCACGCGATCGCGTGGAAGTGCGGAAACTGCCAGAGGAAGAGGATCGCGAACAGCACGAGCGCTTCCCACTCCACGCGACCGCGGGCCGCAGTCCAACCCAGGAGCGGGGGCATGGCCCCGGGCAGCGCTCCGATAGTCGTGCAAATTGGGGAACGCACCTTCAGCGGCGTGTACACACCAACGTACGCCGAAGCGGTGAGCACGCTCAAGATTCCGGTGAGGACATTAGTTGTGATTGCGAGGTAAGCAGCACCGCCGAGGATGCAGGCCATACCTACGGCAGTGGCTTCAGCCACGCCCATGCGCTGTCCCGGAATAGGACGACGCCGCGTGCGCTGCATACGCGAATCTGCCTCGCGCTCAAGCACCTGATTCATCGCCGCGGCACCGCCCGAAACTAAGCCGATACCCAGGAGCGCGCAGAGCAGGCTCCAAGAGAAAGTTGGGATCTGAGAGCGTTGCGCCCCTAGAAAGTAACCCGTCCATGCGGTCATTACAACGAGCGACGTCACTCGTATTTTGAGGAGAACCGCATAATCGCCAACGCGCGAATACGTACGCGGAGGTGTCGACGCGGTTTTTACTTCTGTCGGAGAAGGAACAGGCTGGACAGCGGCGCTCATCCGCTAATTGCCTTCCATGTTGCTGGCGGAGGGGCCGCGGTAGGAGGTTCTGTAAGGATAAGCCGGCGAATCCACCCTTCCAGACAAGCCCCGTAGCGAGCAGCAAGGACCTGATAGACGGCAAGCCTATGAAAACTCCGATGACAACGTGTGGAAATAACGGGTAAGACTTCAGACCTCACGGACGCCTTCCTTGATGCAGGTAGGACTGGTTATTTTAACAAAGCAATCAGCACTCAGCATTCGGCGCTCAGCTACTGCGCGGTGAAAGTAAAGTCGACAGTCTTAGTCTCTTTAGCTCCTAGGCTGATTTTCTGCGCCTGTTCACCGGCCGCTTCGTGAACTGCCGCTATCGTGTAGTCGCCCGGCGGTAATCCTTTGATCTCAAACGTGCCATCTGCGCCAGTGACAGCGTAGAACGGATTGGCCGCCACATTCACGAAGGCCTTCATCCACGGGTGCTGGTTGCACTTAAAGGGCATCATTGCTTCTGGATCGTGAAACCTAGTCTCAATGGGAGCACCCTTGGGCATCTGCGACATATTCCACTCTGAGTTGCTGGGCGCATTTGGCTGGGAGTGCACGTTGTGCATCGTAGGATCGCTGTTGAAAACACGCAGCGTTTGACCGGCCATTAGCCCAACGACGTGCGGTTCGTAGCGGCATCCCTTTTGATCGAGGATTATGGGAGTCGCTGGTATGGTAAAGTTGGTTCCTTCTATGCCCGACTTCACGTAGACGTAAACATTGCCTAACCCACCACCCTTTCCCACAACATACTGCTGACTGAAGTTAGGCTGATTGGTAGAGAAGGTACAGCCCGGGTCCATTCCCATATCGATCCGAACCGGAACAGGAGCGGAGCCTTGGAGGTGAATCGTTCCATGAATGCTGGCCGCGGTCGCTGGATCGACCGTTGTCAGCTTTCTCGGCGACTCGCTCACTTTCTGCTGTTCCGTTGTTGCGGGCATAGGACGGATGTTCTGACTGCAAGCGCTGAAAAGGAATGCCGAAGAAACTATGAGGAGAGGGGACCTGTTCATCTTATGGGCGACAAATACACTTTCTCCGGCTTGGGCCTGATATTGAAGTATTACATTAAGCTCTTAAAATGAATCAAGCTGGGAGGTGCGGACTTACCGGCTGGCTGCGACAGGCTGCTTGCTTGTTTCCATCGCCCCGATCACAGCATCAGCGAACTCGCTTGTGCCCACTTTGCCGCCGACATCGCGCGTGGTCTTTTGGCCTTCGCGGTAGACTTGTTCAATTGCGGCGTGCATCCGATTTGCAGCATCGGCCTCGCCGATATGACGCAGCATGAGCACTGCCGACTGCATGACAGCAGTCGGATTCGCGAGATCTTTTCCGGCAATGTCTGGGGCTGAGCCATGCACAGCTTCAAAAATCGCGCACTCGTGTCCCAAATTCGCGCCGGGTACCAGACCTAGGCCGCCGACGAATCCAGCACACAGGTCGGAGATGATGTCACCATAAAGGTTTTCCATAACCATGACATCGTACTGGTACGGATTCGTGACGAGTTGCATGCAAGTGTTGTCTACGATGTGCTCGAAGTACGGGATCTCGGGATAGATCTCCGCCGTGTCGCGACAGCAGCGCAGGAACAAGCCATCGGTCAACTTCATGATGTTGGCCTTGTGTATTGCGTGAACCTTTTTGCGCTGCTCGCGGCGAGCATAGTCGAAGGCAAAGCGTGCAATGCGCGTGGAGGCTTTCTCAGTAATAATCTTGAGACTCTCAACCACGCCGGGCACAACTTCATGCTCAATCCCGGAATACTCTCCCTCGGTGTTTTCGCGAACAATGGCGAGGTCTACTCCCGGATAGTTCGTCCTGATTCCCGGAAGGTTCTTGATGGGTCGAAAGTTAGCGAAGAGTTCGAATTTCTTGCGTAGCGTCACATTGATGCTGGCAAAGCCGCCTGCGATCGGAGTCGTGACCGGTCCTTTTAAAGCCACGCGGGTTCTCTCGACCGACTCGTAGAGTTCCTTGGGAATGTATTGCTTGGACTTAGCGTATGCGTCGGCGCCGGCGAGCTGGGACTCCCACTGAAACTTTGGCCCGGAGGCCTCGAGCACCCGCACCGTCGCGTTTACTACTTCCGGCCCGATACCGTCGCCGGGAATCAATGTGACTTTATGAATCATTCTCTCTTTAGCTATTGGTGTTTGGGACTCGACTTAGCCTTCGCTGCTTTGGCTTCTTTGCTCATCAACTGCTCCAGCTCGGCTCCAAATTCGCGAACGTCTTTGAAATCCCGATAGACCGAGGCGAAGCGAATGTAAGCGACCGTATCATGCTGCTTCAACCGCTCCATGATCATTTCCCCCATCTCCGCAGTTGTGCGCTCTCGCTCTGGGGAATCGATGACATAGGTCTCGGCCTCGTTAACGATCTGTTCGAGCTTTCCCATCGAAATCGGACGCTTCTCGCATGCTTTAAGTAGTCCGGTGAGGAGTTTCTGACGATCAAATTTCTCGCGCCGCCCATCCTTTTTCACGACCATATAAGGGATTTCGTCGATGCGTTCGTAAGTGGTGAAGCGCTTCTCGCACTGCATACACTCGCGACGGCGGCGGATGGATTCACCCTCTTTAGTCTCACGAGAATCCACTACCTTGTCATTGATGAAACCGCAGAAGGGACACTTCATGGGGACTGGACTGTCTCTTTGATTGTAGCAGGCGATTTCGGGAACCCTTACAGGCTCGAGCTAGTGAGAATCGGGTAAGCGGAGACGCGTCGACCGATGGTTCCATTCGGCGTGCGACTAATATGCTCTTTGGTTTGAACTACACCCAAACTGTAGTGGCCGAAAGCTTGACGACCGAGGCCTTGGTTTTACTTCACCCGATGACCCGATCGCTTGATCACCCGATTTTGCATTTCTCCCTGTTTATCAACAGAATTCACAGGCATCCTTCACCTATCACGTGGGATATACTCCGATTGTGCGCCACTAAAATAATCTCTTGAGGTTGTGTGTTCATGTCTGCAAGGGCGCTCCCCGAGCTCGAATCCGTTGTATCTGCCGATGAGTTTCACGCACTTGAAGAAAAGGTGTACAAGACAATTGAGTTACTCAAGTCCGCACGGGAGGCGCGAGCAATTGCCGAGCGCGATGTGGTCCGATTGCGTGAGCAGCTCGAAGAACGGGAAGAAGAAGTGGAGACGCTGCGTGAACAGATGGTGGGTCTGCGACGCGAGCGGGAGGATGTTCGCAGCCGCGTTGAGAAGATGCTCAAGCAGCTCGATGCCATGGGCGCGGAGGCTTCCTGACTATGGCTCAAGCACAAACTGCGCAGAAGGCAGCTGACAGCATTCGCGTAGAGATTTACGACCAGGGTTATACGCTGCGGGGGACCGATCCCGACTACATCGTCAAGCTTGCCGAGTATGTAGATCTCAAAATGCGTGCAGTAGCAGAGAAAACTTCAACGGTAGACTCGCTTCGGGTCGCTGTCCTTGCAGCTCTTAACATTGCCGACGAGTATCAACTCCTGAAGAAAAAGTACGACAGCATCGCCAACACTTATGTGGAACGAGCCAACTCGCTCTCAGGCATGCTCGACGAGGTCATCGAAGACAGAAAAATTGGGTGATCGAGCCATCGATCATTCGGGTGAAGTGAAACCTTGGGCTTTCGGCGATCAGCTCTTGGCGTTCGGCAACTGAGCCTTCTGCAAGTGTCCCGAAGAATCTTACTGGCCGAAGGCCGACTGCCGAGGACTGACAGGCGGGTTACTTGCCATCCACTTCAGCTTTGAATAGCATTCGAGGTGGAAGCCAGCCTGCAAAGCAGGTACTGGCGGTAACCGTTTATTGAACCAACATTCAATGAACAGGGGGCTCGACTCGACAAATCGGTTCGGTGTGCGAAGTTCCGCCAGTACGGAAATGCCTAAAGAACCGCGGAGAGTTCCCACCGTCTTAGGACGGGTTCATGAACGGCCCGCCTGGTACGGCCCCGCGGGTTGGCTTTTGCCTGCTTCTAACCCCTCTAGGCCCGCTGTGAGTTTCTTCACTCGGACTGGGCGTTGACCTCGCAACCGTGACGTCAGCCCTGTAACTTTCAGCTCACTTCCTGTATACATTCCGTTTCACTTTTTTCCAGGAGCATGTACGTTGCGAAGACTCGCGTCTGCTTTCGTCTTTCTGCTTTTCGTTGGAACGCTAGGCTTAAGCCAGGACAACACTCCGCCTGCGCCACAAACTACGCCATCTTCCGATCAAGCCACGGCAGCACAGGAGAAGTCCTCGACGACTTCCAAGCCAGGACAAAAGAAAGAAGCCGACGAGGATGTTCCCTCCGGCCGTAAGCCAAAACGTAGAGAGTCCGCGGCAGCTGCCTCAACGCAGTCGGGCGCCACTACCGAGCCCAGCCAGAAGAAGCCCCCGGACCCACTCACCTCCGCCGACACATACAAGGGATTGCGTTTGCGCAACATTGGTCCGGCATTTGTCTCCGGTCGGGTCACCGCTCTCGCTGTAAATCCCTTCAACCGAGCCCAGTATTACGTTGGCGTTGCTTCTGGCGGAGTTTGGAAGACCGACAACGATGGACATACATGGACTCCGGTCTTCCAAAACGAAGGTTCGTTCTCAATTGGTGATGTGAAGCTCGATCCGCACGATCCTGCGATCGTCTGGGTCGGAACTGGAGAGAACAACTCTCAGCGCAGCGTCGACTATGGAGATGGAGTTTACAAATCCGAAGACGGAGGAAAGAGCTGGACCAACGTTGGTCTAAAGCACTCAGAGCACATAGGTCGAATCGCAATCAGTCCGAGAGACAGCAATACCGTTTTCGTCGCGTCTGAAGGTCCTTTGTGGTCGCCGGGCGGTGATCGCGGACTATACAAGACAACCGATGGCGGCAAGGCCTGGAAGAAGGTACTGAACGTAAGCGAGAACACCGGCTTTGCCGAAGTGGTGATCGACCCTGTCGATCCGGACACGATCTATGCCGCCTCCTACCAGCGCCGCCGCCACGTCTGGACACTGATTGACGGAGGGCCGGAGAGCGCGATTTATCGTTCGGTGGACGGCGGAAATACCTGGAGCAAGTTGAAGTCCGGGCTGCCCAGTGTCGATATGGGACGCATCGGCCTTGCGGTCTCTCCCGTGGACCGCAACATCGTGTACGCAACCATCGAGGCCGCGGAAGATAAGGGTGGTATTTTCCGCTCGTCGGATCGTGGAGCAACATGGGAGCGCCGTAACCCGTACGACACGACCGCGATGTACTACGGTCAGATCTTCGCCGATCCCAAGAACGTCGATCGTATCTACGTTATGAATGTGCTGATCCGCGTTTCGGATGACGGGGGCAAGACTCTTCGTCCACTGGGCGAGAAGTACAAGCACGTCGACAATCACGTCATCTGGATCGATTCAGCCGACACGAACTACTACCTGGTCGGTTGCGACGGTGGCTTGTATGAAAGCTTCGATCGCGGCGCAAATTGGAGCTACAAGAACAATCTACCAGTAGCTCAGTTCTACGACGTTGCCGTCGACAACTCGAAGCCGTTCTACTACGTGTACGGCGGAACTCAGGACAACAGCAGCGTTGGAGGTCCATCGCGAACTCTAAAGACCAACGGAATCACGAACGAAGACTGGTTCTTCACGCAGGGCGGCGATGGATTTCGTTCCGTGATCGATCCTGAAGATCCGAACACGGTGTACGCCGAGTACCAATACGGCAACCTGACCCGCTTCGACCGGCGCACCGGACAGCAGATTGGCATCCAGCCACAGCCCGGACCAGACAACGTGCCTTACCGCTGGAACTGGGATTCGCCGATCATCATCAGCCCGCATTCACACACCCGTTTGTACTTTGCGGCGAATAAGCTTTTCCGCAGCGACGACCGCGGCGATACCTGGAAGGCGATCGGCCCCGATCTCACGCGGCAGATCGATCGCGACAAGCTTCCAGTTATGGGACGTATTTGGGGACCAGACGCCGTCGCCAAAAACGCCTCGACATCTTTCTACGGCAACATCGTTGCGCTCTCCGAATCACCACAAAAAGACGGGCTGCTCTATGTAGGCACTGACGACGGGCTGATCCAGGTGACCAACGACGCAGGAGGGAACTGGACGAAGTACGACAAGTTCCCCGGCGTGCCGAACATGACCTACGTGAGCCGCCTCCTCGCCTCGCAGCACAACGCCAACATCGTTTATGCCAGCTTCGACAATCACAAGATGGGCGACTTCAAACCATATCTGCTCAAGAGCAGCGACAACGGCCATACGTGGACTTCGATCGCCGGCAACCTTCCCGAGAACGGTGCCGTGCTGGCCATTGCCGAGGACCACGTCAACCCACGGCTCCTGTTTGTTGGTACTGAGTTTGGCCTCTTCTTCTCACTTGATGGCGGCGGCCACTGGACACAGCTCAAAGGCGGCCTGCCGACGATCGCGGTTCGCGATATCGCCATTCAAAAGCGCGAGAACGATCTCGTGATCGCGACGTTCGGCCGCGGCTTCTACATCCTCGACGATCTCACTCCATTCAGAAATGTCAACGCGCAAAACCTGCAACAATCGGCAACTATCTTCCCAGTTCGGGACACATTAATGTACATCGAGGAACGCCCTATAGGAGGGAAACATGGATCGCTGGGCGCTACGTATTTTGAGGCCGACAACCCACCCTATGGCGCAACCTTCAGCTATTACTTGAAGGAGAAATTCAAGACCAAGAAAGAGACTCGTCAGGAAAAGGAAAAGGCGGCGAAGCAACCAGGCAAGGGGGATAACGCCGAAGCGAATACCCATAACAAGAAAGCCGAGGACCAGAAGGGAACTGCCCAGCCATTCACTTATCCAACCATGGATCAGATTCGGACCGAAGCCGAAGAGCAGCCTCCTGCGGTCTACCTGGTAGTGTCCGATGCGAATGGCACGCCGATTCGTCGCGTGGCTGTCTCGAATGAAGGTGGCATCAATCGTGCCACTTGGGATCTTCGTTATCCACCATCGGAGGTCCACGCGCCCTCTCCCGATGAGGCGGAGTTTGGAGAGTTCTTCCAACCTCCTACCGGCCCTCTGGTGATGCCCGGACAATATTCAGTGACACTGGAATCGCGAGTCGATGGCAAGACGCAGCGCCTTGCGGGTCCGGTGCAGTTCAAGGTGAACGTGCTTGGCGCCGAGCAAATGAGCGAAGCAGATCGCGCCGCACAGCAGCAGTTCCACCAGAAGGTGGCGCGTCTTGACCGTGCGCTCACCGGAGCCGTCCAGACCGGTGGCGATGTCGACAAGCGCCTCACCACGATCGGCCAATCGCTCCGTGATACTCCCGGAGACATGTCCGCGCTGGTCACCCGTGCGGACGACATCCGGGGCCGCCTGCGAGAGATCATGCGAGCCATGAGAGGCGATTCTGTTCTGCGCCGTCGTCAGGAGAATACTCCGGCAGCGATCACTGATCGCATTAACCAAATCGAAGACGAGGAGCGCTTCTCCATTACCAAGCCCACCCAGACGCACGTCGACTCCTACAACGTCGCTGCGCAGCAGTTCGGAGAGCAGTTATCAAAGCTGCGGCAGTTGGTGGACGTGGATCTGAAGAGGCTCGAGGACGACATGGAGAAGGCCGGAGCGCCATGGACCCCGGGACACCTGCCGGAGTGGAGTCCTCAGTAGCGTCAACCGAAAACCGGTGAACCACGAAGAACACAGAGGAAACGAAGAAAACCAGCAAAGCCTTCGTGACCTTCGTGACTTTCGTGTCCTAGGTGGTTTCACCCGCGTTTTTCGGCGGTGAAACGCTATACTAAGCGTGAATGTCCACCGCGCAGAAAACGTTTTACCTCGAAACCTTTGGCTGCCAGATGAATGTGCATGATTCTGAAAAAGTCATCGGCACGCTGATGCAGCAGGGCTACGCTCAAGTGGATACCGTCGAGTCGGCCGATCTCGTCCTTTACAACACCTGCTCGATCCGCGATAAGGCCGAACAAAAGGTCTTCCATCGGCTCAACGACTTCAAGAAGCTCCAGGCGCAGGGCAAAAAGTTCGGCGTGCTGGGTTGTGTGGCACAGCAGGAAGGCGAAAAGATCTTCGAGCGTGCACCGCATGTTTCTCTAGTCGCCGGCTCAGCTTCGTACCGGAATCTCTCGCAGATGCTGGTGCAGATTGAAGCAGGGGAGCGACGTGTAACCGGACTCGACGACCGTCAGACGGACCAAACCTTCGATACCCCATTCACGATCCGCACGAACCCGTACCGAGGCTACATAACGATCATCGAGGGCTGCGACAAGTTCTGCGCGTACTGCGTTGTTCCTTACACGCGGGGTAAAGAGCGCAGTCGTACTTCCGACTCGGTTCTCGAAGAAGCGCGTCGACTCGCTAACAGCGGATACAGCGAGATCCAACTCCTCGGGCAAAACGTGAATTCTTACCGCGATCCAATTGGTAAGAAGACGTTTGCGGAACTTTTGGTAGCCATTTCGGAGATTTCCGGTTTGCGTCGAGTGCGCTTCACAACGTCGCATCCGCGCGACTTCACCAGGGACATTGTTGAGGCGATCGAAGTGACCCCCGGGCTGTGCGATCACGTGCATCTGCCGGTGCAGAGCGGCTCAAGTCGTGTGCTGAAGGCGATGCTTCGCGAATACACACGCGAGGATTATCTTGAGCGCATCGCGTGGATGAAGTCTTCGAAGAGGCCGATCAGCTTAACGACCGACATCATCGTCGGTTTTCCCGGAGAGACTGAACAGGAGTTCGAAGAGACGATTACGCTGCTCAGGGAAGTCGGCTACGACGGCGTCTTCTCGTTCAAGTACTCGCCACGTCCAAACACGCCCGCGATTCGTATGTCAGACAGCATCCCCGACGAGGAGAAATCGAAGCGCCTGAGCATTCTCCAGGAGCGACAAAGGGAGATTCAACGGGTTAATTATGAGAAGCATATCGGGGAGGTTGTGGAAGTAATGGTTGAGGGACGAAATGATGCCCGCGGGCAAATCATTGGCCGCAGTACGCAAAATAAAACCGTGAATTTCACGACGAATTCGCGGATACTTCCCGCCACCGGAAGCTACGCCCGGGTGCTTGTAACAAAAAGCTTCCCAAACAGTCTCGTTGGCGAGATGGCGATGAACTAGCCGATTGGCGGATGTTCAATTCGCTGAAATTTGATATTGAAGTAAAGGCGAGGCACGACGGAGGTCCCAGATGGAAGTCGAAATGAAGATTCGCGGGTTGATGATGGATCCCGTCACCAACATGCCGATCGTCGTGCTGAAGGACCCGTCGAGCGATGCCGTCCTGCCGATCTGGGTTGGGATTTACGAAGCCAACGCCATCGCTCTGGAGATCGAGAAGGTCGCCACCCCACGCCCCATGACTCACGACCTGATCAAGAACGTGCTCACCGGACTTGAATCAAAAGTTCATAAAGTCGTGGTAACTGAGCTGCGCGACGACACTTTTTTCGCGGTAATCTGGATTGAGCGCGAAGGGCGATTCATCAGCATCGATTCGCGACCTTCCGATGCGCTGGCCATCGCGATGCGCCTCGATTGTCCGATCTTCGTCGACGACGAAGTTCTGAAATCCTCGAAGTTGGCCGCCACAGTCTCTGATCGAGTCTCAAACGAGGAGCTGCGGAAGTTGCTGGAGAACATGAACGACGAGGACTTTGGCCGCTACAAAATGTGAGAAGGCAGCTGCTGGTTACTAGCTGCAGGCTTCTAGCAAAAAACCTTGCGTCTTGTCGATTCCAGTAGCAAGCAGCTGAGAGATGGACCCTTCCGAAATCCTGCAATCCCTGTATCTCGCCGGTTTCGAACTCCAGACATTCGATCGTTTTCCGCGCGCCATTGGCGTGATCAGAGGGAATTGCATCGCGCTTCTTGAACCGGGTGGAAACGGCCTACGCTTGATCGGTAGACCTGGCTGGAGGCTAGGTGAGGCTTTGGGAGTGCTCACGACAAGAGGCAGCCAGCAAGTCTTTCAAGCCAAGGATCAAATCGTCAAAGCGACGCCAGACCGGTTGAAGCAATTGCAGGAGTTCGAGGCCGAACTGGCTAGTTTTCTAAATCCCAAACCGAATTGAGGATCTTTGAACCGGAACTCGACAGAGAGTTTCTCCAAGCGTCAGCAACTAGGTCCTTCGGACTGGGCTTCTGCGGCTAGGCCGCGCGTCTTGTTGGGTAACGCCCGGGCGAACGCACTAAACGAACCGGCAACGTTACGATAGCCCAGACAAGCGTAAGAACGCCGTCAACCGCAATGCCAACGATTCGAAACGGCAGTAGCAACAACCAGACAATCGGATAAAGAAAAAGCGCCGCCAGCGCGATCGGCCAGCAAAGCACGAATAGGATGCACCACAACACAAAGGTCAGCAAAAGCGAACCTCCTGAAGCGGAATACGGAAGAGAATCGGAATGAGTTCCTTGGATGCCGCGGCTAGCCCGACACCCAGAAAAGGCCGCATGCGTGGGCGGCCATAGTTCATAGTTAACAGAATATCTGTTATCGGACATTACATGTAACAGACTTAGTCAACGCCGAGATCCCTAACAAACTCTGCGTCATCATCGAAATCCTCGCGAATGCTGAGCTGATCAATGATGATCTGTCGGAGCTTCGAACGGATATCCTCTCGGTTCATCGCCGGAACCCTGCCTTGAAGTCTCTCTTCCAGCACGTCGCATAAGAGACGCGGGGTCCTAGCCGCAGCCTTTTCTTCGTCACTTATTTCGACGTCGAAGGCTTCTTCAACCGACATGATGAGTTCAACGCCGTCGAGTCCCATGAAGTCTCTAAGCCGCCCGCAGTACAACTTTAGGCTGGAACAACGTTCCAGCGATTCGGCTGGCAATGGCTATCAACTCTTCCTTCCCGAGAAACACTTTCACCTGGCGTGCTCCCGAGAACTCGGGAAGGTTGACGGCGCGGCCATTTCCTATCAGGCCGGCGGTTTCATCGTTGACCGTCACCGACGGGATCTGCGGCAGGATCTGCCTGGGATGGAGGGATATTTTGGATACCCATTCGGGCGTCTGCAATAAGCCTTTATTCCTGAATTCGGCTAGCTGATCGAGCGTCACCGCCTGTTCAATTGTGAACTCACCTGAACGCCTTCGCCTCAGTTCCGCCAAGTGAGCGCCCATTCCCAGCTTTTCTCCGAGCTCATGTGCGAGCCCTCGTACGTATGTGCCGGCACTCACTTCGGCTGTGAATCGTGCACGATCGTCCTCCAAGTTGTGAATCTCAAAGCGATGAACCTGAACTTTAACTTTCTTGAGTTCAACTTCGTGATCTTTGCGCGCGAGCTTGTAGGCTGGGACTCCGGCGATCTTCTTGGCGGAAAATTTTGGTGGTTGCTGCTCGATCTCACCTGTGAACCCTCGCGCCGCCTTCTGTAATTCTTCAAGTGAAACCTTAATTGGTTGTGGTGGGCCGAGGGCCTTTCCGTCAGCGTCCCAGGTGTCCGTGGCGACGCCTAATCGGATCACTCCTTCGTAGGTTTTGTCCGCCGCTGTATAGAACTGAGCCAGGCGCGTGAAGCGTCCGGCAAGCAGCGGCAGGACGCCAGTTGCAAGCGGATCAAGTGTTCCTAGATGTCCGACGGAACGTTCTCCTATCAGACGACGGACTCGTGCGACCACGTCGTGCGACGTCATCCCAGCGGGTTTGTCGATTACGAGAACGGCGTCCATGGTCGGTTTGTTATTGTGTTCTGTTGCCTTGTGACCGGGCGCAAAGGCATCTGTGGCCGGGAGTTCCCTCATATCCTTAGCCCTGACTTTTCATGATACCGATTCGCGACGACCAGCCGAGTTTTACCACGCCATTCGTCAACTACTTGTTGATTGCTCTGAATACGCTGGTGTTCTTATTCGAGGTTTCACTGAGTCCCGCTACGCGCAATGCCTTCGTTTTTCAATTTGGAGTAGAGCCGATTCGCGTCCTCGCCGGACTCGGGCTGGCCAGCACGCACGTACCGGATCCTTCTGCGCTGCCACTCTTCACATCCATGTTCCTGCATGCCTCATGGCTGCATCTGATCGGCAACATGTGGGTACTCTGGATCTTCGGTGACAACATCGAAGATACCCTTGGTCATTTCGGATACCTCGTGTTTTATCTTGTGAGCGGATTAGCAGCTTCGTTGTTGCACATTCTTCTGAACCCGAATTCGACCGTGCCAAGCGTCGGCGCAAGCGGCGCTATCGCCGGCGTAATGGGCGCTTACTTCCTCCTGTTCCCTTCCGCGCGCGTGTTGACGCTTGTGCCACTGATTATCTTTTTTACCTTTGTGTGGCTGCCGGCTTGGATCGTTCTCGGCTACTGGTTCGTTCTGCAGTTTCTCAGCGGCGCAGCGACGGCCATTGCTTACTCGAGCAGTACACGCGGCGGAGGTGGAATTGCCTTTTGGGCACATGTCGGCGGGTTTGTGGCAGGTGTCGTGATGATCAAACTCTTGCCCAAACGAGTGCGTCAGAGGTCGCGGTACTCGTATTAGGAGTTGGGGACCGCCGCGCGCGCGCGCGCGGGTTTCGAGTCGCCGACGATAACCTCATGTGGGGGGGGACTTTACCCCTGTCCGCTATCGCACAGCGGGTTTCATCCTTGCGCACTGTGGGTTGCTGAACCACGCCAGGCCATTCCTAAGCGCCTGATTTCTAAAAGGGTTTCTCAATTCACTTGCGGCGACAGACTTGCACTCGAAAGTCGGCAATGGATACGGTCATTCAGGATATTCGTTTCGGACTTCGGCAGCTGCGCCGAACGCCTGGTTTCGCCGTGGTTGCGATCTTGACGCTGGCACTCGGCATCGGCGCTAACACCGCGATCTTTAGCACAATGAACGCGGTCCTACTCCGCGGGTTGCCGGGCACCAACCCAGAGCGGCTGGTCTTCCTTCATTATCAGGACCAGCCGGAGCACACGTCGCAAACGGGACACGACGACGCGTCGCTTTCGGAGCCGGTCTTCACACAGCTCCGCGACGATCATCGTGTCTTCAGCGATTTGATGGCCTTCGTTCCCGTTTCGGCGTTCAAGATTGGTCTCCGTTACGGCAACGATCTTGAGCAAGGCTATGCCGACATGGTCAGCGGGAATTTCTTCTCTGGGCTAGGCGTGCAGCCAGCGCTTGGTCGAACCTTCACTGTGGAAGATGAACGTAACCATGCTCAGGTGCTGGTCCTGAGCTACTCGTACTGGGTGAATCACTTCAACACGGATCCCGGCGTGCTAGGCCAAACGATGTTTGTGAAAGGCGTGCCGTTCACGATCGTCGGTGTAGCTGCGCCAGGATTTATTGGGCTTGAACGGCGCAACGCGGTAGATCTGTGGGTACCGCTTCAGATCCGGCCCGATATGAAGCCGTGGGGCGCGTCGCCGCAAGACTCACAGGGCCTATATGGCTCGCCCGAATGGTTTTTCCTTATGACCATCGGACGGCTGAATGCCGGCGTTACCGAGCAACAAGCCCTCGGTCTGATCAATCCCGCATACAAACGCATCGTCGAGTCAACAGTAGGAAAGCAATCTGATCCGAAGAACAAGATAGAGCTCTATTTCACGCGCGCGCATGGCATCGAGGGCCTCAATTCGGAGTACAAGGAGCCGCTCTGCGCGCTCATGGTAATGGTCGGACTCATTCTTGTAATTGCGTGCACGAACGTCGCCATGTTGTTGGTCGCACGCAACTCAGCGAGAATTAGGGAATTCAGCGTGCGTCTGGCGCTTGGAGGTGGCCGCAAGCGCATATTCAGCCAATTGTTGACGGAAAGCCTCCTCCTTGTCATTGCGGGAGGATTTCTAGGCTGGCTGTTCGCTGGGTGGGCTACGAGGGCACTCGCGAGATGGTCAGAGCTGCAACCGAGCCTGGATCCTGATCGCACTGTGCTGCTGTTCACAATCGGGATATCTGCTCTTGCCGCCCTCGTTTTCGGGTTGGCGCCCCTGCGAACGGCGACGAATCTTCCTGTAGCGCTGTCACTCAAGAGTTCGGCGCTCAGCGCGCAGCAGGATAGTCAAAAATCCCGAATCGGGAAGGCCGTCCTGGCCTTGCAAGTGTCCCTTTGCCTGATGCTCCTGGTCGGAGCTGGACTGCTGCTTCGCACACTGCAAAATCTCGGAAACGTCAACCTCGGATTTCGCCCTTCTGACCTGGTGGTATTCGGCATCAGTCCGCCTGCCAACATTAATTCCGATCAGCAGGTAGCGCAGTTCTATGCGTCGATGGTCGACCGTATTCGGGCTCTTCCCGAAGTGGAATCGGCAACCGTGATGGAAAACCGAATTGGCTCGGGCTGGAGTGACAATACAATCATTCGAATCGACGGTGTGGATCCTAATCCGGGGAAGAATTCTCCGATTCGCACGAATCCGGTTGGGCCGGATTACTTTCACCTTCTTGGCACTACCCTGCGCTCCGGTAGAGACATTCGCCAATCGGATGTGGCGACCTCGCAAAAGGTAATGATCGTGAACCAAACCTTCGTGAATCGATACCTGGCAGGCCGAAATCCGCTTGAGCACACCGTTTCCCTTTCCGGCTCCAAGGACCAATTCTTCGGGCCGTATTCCATCATTGGGGTCGTACCCGACGTGAAGTACACCTCGGTAGCAGAAAAGCCTGTGCCGATGGGTTGGTTTCCGTTCGTGCAGATACCGGGCGAGTCGAACATGCAGGTGGAGATACGTACCAAGGGAAATCCTGCGGCGCTGCTCGCGGATGTTCGTACAGTGGTTCGCGAATTCGGCCCTGACATTCCCCTTCTGGAACCCATGACCCAGGATGCGCAGTTAGAGGAATCTTATTCCGATCAGAAGCTCTTCTCACGCCTCGCAACGTTCTTCGGCCTACTGGCTGCGCTGCTGGTCGCGACAGGTCTGTATGGCACGCTTGCTTACCGCGTAAATCGCCGGACCGCCGAAATAGGAGTTCGGATGGCGCTGGGCGCTCAACGCAAACAAGTGTTATGGATGATTCTGAAGGAAAGTTTGGTGATTGCGGCCCTCGGTGTGGCATTGGGACTACCGCTGGCATTCGCCGGAGCACGCTTGCTGAAGTCCATGCTGTTTGCACTCAGCCCGTCGGATCCGTTGACCTTCGCGCTGGCATTATGTGGCGTCGTCGGAGTGGCTTTGATCGCTGCGTTATTACCCGCTCGGAGGGCTTCATCGGTTGATCCGATGGTCGCGCTGCGGTATGAGTGAATTTCGATTGTCATGCCGAGCGAGGTCGAACTAGAGAGTCCCGCTCGCCGGTCCAATCCTAATCTCATCGATGGAAGTGTTTTTCGGCATGGTGAGCGCAACAACCACGGCACGAGCGACGTCCTGAATTGAAGCCATTTTTTCTCGCGGAGCCTCAGGCCAGAACTGCTGCCAGATGTCCGTATCGACCGCGCCGGGAATAAGCGCCAACACACGAATTCCCTGCGCTCGCAGCTCTTCGCGCAGCGTGTTCGTCAATGCCAGTGCTCCGGCTTTCGAAGCGTTATAGGCCGACATGCCTGCGAACGGTTGGTGAGCGGCGACTGACAGATTGTTCACAATTACCGCGCCCGGACTCATGAGCGGAATAGCGGCTCGACAGCAAAGGAACGTGCCCACCAGATTGATGTCCACGACGCGGACAAACTCTTCAGGCGCAAGCCGGTCCAAGTTAGCTAAATGGTGTGCAGCTCCAGCATTGTTGATCAGGAAATCCAGGGACTTAAAGCGCTCACGCACAGCCTGAAAGAGTTCAGTCACCTGATCGGGATTGGAAACGTCGCAGCGCTTTGCGGAGAGCGATAGGTCTTCTCGTTTGAACTGTTCGACGGCCGCTTCGAGCGCCTGAGGATCGCGAGCAGCAATCGCAACCCGACAGCCGTTCCGCGCGAGCTCCCGGGCGATTCCCAAACCGATACCCCGGCTGCCACCGGTCACGACCGCGGTTTTTCCTGTGAGATTGGCGTTCATCGTGGAAACCTATTTCACCACCGAGACACGGAGTCACGGAGAAACGAATGTTAGTGAACCACATTGGGCAGGAAGGAACAGGAGGAAAGCGCCGGCTATTACATCGAAATCATCGTAGCGCCACAGTTTCCTTTGTGTACCTTGGTGTCCTTCGTGGTTCACCCGGTACGTTCTCCGTCTCCGCGGTGAAAAACTAGAAGCCGTTCGGTTTACCCGAGCGAATGAGCGACAGGAACTCCTCGCGCGTTTCATGCTCGTTGCGAAAGGCGCCGAGCATGGAGGAAGTCACGGTTGCGGAATGCTGTTTTTCGACGCCGCGCATCATCATGCAAAGATGTCGAGCCTCGATTACCACTCCGACGCCGATCGGGTCGATCGCATCCTGGATGGCATCGGCAATCTGCTTTGTAAGCCGCTCCTGCACCTGCAAGCGGCGTGCAAAAACGTCGACAAGACGAGGAATCTTGCTAAGCCCGATCACCTTCCCTTTGGGCAGATAGGCGACGTGTACTTTGCCGAAGAATGGCAGCATGTGATGCTCACAGAGGCTGAACATTTCGATGTCTTTGACGATGACCATCTCGTCGTAGTCGACTTCGAAGAGAGCCGCTCGCAGCAGCTCTGCGGGGTCTTCCTGATAGCCGCGCGTAAGGAAGCGGATAGCTTTGGCCATGCGCTCTGGTGTTCGCTTCAAGCCGTCACGATCGGGATCTTCACCGATCTTCTCGAGGATCTCAAGATAAGCTTTCTCCAGAGCTGCATCTGCTTCATTGTGCTCCTGCAATGTCGTCTTCGGCATCGTCATTACGCGCTTTGCTGCACTCCTCACACGCTCTCCCTTCATCCTTGTGCCCGTTTCGGAACCGCTGCGGGACCAAGTTCCCTTCCACCGGCATACTCAAAGGAATTCATCATGGTCTCTTCAATGCGAACCTTTTCCACTGTGGCCAACCGGAATTGATCATGGAAGAGATGAAACAGCTCGCGCGAAAGATTCTCAGTTGTCGGCACCAGATTGCGGAAAGTATCTAATTCATTGAGATTGCTGAATTCGAATCTGGGCATTACAACGCGATCCACGAAACTATCCAGGTCGGCAAGGTTGCAGACCATACCAGTATCAGGATCGGGTCGACCACTGACCGTGACTTCAACTTTGTAGTTATGTCCGTGGCCATAAGGGTTACTGCATTTGCCATACATCTCGCGGTTCTGCTCATCGCTTAAGTGAGGCGAATGCAGCCGGTGTGAGGCCGAGAACTTGTACCGTCGGGTGAGGTGGGCCTTCATGGTTCACCGTAGACGTCGACGAAAAGATCGTCGGTTTCATAAAGGCGCACGCGATGGAGCTTTGCTCCATTCAGCTTTCCGGCCAGGCGGTTCCAGATGGCAATTGCGAGGTTCTCTGTTGTTGGAATCTTATCGCGAAACTCGGGGACCTCTTTGTTCAGGTGCCGGTGGTCGAGACCATCAATCACTTCGCTGTTCATGAGGTCCTTGAGCTTCTTGAGATCCATGACGAAGCCGGAGCGCTCGTCGACCTCCCCTGCCACTGTGACTTCCAAGGTGTAGTTGTGGCCGTGCCCCTGCGGGTTATTGCACTTCCCGAAGATGCGCTGGTTCTCTTCAGGTGACAATTTGGGGTTGTGATAGAAGTGCGAGGCGGAAAACTCAGCTTTCCGCGTGAGGTAGACCATGCTTATGCCTTGAGTTCGTTTCCCCGGGATTTATTATACGTAGCGTGAGCTTTGCTCCCTTATCTACCAGAGTCTTAAAGACCATATTCGTTGCAGTTTTTCTGACGTCATCCGGATGCGACCGGGGCGCGCGGCCAGAATTGGTGGGGCGTTCGGCGCCCGACTTTACGGTTTCAGATTCGCAGCGCACGATCTCTCTACACGACTACAAAGGGCAGGTTGTCGTATTGAATTTCTGGGCAAGCTGGTGTGCTCCATGCATTGAAGAGATGCCCTCGCTGATCCAGATGCAGCACGACATGCGCGATCGAGTTACCGTGCTCGCCGTGGCCACGGATCATGATCCAGATGCCTACAGGAAGTTCGTGCGCGACCATAATGTCGACCTAATTACCGTGAACGATCCTGCTCAGAAGAGCAGTGACACGTACGGCACCTCAGGCTGGCCCGAGACCTACATCATCGACCGCAAGGGCATAATCCGCCGCAAGTTTATAGGGCCAGTGGAGTGGACGAACCCGGCGATTGTTTCGTATTTGGAAGCGTTGCGGACGGAATCCTAGAGCTGCACTTGGCGAAGTCTCAGTGAGTTAGAGATCACTGAAACCGAGCTCAGACTCATAGCCGCAGCCGCAAAGATGGGGTTCAGCGACATGTGAAACAACGGGTAGAACAGCCCCGCAGCCAGTGGAATTCCCGCAGCGTTGTAAACAAACGCAAAGAAGAGATTCTGGCGGATATTGCGCATAACTGCTTCGCTTAGCCGCCGTGCGCGCAGAACACCCCGCAGATCACCTTTCACAAGCGCAATATCCGCACTTTCAAGAGCCACGTCAGTGCCGGTTCCCATGGCGATCCCGACATCTGCCTGAGCTAGCGCAGGAGCGTCGTTAATGCCGTCTCCTGCCATTGCTACCTTGTTGCCGCGAGCTTGGAGATCGCGCACTAGTTGAGCCTTGCGGTCAGGCAAAACTTCCGCGTGAATGTCTTTAATGCCGATCTGGCGGGCAATGGCTTCGGCCGTTGCGCGATTGTCACCAGTAGCCATGACTACACTGATCCGTTGATCTCTCAACTCGCTGAGCACGTCGGGTGTGGATTCCCGGACCGGATCGGCCACCGCGATTATGGCAGAGAGCTGATTGTTGATCGCCGCGAACAGAACTGTCTTGCCCTGTTCCCGAAATTGCATTGCGACAGACTCGGCAGCGCTTGTGTCAATGTCCGCCTTGCTCATCTGCTGCGCATTGCCGACTATCACTCGTGCTCGACTCTGCCCAATGTCGACGACTCCGCCGATGCCATTGCCGGTCTCCGACTCGAAGTCTGACACTGCCAGCAGAATCAATCCGCGCGACTGGGCTGCACGCATGATAGCGCCCGCAATTGGATGTTCGCTGTGAGACTCCAGGCTTGCGATCGCCTGAAGCACCTTGGACTCAGGGAACGCGCCGAAAGTCTTGATGTCGACAACTTCCGGTTTTCCTTGGGTCAGAGTGCCCGTCTTGTCGACAACGAGTGTGTCGATCTTCTCCATCGATTCGAGGGCATGAGCGTCGCGCACGAGCACGCCATTGCGAGCTCCCTGCCCTGTCCCAACCATGATAGCCATTGGCGTAGCCAATCCGAGCGCACACGGGCAGGCAATGATGAGTACGGCTACTGTGCTCACAAGGGCGTGTGCAAAGCGAGGCTCAGGACCAAAGAAGAACCAACCGATAAAGGCCGCAATCGCACACGCAATTACAACCGGAACAAAAACTGCGGCAACTCGGTCGGCAAGCCGCTGAATTGGCGCCCGACTGCGCTGCGCCGACGCGACCATCGCGACGATCTGAGCTAGCAATGTTTCGCTGCCGACGCGTTCAGCAACCATCAGCATCGATCCGCTACCGTTCAAAGTGCCACCTACCAGCTTGTCGCCAGGCTCCTTCAGCACAGGAATGGACTCGCCGGTCACCATCGATTCATCGACGCTGCTCTTTCCTTCCTCGACACGTCCATCGACTGGAATCTTCTCGCCGGGACGCACGCGCAGTCGGTCACCGACAATCACATGCTCGAGCGGAACATCTGTCTCTTGGCCCGACTGCTCGATTCTGCGCGCCATCTTTGGCGTCAGATCCAGAAGTGCGCGAATGGCGCCACTAGTTTGCTTGCGAGCGCGCAGCTCCATGACTTGACCAAGAAGAACAAGAACGGTGATGGACGCACTTACTTCGAAGTAAATGTCTGGATGCCGCATACCACGAGCAATCGAAGGCAGAAGGCGCTCGGGTAAGACCGTGACGATCAGGCTGTAAAGAAATGCGACGCCGGTTCCCATGGCAATGAGCGTGAACATGTTAAGGTTCCGGCTGCGCACCGAATTCGCTCCACGCTCAAAGAAGGGAGCGCCTCCCCAAAGAACAACCGGAGTGGCCAGCGCCAGCTGCAGCCAAGCGGAGGCCCGCGTCACGTCGAAATCATGCAGCCAGCCCGAAGTCAGCATGCCGCCCATACTGATAATTAGCAGAGGCACGGTAAGGCAGAGGCCAATCCAGAACCGTAGACGCATGCTGCGAAATTCGCCGTCGTCTTCGTCGGCTGAGCTTGTCGCAGCAACACGAGGTTCGAGCGCCATTCCGCAAATTGGACATGCTCCTGGAGCGTCGGACACGATTTCAGGATGCATCGGGCACACATACTCGGTTCTTGAACCGCTAAGGAGTTCAGGCTCCAACGCCATTCCGCATTTGGGACAAGAACCCAGTTTGGTCGAGACTACCTCCGGGTCCATCGGGCAGAAGAACTTCGTTGAGGTCCTTGCTGCAGGAGGATTTGTATTAGTAGGCGGCGCCGCAGTGGCGTGGATGGGTGCTGTACCGAACTGAATCAATCCAATATGTGCTGTCGACGGCGGTCTGAGATACTTCTCGGGATCGACCGCGAACTTTTCGGCACAGGAATTACAGCAGAAGAAATACTGCTTTCCTTCATGTTCCCTGCTCGCTCGGGCTCGAGCGGGATCAACCTGCATCCCGCACACCGGATCGATCACTGATCCAGCTGCCGGCTTCAGTTCGCTCTGCATTTGTTGACCTATGACCCAATTAGCAGTTTGTACTGCTCATCAGTCAGCGGCACTACACTCAAACGTCCTTGACGAACGAGCGGCGATACCGCAAACGCCTTCTTTTGCTTGATGTCCGCGAGGCTTAAAGGTTTCGAAATTGGCGTGCCGGCTTTGATTTGGACTCTAGGGTTCTTGGCATCTGAGGAATCTACAGAGACCACAGAAGCAGTTCCCACAGCCCGTTTCTCGTCACCAGTGTGATAGATCACAAGGTGGTCTCCACTTTTCATGTTGCGGAGGTTCCTAAGCGCAACTGGATTCGTGACCCCATCCCAAATGGTAGTCTGTTCGCGCTGAAGGTCGGCAAAGGAGTACGCTGCAGCTTCGGTTTTCAATAGATAGTTCATTGCGCAGTCTCTCGGTGGTGAAGTCTTTCCTGAGTACCATATACCGCCGCTGCGGAATCGCCCAAGATAAGAACCTTCCAGAGATTCGCGATGTCACCTTCTCTGCTGTTAATTTGGAGTGAGTCGTTTGGAGGCAAAGGACTAGATGACACAGCTCGACGTAGCTTTCCGTTATGGCACGCCGCCTGGAGAAAACGAATTGCGGGCACTGACTTATGCGCGCGACGTCTATGGCGTGAGAAAAATTGAGTTTGACGAAGGGCAACAGACGGTACGCGTCGAATATGACGCATCCCGCCTCAGCGAAGAAACTGTGGCGGCTATCCTCCGCCGGGCTGGCATGGACCTTCGGGAGAAAATACAGCTGGTGTAAGTTGGCCGCTAATAGCTCTGCCCTATGTAAAAAAGTTTGCCCAAAAGCAAAGAGACGCTCAAGAGATCCTCTGGCCGAGTAAGTCTCAAGAGCGTCCCGTTGCGCGCCACTTCGTCTGTCATCGGAGATAGCATCCTCGATGCCAACCAGTCACTTATTCAAAATGCAGGACTTAGCGAGAGCAGTGGCCCGGACAGTCGGTAAAGTTTTCTGAAACTCCATGAATGCAGTGTAGGTTTTTCTCGGGCGGGTGCACCAGAAACAGCGCACCGCAAAGCGTTACAAATGTTGATCTTGCGCAACTTGCGAACGTACGGCATTTATTCACATGTATCTAGGCAACGTCAGCAACGGACCGAGCCGATCGCTCTGCTATAATTTTTTTGCCTTCAGGAATTTTCCTCTCTAAGTTCTATTGCGCAACCCGCGCCCTTAGCTCAGTTGGATAGAGCGTCTGACTACGAATCAGAAGGTCGGGAGTTCGAATCTCTCAGGGCGCGCCATTCTACTCATTTCCCTCGATCTCATCTGCGTAAACAACCGACACCCGTGTTATCGGAAACTAATTAGGGTAAGCCCCGATGGACTTTTTTAGGCGGAAAGCACCGCCATATGGCGAGATGAGATTTCCAAGGAGTTTTGTAAAGATCCCGAGTAGAACTTAGACTTCGTCCGGCATCTCACAACCGGATGCGTGCTGTCAGAATCCCCAGGTCACTGCAATCCGGCGATACGAGACAATCCGCCCTATCCCGACGGCTCGAGAGTTTCTCGTGCATGTTGCCTGAAACGGCGTAACATAACGGAAATTAGGCCAGCGTTTCCGGAACCGGAAAGAGGGGCACGCTTATGACACGCTCCGCACGCATTCTGCTCGTTTTAGCACCAATCTTGGTTTTCTGCCTCGCCATGGCTGCGCAGCGACCGGGCAGTACAGGCGGAAATCCTTCTACAGGAAGCCGCCCGAGCACGAGCACAACCCCCACAACCCCGCAGCCGCCGACTGGATTTCCGAACACTCAAACCGAGCGGCAGATACTTTACGTTTCCGGAAGCGTAGTCCTCCAGGATGGAACACCACCGCCAGAACCAGTGGCTATCGAAAAGGTATGCGGGGGCTCTTCACACAAAGAGGGATACACGGATTCGAAAGGGCACTATCAAATTCAACTAGGTCAGCAGTTTGAGTTGCAGGATGTCTCTGAAAGTGGCGGTTCCGGTGGATTTGGAATGGGAAGCCGTTCCGGAATCGGCAATCCCAGTGGGGGGTTAGGAGGCGTGAATCCTCGCGATCTGATTGGGTGCGAACTTCGGGCGATGCTGCCGGGATTTCAGTCCAGCAACGTGATGATTCGCGTAGAAGGCAGCTTTGGCGAGATACGCATGGATACCATTACTCTCCAGCGTCTTGGAGGAGGCAGCGGCACAACGATTAGCCTGACCACGATGCAGGCGCCCCCCAGCGCCCGCAAAGCCTACGAAAAAGCACAGAAGGACATTGCCAAAGAGAATCTGAAGGACGCAGAGAAGGAACTCGACAAGGCTGTCCAGGAGTTCCCGAAGTTCGCAGCCGCTTGGGCGCTGCTCGGCATGATTCACCAGAGCTCCAAGCAATTAGATCAGGCTACTGCCGACTATACGCAAGCCATTGCCTCCGACCCTCAATATGCAAAGCCATACTTTGGCATGGCCGTGATTGCCGCCAACCAACAGAATTGGAAAGACACGGTTCGGTTTACGGAACAGGTGAACAGGCTTGCTCCACTTGCATATCCCGAAGCGTATTTCTTTAGTGGCGTCGCAAGTTTCAACCTCGGGCATATGGATGATTCGGAACGCAACATTCGCAAGTTCTTGTCCCTCGACACCGAGCACCGAAGACCGATGGCAGTCCTCTATCTGGGAGACATACTGGCGCGAAAACAGGATTTTGCGGGAGCTGTGGAACAGGCAAAGGCCTATCTCACCATTGCACCCAATGCCCCAAATTCACCGAGCATTCGCGAGAAGCTTAAACAACTCGAACAACTGAACAGCACTCCACCAAAACAACAATAGCGGAGCTCTAAAGGTGTCTGAACGCAGGTAACCTTGCTTGCGCTCAGTATCAATTTGGGACACCTCTTATCACATCTCCGTTACCAAAGTGACTCCTCAGCACTGTTTTCAGTTCTAAGCTTGCTGTCCTCAAGCTTAACTAAGGAATGGCAGCAGAACCCGCCGCCGTACGCATACCCCTAATTTGGAGCAATCAGTTGTTTGAGAACAATAAGCTGCTCGACAGCCTTTGGTTTCGGATGGGTGTTCACACAATCGCCTTCTGGGGCTGGATAGCTGCGTGCGGCCTTCTTATGGCCATTCGCTAGTCCCTCTGTCAATCCCTCTTCACAATCGCCTTTCTGGAAATCGTTTGCCGCCTTTCTGGAAATCGTTTGCGAATCCTCAGTTGAATAATGAGTTGAAGAAAATGCTAACCGGGACCGTTGCTTTCGACTTTCAGGCGATACTTACGAGTCACGGATCGCTCTCCGTGCGTCGCGCGGACAAACACAACTGGATCGCGAACGCCTCCGTCCGCCTCTTCTAAGTTCAAGTCGATCGCAACGCGCCCATCTACCTCACTGACTGCCTGGGAATGAATCGGAACTCCCGCAGGATATTGCAGTCTCGAAGTGACTAGAGCTCCCTCCACCGCAGCTCCGGAATCGCTGACGAGCAGCCGCATCGTTAGCTTCTTGCTAGCAACTTGCTCATCCGAATTGAGCCATGTGACAGCGAGGCTTTCGCCTTCGGCGTCGCGGATTTCAGTTTGATCGCGAAAGAATTGCTCGACCGAACCGGCTTTGATTACGTCGAGAACGTCACGGTGTTGTTTCTTTAACAGGTCGTGAATATGCTCTTCGGCGAATCCAGGGTTGCCGACAGCCTCAGCATACGATGTCGCGTATTTGCCGATGCAATGCCCTTTTACAAACACCATCGTTTGCAACAGTAGATCCGCCTTTCGCGCCTCACTCTGGACGTGATAGACGATCTGGTCCTGTTTTACGTCAGTGTTAAAACCAAAAATCATTGGGTCCTGTGGTCGCGCAGCATGCGAGATTTATCTGTGCCTGCTAATCACGCAAAGAGAAAAGAGAATAGTTGCGAGCGTTTCATTTCGTGTCCCGCGCTTGACACTCTGTCGCAGCGAAACTTATAGTCAAGTGTTTCGCCGTCAGTGTTGGCGCGCATTATATAACGGCCTCTATGCCGAACCAGCCCTTACCTTATTACGTTAATTATCTGCCTGTTCTATTGCAGATTGTCGTGGCTTGCGTGGTTGCCGGGGGCATGGTGGCTCTCTCTGCGCTGGTCGGAAAACACCGCTACAGCCGTACTAAGATGCAAGCGTACGAGTGTGGCATGGTCGGTACCGGTGATGCCCGTCAACGTTTCTCCGTAAAGTTTTACATGGTCGCAATGCTGTTCATCCTTTTTGATGTTGAGGCGATCTTTCTAATCCCCTGGGCAGTGATTTACCGCAAGTTGCCGGCCGCCATTGCTCCCGCAATTGGTAGCGCGCCGGGCGATTTCAATGCGCGCATGTTCGGCTTCTGGGAGATGCTGGTTTACCTTGGCATCGTCCTCGTTGGATTCTTCTACATCTGGAAGAAGGGCGCGCTTGATTGGAACACCACGGAGAAAACGGACTTCTAGATGGCATTACAGCCCGCAATCACCGATCTTGACCAACTCAAAGATAGGCCAGCTGTAGCGGTCCTTCGGGCTGCTTCTCTTGTGGAATCAGCAAAGTTTGATCGTGATGAGTTGACGATTTACGTGAACCGCGCCGACATAAGACGTGCTTGCGAGATCCTCCGCGAGGGCGCAGGCACCAAGTTCAACTTCTTATCCGACCTTACCTGTGTCGACGTCTTCCCTTCCGAGCCGCGATTCGAAGTGATCTACAACCTGCTTTCCCATTCCCGAAAAGAACGAGTGCGTCTAGTCGCCAAGGTTCCCGGCGGGGATCCATCGATCGAATCGCTCATGGGGCTGTGGGCGTCAGCGAACTTCTTCGAGCGTGAGGTCTTCGATCTTTTCGGCGTCCGATTCCTCGGCCATCCGAATTTGCGCCGCATCATGATGCCTGAGGATTGGGAAGGCCATCCCTTGCGTAAGGATTATCCGGTCGAGGGATATCGCTAAATGGCGCACCTAAATCCCACACCGGTACTCGAACCAACGCAGGATCGCACGATGATCCTCAACATGGGCCCGCAGCATCCCTCCACGCACGGAGTGTTGCGCCTCCTGCTAGAGATCGACGGCGAGACTGTCGTCAAGTGCCTTCCCGATATTGGATACCTGCACACAGGAATCGAGAAGACCTGCGAGGCGAAGTTCTACCAGCAGGTAGTGCCGCTCACCGACCGAATCGATTACCTCTGCCCGATGACCAACAATCTCACGTATTGTTTGGCCGTCGAGAAGCTGCTGCAGCTTGAAATTCCACCTCGTGCCCAGTATTTGCGCGTCTTGTTGAACGAGCTTACTCGTATCAATTCACATCTCGTTTGGCTCGGTACACATGCGCTCGACATTGGGGCCATGACGGTGTTTCTGTACTGCTTCCGCGAGCGAGAGCTGCTACTGAAGATTTTTGAAAACGTCGCTGGTCAGCGAATGATGACCTCATATTTCCGAGTTGGCGGCGTCTCGCTGGATCCCCCTCTGGACTTCTGGGCGAAGGTAAAGGATTTCATCGACAAATTCTCGGATCGTGTTGATGAATATGAAGGTTTGCTCACAGCGAATCCTATCTGGATCGAGCGCACTCGCGGCGTAGCCTACATTTCCGCGGAGGACTGCATCGCACTTGGTGTTACCGGCCCGAGCGCACGCGGTAGTGGCGTCGACTGGGATCTTCGCCGCGACATGCCCTATTCGGGATATGAGAAGTTCAAATTCAAGGTGCCCGTTTCGAACGACGGCGATGTGTACGCTCGTTATCTGCTGCGAGTGGAGGAGCTGCGCGAATCGAACAAAATCGCCCGTCAAGCGCTCGAGGGCATGCCCGAGGGTCCGTTTAAGGCCGATTCTCCCAAAGTCGTCTTGCCGGATCGGGAAAAGATGAAGACGCAGATGGAAGCCCTCATCTATCACTTTAAGATCGTTACCGAGGGCTTCGCGGTTCCCGCAGGCGAGGTATATCAAGGTGTGGAGTCGCCACGCGGAGAGATGGGCTACTACGTTCGCAGCGATGGCACGGCCAAGCCTTATCGCGTTCATATGAGATCGGCGTGCTTTGCCAACTTGCAGGCGCTGGAGAAGCTGTGCGTAGGGCGTCTTTTAGCGGATGTAGTCGCCGCAATCGGAAGCATTGACATCGTTTTGGGAGAGATCGACCGATGATGCAATACTCACCAGCACTGGAACAGCGATTTCAAAAGCTGGTCGCTCAGTATCCTTGGAAGCGCTCTGCGTTGATTCCCCTCTTGCTTTATGCACAGGACGAGGTTGGACATCTTTCGGATGAAGTGATTTCGGATATAGCACGGCGAGTGGAGTTAACCGAACTCGAGGTTCGGAACGTCATCAGCTACTACTCTCTTTTGCGCACCAAGCCCGCCGGTAAGTACGTCGTGCAAGTGTGTACAAATATCAGTTGTATGCTTCGAGGTGCTGAAGAAGTATTTGCTCATTGCAGGCAGAGGCTCGGCGTCGATCATAAAGAGGTTACGCGAAACGGGAATTTTTCCCTTGAAGAAGTCGAGTGCATTGGCGCCTGTAGCTGGGCGCCAGCCGTACAGGTAAATTACGACTTTCACCTGGACGTAACGCCCGAGAAGATGGATACCATTCTCGATACCTACGAGAAGCAGACCCAACAGTGAAGACCATCTACACCCCAACGCCACTGGTCACGCATGCAGACGAGGTACGGATCATCTCGAAGCGCTTCAGGCAAGGCGCACAGGATATCGATCGCTACATGGAACTCGACGGATACAAGGCTGCCCGCAAAGCGCTCGAGATGCGGCCAGATGACATTATTAATGAAGTAAAGGCGTCGGGTCTGCGTGGTCGAGGGGGAGCCGGGTTTGCAACCGGAATGAAGTGGTCTTTCATTCCTAAGCAATCGGAAGCGCCGAAATACATCCTCATTAACGGCGACGAGAGCGAGCCTGCCACTTGCAAGGATCGGCTGCTGGTCGAATACGATCCGCACTCAATCATCGAGGGCGTAGTCATTGCCGGCCTGGCGGTCGGCGCGAAGCTTGGCTTCATTTATCTACGTGGTGAGTATCGCTATCTGCTCGAGATCATGGAGAAAGCAGTAGCGGACGCGTACGCGAAGGGCTTTCTCGGGAAGAAGATCTTCGGCAGCCAGCATGAGTTCAACATCTTGACTCAGACCGGCGCCGGCGCCTACGAAGTGGGTGAAGAGTCCGCGTTGATGGAGTCGCTGGAAGGCAAGCGCGGATTGCCACGTCTCAAGCCTCCCTTCCCTGCTATTAAAGGTCTCTATGGTGGTCCCACGGTCATTAATAATGTTGAGACCATCGCCAGCGTTCCCCCGATCATCCTGAACGGCGGCAAATGGTACGCGAGCTTCGGGCCGAATGATAAGAATGGTGGAACCAGACTCACCTGTCTGACGGGTCACTTCAATAAGCCGGGTGTCTACGAATTACCACTTGGGTATCCCGCCAAGAAGATGATTTACGACGTAGGCGGCGGTATCCCCAACGGACGTCAGCTGAAAGCTCTCGTTCCGGGCGGATCTTCGACTTTCCTCCTGACACAGGAAGAAGCCGAATCCGCGACCATGGACTACGACTGGTTCGCGAAGCGCGGCGAGTTTCTTGGTTCGGGTGGAGTGGTCGCGATCGATGACCAAACTTGCATGGTTAAGGTTGCGCTGCGCATCATGAGGTTTTACCAGCACGAAAGCTGTGGCTGGTGTATTCCATGCCGCGAAGGTACGGACTGGCTGAAAAAGACGCTCACACGTTTCCATGATGGAGGGGGCGTGAGCAAAGACATCGATCAGATGCTCTATCTCGCCAACAATATGGCTGGACGAACTTTCTGCGCGCTGGGAGACGCAGCCGCATTTCCGACGATCTCGATCGTCAAGAAGTGGCGTCAAGAATTCGAAAATCATCTCGACGGAAGGCCATGTCCATTTGAACCGGCGTCCCGAGAGATGGCGCTGGCATAAGGAAATCACAAAACCACGAATGGCTGACGTAACCATCACCGTCGACGGCAAAAAGGTCACCGCACCAGCGGGAACACTTCTGATTGAGGCTTGCAAGAGTGCCGGTATTGAAGTGCCGGCCTTTTGTTACTACCCTGGACTCTCCGTCCAGGGTGCGTGCCGCATGTGCCTGGTGCGCATCGAGAAGATGCCGAAACTCCAGACCGCCTGCACAGTGCCAATCGCTGAGGGGATGGTCGTCACGACTGACACCCCAGAGGTTCATCAGGCCCGCAAAGCTACGGTCGAGATTTTGCTCGGGAATCATCCTCTTGATTGCCCTGTCTGTGACGCCGGTGGTGAGTGCGAGCTGCAGGACATGACGTTTGCTTATGGCGCTGCTGAGTCCAAGTACATGGAGGCAAAACAGCACAAGGAAGAACAGCAGTGGTCACCTGTCGTCTTCTTCGATCGTCCGCGTTGCATTCTTTGCTACCGTTGCGTGCGCGTGTGCGGTGAAGGAATGGACGTTTGGGCGCTCGGCGTCCAAAACCGCGGCGTTACCTCCCTGATCGCTCCCAACCAGCAGGATCACCTTGAGTGCGAAGAATGCGGCATGTGCATCGACATCTGTCCGGTTGGCGCACTCACCTCCGGTGCATACCGCTATAAGACGCGTCCGTGGGAGATGAATCATGTTGGCACTATCTGCACGCATTGCGGAGACGGGTGCAAGACGACACTCGGTGTTCGTCGTTCCAAGGGTGGAATGGAAATCGTTCGCGGCGACAATCGCGATAAGAGCGGAATTAATGGTGACTTCCTCTGCATCAAGGGGCGCTACGCATTCGATTTTGCGAATTCCGACGATCGCATCACACAGCCTCTAGTTCGACGCGATGGGAAGCTGACTCCGGTCTCGTGGGAGCAGGCCATCGATCATGTTGCTAATCGCTTCAAACAGATCCGCGATTCGCAAGGCGGCGCCGCGATTGGTGTGATCGGCTCGAATCGCACGACCAACGAAGAGAATTACTTGCTGCAAAAGTTTGCGCGTTCGGTTTTGGGAACAAACAACATCGATCATCACCGGACGGCTGATTATCCGGCGTTCGCCAAAGCAGTTGCCGGTAAGCAGAACATAACGGCGACCCTGCGCGAGACCATGACTGCGCCGGCTGTACTCTTAATCGGTAGCGATCCCACTGAGCAACATCCGTTGCTGGCGTGGAATCTCCGCACCAACCATCGCTTGCACAATGGTCGCATTTATATCGTCAACTCCGGCGATATCAAACTGCGCCGCCAAGCGCGCGCTTACGCGCAGGTTCCGGTAGATGGCGGCGAGAGTTTGATGGTTCACTACCTTGCGGGTGACGACTCCGCCACGAGCCAGCTTCAGTCTGGAAGCCTTAGTCGCGACGTGCTCAGCGACTTCCGCGAAAGCGTCAGAGGAGAGAAGGAGCTAATCATCATCTTTGGCTCCGAAATACGTGGCGACGACATTCTCGCATTGGTGAAGTGGGGATCTGGCCAATCTGCCAAGTTCATCTGCCTTGGGGACTATTCGAATTCTCGCGGCGCCGCTGACATGGGTTTATATCCTGATCTTCTACCTGGATTCACCGCTCTCTCGAACCATTCGGCTTTTGCTCAGGAATATGGCTCATCGATGCCGCGACAGTCTGGGCTCGGCATTGAAGGCATGTTCGGGGCCGCAAAGTCGGGCAAACTGGGTGCCCTGTATGTAGTCGGAGCGAACCCCGTAGCTTGTTACAAAATCGATCCATTCGCGCTGAAAAACGCTTTCGTTGTGGTGCAGGACATGTTCATGACGGAGACTGCAACCACGGCCGAAGTTGTTCTTCCGGCAGCGAATGCCTACGAGAAAGCGGGCAGCTATACCAACACTTTCGGTGATCTTCAGCTTTTGAGGAAGGCGGGCGACTTGGCGGGTGTTCGCAGTGACTTCGAGTTGATCGTTCGCATCGCCGATCGCATGGGAGCTGACGTGCACAAGCTAGTTCCCTTCGGGAAAGGGCTTCGTGCCGATATGGGACAGAGTCGCGGAGCGCAGTCTGGAGAAGCGGACCAGCACCTGGTTTGGCTTGCCGCCCGGAACCTTGAGCCTAAGCTCAGTCCGTTCGATCCGGAAGCCTTGCTCGACGAGATTCAGCGGCTTGTACCTGGATATAACTTCTCACGGCTGAATCTGTTTGCCGGCGCGGATGTTCACACCCACGCTCCAGAATTCAGCACGATCTTACAACCTTCGTCACCGGAGAGCATCCTTCCGGCCGACGACACGCTGTTCACCTCCGGCACGCTCGGGCGGTACTCGAAGACCTTGAATTCAATCATCGAGAATCGGCGCGCCACTCCGGTCGAAATAGAAATTCCGGCCGACTAGACTGTTTGTTTCCCTTGGGATTTGAAGTCTGCAGTGATCGCGAGTGTGACCACCCGCTTACCGGATCTGTCGAGTTTGACTCGATCCGCATGACGACTCAGAGCTGATACGAAATTGGAACTACTTCCATACATTATCTTTGCGATCATCAAGATCCTTCTCCTGCTCTTCATTCTGCTGACGGCGGTGGCCTATACCACGCTGCTCGAACGCAAGGTTATTGCTCATATGCAGAACCGATGGGGCCCTACCCGAGTTGGACCATTTGGTTTGCTTCAGCCGCTTGCGGACGGTCTCAAGTTCATCCTGAAGGAGGATGTGATTCCCGACAACGTCTACAAGCCCTTGTATCTAGCGGCGCCGATCATCGCCTTAGTTCTCTCACTCGTCTCAATTTCGATCATTCCGTTCGGTGGGGCGTGGAACATTGGCAAATATCACATTCCTCTGCAGACGACGGCATTCTGGAACGGTACCGGGATTCAGGACATCAACATTGGTTTGCTGATTATTCTAGGCATCACTTCGCTGGGCGTTTACGGTGTCGCGCTTTCGGGATGGGCATCCAATTCAAAGTATTCCCTGCTCGGATCGCTGCGAGCGGGCGCACAGCTCATCAGCTATGAAGTGGCGCTTAGCCTCTCCCTGGTGGGCGTGCTGCTTCTTGCCGGAACCTTGAGCCTGCGGCAGATCGTCGATTCGCAGGCAGGATCGCTCCTGCACTGGTACTTCCTCGGCGGATTTCAGTTCATCGCCTTCTTTATTTACATCATGGCGGCCTATGCCGAGACAAACCGCATTCCGTTCGATCTGCCGGAAGCCGAAACGGAACTCGTTGCTGGTTATCACACGGAGTACAGCTCTATGAAATTTGCCATGTTCTTCATGGCCGAGTACTGCAACATGATTACCGTCGCCTGCCTGGCGACGCTGCTTTTCTTCGGTGGATGGCACAGCCCGTTCGAGGGGCTGCACCTTCCTGTGCCGGGAATCTGGCTTATCATTTCACCGTTGTTCTGGTTTTTTGCCAAAGTGTTCTTCTTTATCTTTGTATACATCTGGATTCGCGGAACGCTGCCGCGTTTCCGCTATGATCAATTGATGTCCTTCGGCTGGAAATTTCTCTTGCCCCTTGCGATTGCGAACGTTGTCGTCACCAGCCTGGTACTGGCCTTGCGGTCTTAAGTTTTCGGAACGGAAATGCTTCACCTTCACACGATTTTGTTTCTCATCTTCGCGGGAATCTGTGTGGCAGGAGCTCTCAATTTCCTGCTGCAACGCCATCCTGTGAACAGCGCCCTGTCTCTGATCGTCGTGATGGGATCGCTCGCGCTCCTATTCCTGCTATTAGGCGCAGAGTTCGTAGCTGCCGTTCAGATAATCGTCTACGCGGGCGCCGTGATGGTGCTCTTCGTGTTCGTCATCATGCTGCTGAACGCAGGCGAAGAAGAACGCACGCGCGGCAGCCGCGTCGCCCTTTTCCTTGGCGTGCCCGGACTGATCGCGTTCTTCGGGCTGATGTGCTGGACGCTCTCCCGCTCCCAACTTGGACAGGTACAGATCGGCGGCTACTACGTAACTACTCAAGAACTTGGCATCGCTCTGTTTCGCGAATTCCTGCTGCCATTTGAGATCACGTCTGTCCTGGTGCTGGTTGCGATCATGGGAGCCGTCGTCCTGGCTCGGAAGGAGCGCCAATGATTCCACTCTCCTGGTACCTGATTCTGGGCGCGATTCTGTTTGCCATCGGCGTGGCTTCATTTCTGATCAAGCGGAACATCATCACCATTTTTATGTCCATTGAGCTGATGCTAAACGCTGTGAATCTGACCTTCGTGGCCTTCGCCAGCCATTGGCATCAGGTGAGCGGACAAGTCTTCGTTTTCTTTGTAATGGTTGTGGCGGCGGCAGAGGCAGCCGTGGGATTGGCAATCGTTCTTGCGATTTTCCGCACGCGCGAGACCTTGAACGTGGATCAGGTGAACCTGCTCAAACTATGAATTCGAGTCCCAATTTCAATCTGTGGGTGATCCCGATCCTGCCGCTGATTGGCTCGGCCATCAACGGACTCTTCGGCAAGCGCTTCCCTCGCAATCTGGTGAGCACGATCGCCCTGTTTTTCCCGGGCGCTGCCTTTGCTTACGCGGTGTGGGTAGTGAGCCAATTTGCTGGCTTATCGCAGGCGCAGATTCCGCACATCGAGCGACTCTTTCCGTGGATCGAAGCTGGTGGCTTCCGCGTTGACTATGGCTTCTATCTCGATCAGCTGTCGGTGGTGATGCTGCTGGTCGTCACGGGCGTCGGATTTCTGATTCACATTTATTCGGTTGGATACATGGCGGAGGAAGGCGGCTATTACCGCTTCTTCTCTTACCTGAATCTGTTCATGTTCTTCATGCTGACGCTTGTGCTGGCACACAGCTACCTGCTGATGTTCGTCGGATGGGAGGGTGTCGGCTTAGCTTCGTATCTACTGATCGGATTCTTCTTCCTCAAGCACTCGGCAGCCCAGGCAGGTAAGAAGGCATTCATCACCAATCGTGTCGGAGACTTTGGGTTCCTCCTTGGCATGTTCCTGCTGATTAAACATTTCGGCACGTTGGACTATGACAAGGTGTTCAAGGCGATCTCGGGTCTGCCGGTAGAAACGGGTGTCGGAGTACTCACGGCAACTGCGCTGCTTATGATGTTCGGCGCCGCCGGCAAATCCGCGCAGATTCCTCTTTATGTCTGGCTGCCCGACGCGATGGAAGGTCCAACTCCCGTTTCGGCACTAATCCATGCAGCGACGATGGTGACCGCTGGTGTCTACATGGTCGCGCGCTCGAACGTCCTCTTCATGCACGCACCGGTGTCGATGCGCGTCGTTGCGATCATCGGCGCCCTGACTGCGATTTTCGCGGCCAGTATTGGCCTGGTTCAAAACGACATCAAGCGTGTTCTTGCCTACTCGACCGTCTCGCAGCTTGGTTATATGTTCATGGCCTGCGGGGTGGCCGCATTCTCCGCCGGCATCTTTCACCTGATGACCCATGCCTTCTTCAAGGCGCTGCTCTTCCTTTCAGCCGGCTCAGTGATCCATGGGCTCGGCGGTGAGCAAGACATGCGGCACATGGGAGGCCTGCGAAAGTTAATTCCCTGGACATTCTGGGTGATGACGATTGCTACCTTCGCGATTGCCGGATTCCCGCCTCTGAGCGGATTCTTCTCGAAGGACGAGATTCTCTGGAAGGCATTTTCCGACAAGACTCATGGAAGCTGGATCTTCTGGTTGATCGGCTGGATCACTGCGGGAATGACGTCCTTTTACATGTTCCGCCTTTGGTTCATGACCTTTTTTGGCGAACGGCGAGAGGCGATTCATGACGAACCCTCAGGAGGCGTTCACGCTCCAAGCTCTGCTCATGGCGGCCACAGCGGGCACGTTCACGAAAGTCCGTGGATCATGCTCGGGCCGCTGGTTGTGCTTGCGGTCGGTTCTGTCGTGATGGGCTGGACTGGAATTCCGGAAGCACTTGGTGGTCATAACCGATTCGATCAGTTCCTCACGCCAGTGTTCCACACGAATTCCGAACCGGTAGGCTCCGCTGCGAACTTCGCAAACGAGCCGCAGAAATCCGAGAGCCCAGAAGAAAACAGGGGGCTCGAACTTGAGCTAGCCGGCGCATCAGTAGCAGTTGCATTCGCTGGCCTCGGCCTCGCCTATCTCTTGTACCTTCGTCGTCCTGAACTTCCCGACCGAATCGCTGCAACCATGAAGGGTGCATATCGCACGCTGCTCAACAAGTACTGGGTTGATGAAGCCTATTATGCGACTCTCATAAATCCCATAGTGGACGGCTCCCGTGCTGTTCTCTGGCGCGGAGTGGATGTGGGCATCATCGACGCGCTCGTAAATGGTGCGGGCACGACCTCGAAGGGGTTGTCAGGGATAACCCGACGCATGCAGTCGGGGAGTATTCGTTCCTACGCCGGATGGGTCGCGCTGGGAGCGGCGTGTGTGGTCGCCTTCATGATCTGGATGGGGTTGCGCGCATGAACAGTCTGATCCTTACATTGGTCACGTTTGTGCCTTTCGCGGGAGCCATTCTCTTGATGTTTATGCCCCGCAATGACCGGACGATCAAATGGACGGCGCTAGTCCTTTCCATTTTGGCGTTTGTGCTCTCTCTCCACCTGGCGACGCACTGGACTCATGGCGAAGCTGGTTTTCAGTTTGTAGTAGACACGCAATGGATCGCGAGTCCGAACATTCACTACCATCTCGGCGTTGACGGCATCTCGGTATGGCTGGTGCTGCTCACTACTTTTCTCACACCGTTCTGTGTGTTGATCTCATGGAAGTCGATCCATGGAGCGGTGAAAGAGTTCTTTGTCCTTATGCTGATCCTTGAGACGGCAATGATCGGCGTGTTCGTCTCGCTCGATCTGTTCCTCTTCTACGTCTTCTGGGAAGCCACGCTGATTCCGATGGCACTAATGATCGGAATGTACGGCCACGAGCGACGTGTTTACGCGGCGGTGAAATTCTTCCTCTATACCATGGTTGCTTCGGTGTTCATGCTTGGCGCGATCATTTGGTTTTACATTCACACCGGCAGCTTCGACTACGTAACGATTCAGAACGCGATCCAGAGTGGATCGATTCCCGGATTCAATCGTGCGGCAGAGTTCCTGTTCTTTGGATTCTTTATAGCTTTCGCGGTCAAGGTTCCGCTCTTCCCATTCCACACCTGGTTGCCGGACGCTCACGTCGAAGCTCCTACAGCCGGATCCGTACTGCTCGCCAGCGTTCTGCTGAAGATGGGTACCTACGGATTGCTGCGCTTCAACGCCACACTCTTCCCTGCCCAAGCGCACGAACATGCAATCTGGATCAACATTCTGGCGCTGATCGGAATTGTCTATGGTGCGCTTGTGGCCTTGGTGCAGCCGAACATGAAGAAGTTGGTGGCATACTCCTCGGTCAGCCACCTTGGGTTCTGCGTTCTTGGGATATTCACCTTCACGCAACTCGGCGTGGATGGCGCCGTGTACCAGATGTTGAATCACGGCATTTCGACCGGCGCGCTCTTCATGCTGCTAGGCATGTTGTATGAACGTCGCCATACGTATGAAATCAAAGAATACGGCGGACTGGCGACATCGATGCCTGTCTACGCCACTCTGTTCTTGATGATCACGCTGTCGTCTGTGGGATTGCCGCTGTTCAACGGCTTCGTCGGAGAATTTCTCGTGCTCAGCGGCGCCTTCACTGCATGGCAGTGGTACGGAATCATCGGTACTACCGGAGTCATTTGGAGCGCGGGCTATTTGTTCTGGCTTTATCAACGAACTTTCTACGGTGAAATCACCCAGCCGGTGAATGCTCAACTGGCAGATGCCGATGGGCGCGAACGATTGAGCTTGATTCCAATGGTTGCGATGGCGTTAATCATGGGCGTAGCTTCGCCGCTGTGGATCCGCATGATAGATCCCTCGGTTCAGCATTCACTTCGGCCCAGCTCTGTGACCGAAGCCGCCGGGGCCACGTCAGGCGGGAAGACGGCGCATATTCTTGCGATGGGCAAAATAGTTAAATGACTCCGAATCCCGATCTGAGTTACATCCGTATTCTGCCCGAGCTCATCCTGAGCTTCTTCGGCGTAATGGTGATGCTGGTTGAGCCTTTGCTGCCCAAACGTGGCAGCCGCAAATCGCTGGGAACGTTTTCTTTGGTCGGCACGCTGCTGGCGATGATTGCCTCTCTTTATCAGACGAATTATCCCGGATGGGGATGGTTCAACATGATTCGCGTGGATGAATTCAGCGTCTTCTTTCACATCCTCATCTGCGCGATCTCTGCGATTGTCATCCTCGCCTCGTTCGAGTATCTCGAAACTCAGCAAATTCCCGGTGGCGAATACTACGGACTGATTCTTTTCGGCACCGTCGGAATGGTATTGATGTCCTCGGCAGTCGAACTGGTGCTGATCTTCATCGGTCTCGAGATTTCGTCGATCGCTACTTATGTTCTTGCCGGCTACCGCCGCCGGGCAGCTACGAGCGCCGAGGCATCGATCAAATACTTCCTTCTTGGCTCTTTTGCCACCGCCTTCTTCCTCTATGGTGTGGCGTTGATGTTTGGCGCCACCGGGTCCACGAGCATTTACACGATCGCCGGAGCGCTTCAGTCCGGGCAAGTGACTCTCGGTGGGCCTTCCAGTCCCGTGAGTTACGGACTCGCATATGTTGCCGTGGCTTTGATGTTCGTTGGCCTTGGTTTCAAAGTCGCCTCTGCGCCGTTTCACATCTGGACCCCAGACGTGTATGAAGGCGCACCCGCCCCGGTGGTTGCTCTCATGTCCACGGGACCCAAGGCGGCAGCGTTTGCGGTCCTGCTCCGGATTCTCTTTGGCGCGACTGTCGATGCGGGCAAAGCCTGGTTCTGGCTGATTTGGATCTCAGCCGTGCTTTCGATGACGATCGGTAATCTGGGAGCGCTTTTGCAGAACAATGTGAAGCGTCTGCTGGCATATTCGTCGATCGCCCACGCCGGATACCTTCTGGTCGCATTCGCATCCGCGATCGCTCCGTCCGCTCGCGATACCGGCATCTCCGCAGCAATTTTCTACGCAGCTTCTTATGCGGCTATGAATGTAGGCGCCTTTGCCGTAGTCTCGCATTTCGCGCGCAGTGGCGAGCGCTACGTAAACTTCGAGGACTATGCCGGATTGGGAAAGCGTTCGCCAGTTTTGGCAGCAACGCTCACCATCTTCCTCCTTTCGCTTCTCGGACTTCCCGCCACAGGCGGATTCTTCGCCAAGTTCTACGTGTTCAACGCCGCAATCAAGAGCGATCTGATCTGGTTAACAGTGATTGGTCTTATCAACACCGCGGTTGCGTCTTACTACTACCTGCGCCTGATTGTCGTGATGTACATGTATGAGCCGCAGCCCGGCGAGGAGAAGCTGCAGATGAGAGCTGCTCCAGGACTGACGGCTGCACTTGTGATCACGGCTATTATCACGATCTGGCTTGGCGTCAGGCCCGGCGGCGTCCTCGATTACGCAACGCGAGGCGCTTTGCGATTATTGCCAAACGTGCAGCAGAGCTCCAGCGTGTCACGCTGACTCTTTTGCGCGTTTGCCTTAGCATAAGCTCGCGTTCTATCCTCGTCTGAGCTGTTCCGCACCACTAGCCAACGTACGTAGCGCCACGTTCGTTCTAAGTTGCTGAAGAAGAGGCTGTCATGCGGAAGGCACTGCTCCGAGTTGGGTTATTGTTAATCACTGTTTCTTTTTCTCTCGCGCAAAGCACTACCGGTCGGCAGAGTACTACCTCCCCTGTAGACGCCACACCAGCGGTACATGATCCTGCGCAACCTCAGAACCAGATGCCTCCTGACACTCTGGCTCCGGCTCCGACCAGCACACCTGAAGCGCGGCCTGCAGCGTCGCCAAACAATTCGGCTCCAAATCCTGTAGCCAGGCATATCTCCCCAGGGACCACGATTCGAGCAAGCCTGGATACACCGCTTTCCACCAAAACTTCGAAGGTCGGAGATCGTTTTACAGCCACCGTGACCGCTCCGGTCGTTGATTCCAGTGGCAATCTAATCGTTCCCATTGGCTCAAAGGTGAATGGGCAGATCACCGAACCCTCCGACGAGAAGCTCGCGAGTGCCATAAAAGGAATGGGACATCTGAACTTGCGCTTCACCAACGTGCAGCTGGCGAATGGGAACGACATCCCGATCAGCGCCACGTTGTTGTCGGTTCACAAGCCCCAACCTGCACAATCGTTTGGCGATGACAGCTCCCAAACGACAAACCCTTCGATCGGATCAAGTACGGCTCTATCGCGCGCATTCGGTCCGCCCATAAAGGGCGTTGCCGTCGGCAATCTGTCGGGAGGAGGCTATGTGCTCTCAACCAGTGGCAAGCAGGTGGAACTTCCTGCAGACTGCGGCTTGCGTTTGCGCGTCGATCGGGACACTTCTCAGCCCTAGCCACACGCGGCGAAGTACTTGCTGATATATACTCCGCGACCACCGACGGTGCGTCGCGCGAATGTTCCGCTTGCACGTAAAACAGCGAAATTAACAGCGAATTGCTGGACATCTCGCACTGAGAGCGCCGGATGATTTCGCTCAACCGCCTCGCTGTCAATTGCTCATGAGGAACGCAAAATTCCGTCGTTCGGTACGGAAAAGCGAATAACAGCGCATTAACAGCGCATTTCGCTGATCACAGGCCGTTGCTCTCCGGAAGTCTCTTTTTCCAAATCTGAACCATCGGCTGCGGAATTCATCTGCGAGAACGCGAGTTTCCCTTGCATTGAACTTCCAATTCGTGGTACCAGCGAACTATGTTCGCTGGTGAGCAGCGGTAAATCATCCGACGATCAAAGAACAGTTCTTCCTGCCCGACTCTCACGTTGTATCCGCGTGGATCCTCTCGTCCACCATGTGTTGATCCTTTCGTCGCAAGACATCCCACCGCACGTAGATCATGTAGAGCACCACGAGAATGTTTATCAGCAGAACTGCCCAGTGCGGTGCATTGGGATGCCGCATTAGCCCGATGATCTCCAATGGCAGATAGGCCGATCCTGAAATGATGGCGAACCATTCTGCCCAGGCTCGAGCGTGCCAGAGTCCGTAGGCCTCAATAAATCGAATAAGCGCATATCCGAATCCGACGCACGCGACCGCAATGATCTTTTTGTCACTTACCTGGTCGGCGGCATCCAGGAAAGCCTGCACAAGACGGTGTGCAGGGTTCAAGTGGAGAAACTCGATAATGTTTTCTGCAACATCGCCGATGTCTTTGTGGAGCAGCGTGAACAGCGTAAAGCCCGCCAGCACGGCAAGCACGCCCTTAAACATCTCCAGCAGCGCAACCGCGCGCAAACCCGCGAGATGCTCATGATGTGCTGCACTCGAAGAATCGTCGACCATTTGGGAAGTTGATGATCGGGCAAGGCTCATCAGTTCGAGATTACACTCACATCTAGTGAGATGCCTCTACATCTCGGAAGGCGAGAGATGAGCAGCGTACGTGCCGATCGCTTTCTTTCTGTTACAATTCAAAGAGTCGGAGCCGCCAGGTTTCGGCGCAAGGTTCCGCTCACCTTCCAAACAAGTTCCCGCCCAAAAGCGGGCGGTCAAGCAGCGGGGACGTAGTTCAGTTGGTTAGAACGCTGCCCTGTCACGGCAGAGGCCGCGGGTTCGAGTCCCGTCGTCCCCGCCATTCATTCCAAAAGCGTTGAAGGAATTTCACTGTAACCAACGAGGGTGCAAAAGGGTGCATTTCTGCACCCTTTTTGCACCCCTTTTCGACAATTAGAGGCGTTTTCACGTGTACTCCTCTTCATGACTTGGCCTCACTTAGGCTGAAGCAGTTCAGGTCATTTCCGACGCGAACACGAGATCGAGTACGGCCGCTTGTGCCGCGTGCTTCGCTGGCGAGATCGCTTGTGTGTAAACATCCAGCGTTGAACGTAGCGAGGAGTGTCGCAGAAGTTCTTGCATCACTTTGAATTCTGTCCCGACACTGCGCAGAAGAGTCGAGTATGTGTGTCGGAATGTGTGCCATCCAAATTGTTTCTGAATCCCGGCTCGCTGTGCAACGGGCCGAATATATCGGCGCAGGATCGCTTGACCCCAGATCGGTTTCCGGCCACGGTGCCGTCTGCTGGCAAAAACCCAATCATCTGGTTTGTTGTAAGGACAAACTTGTTTCCATTCGCCGAGCGTATGCAAAACGGTCGGATGAACTGGCACCGGCTTCTGGGATGATTCAGTTTTGCAAGGCCCAACCACCCCACACACAATAGATCGCGTCACGCTCATCGTGTTTTGGACAGAGTCGATATCGCTCCACTTCAGAGCAAACAGTTCGCTCTGACGTAAGCCCGTGGAAGCCGCGACGAGCACCAGCGCACGCTCACGCAGGCGCAAACCACCGTGCAATAGCTTGATTTCAACGGGCGTCAGCACGCTTGGAGTGCCACGTCGCTTTGCACCCTGGCGAACTAATCGGATCGGGTTACGATCGAAGAATTCATAACGGCACGCATGGTTGAAAAGAACCGAAAGCAGACCTCGGATTTTTGCACAGCTGCTTTTGGCAAGCGGCAACTGCCGAAGCCATGACTCAACTCCCATCGTTCTTACTTCTGCCAGAGGCGCTGCTCCCCAATGTGGAATAATCCACCTTTTTAAGTACGTCTTGTAGGCTCTCTTCGTGGAATAGCTGCGCCAGGTATTGTCGTTGCTGAGTTCGCGCTGAATGAAGTGATCGGAGACTTGAGCAATCGTCATTTGGTGAGAGCCGCGTTGCAGAGGATTTGGGCTGATCTCTCGCAGCAATCCCGAGACGGCCTTGCGAGCTGAATCTGCCTCCGGGTATTGCCAAACTGTGCCAATCACTCGCTTGCGGTAAATGCGTTTCCCGTGAGGTCCTCTGTCCGCCCAGCGAAATTGCCACACGTCTGGACCGCGCTTCCGACCGCTCCTGATTAGGCTCCCTTGTTGCATTCCTGCCTCCTGCACCGCAGTTGCGATGCCGAGGAATTCTTACGCAACGCGACACGAAATAAGGATGCTTAGCGAGGTCGGAGTGAATTGCTTTGGGGCGGCAGTGCTCAATGAATCGCGAGTTGCCAACAGTTCCGAAGTTGATGGCGATAAGCCCGTTTTTGGCCAATCTTCGAATCGCCGACCGTCATGGCCGACATCAGAAATTGGCTCAATGCTCCACTTCCCGCCACATTGGGAACGCCGACCCCAGCGCTGTCGGCACGGTTAATCCCGCGGCTTGTGGCTCTAACCCGCGCCAACTCTCGCGTAATGACCTGAGTTATCGCAAGCGGTGCTCAGTCCGTTTCCGACCTCGCGCGAAACTACGAGATCAACTTCCCGCGAGAGTGGTGAGGGCAGCATGCAGCCTGATCGGTGCCTGAAGTGATCCCGAGGCGCTTGCCGACGACTACCGGAACAGTTGCCATCAAAGTCAGGAGTTTGTCTCGAGATCAACTCCAAGTTGGTCGACAAGTGGATCACACTCGCGGTCAAGGCTTGGACAGACTCTTCTCGACCGCAGAGATCATACGTTTGAGCGCGACCAGGCAGTAGCTGTGCCGAAGAAGATCAGTGATGAAGTCCCAGCCTAGTGCGGTGTCGGCCCACATACTCACCCACTGACCACGGCCATATGGTGTGGCGAAGAACTGTTTGCGACGGAGCAGCAGGTCGACGCCGGTGTGGTACATCCGAAACGCAATCGAAGGCCGTCCGCTGACAATCTCGAACGTGGTAAACGTCCGCTTTCCGGCCCGAAAGTTCGGATGTCCCCACGAAGAACTCTCGCTCGTTTCCGGAAACTGCAGGCAAAGCGCGCGAAGGTTTTGCAACACCTGATCTGTCGATCTCATATTGAATCTCTCCCATAGAGAAACCAAGCAATCGGTCAGACCTTGAAACGACGACACGCCTCGGGTTGTATCACTTGTCGGGCGACGTCACTTGGATCGAAGCCGCAGGATGCGAACGCTGTTAGCGTGCCTTCCAAACTTCGCGTCGACAAGAACGTGCTGCCCTGCTTGGTTGATGAGGGTGTCTGGATTCTCCACGATCCATATCGTCTTACCGTCATCGCTCACCAGAACCATGCGTTGTGGCAGCCATTCGGGGTGACCGACGCTGGCCGCCGCCGCGGAGGCACTTCGCGACACAAGATTCTTTTCCGGGCTTGACGTGAGCCCGTCCGCAGCTCTCGTCGCTAACCCACCCACTTAGCGTGGAGGTTTTCGCGTCCATCCTGCCGAAAGACACGAGCACCATTGCGAGCAGGACGCCGATCTGAATCTTCATTGCGAGATCTCACGCCGGATCATGACAGACTAACCGCAGCCGATCTGTTCAGAAGTGAACAGTGGCAGAGCGGTGTCGATTCTCAAATGGTTGCTGCGGGCTCCCCACGTTACTCCTCAGAAGTCCGGTTGGAGGAGATCGCCATTGATGTCCTCGTAGGCCGTTTGTGGATAGTTTCAGTGTTGCCGAACGACTCGGCAGTGATCGCATTGCGGTTCGAACGAAACGCTAGTTCGAGCCGCCTTCACGGATAGCCCGTTGACTAACTCATGGATCATTCAGCGGATTGGCATTCAGGCACAGTTTGGACATGTCGATTGGTCTCAATTTGCCATTGTTGAGCCCACCCGCGACGCAACTTGCATAACCATAGGGAGTATCATGCGAATGACTAATGTCCGAGTCCATTGATTGGCCGGTGATACGTCCGCCACAGCATCGCCGCCGCTTCCTGATCATTCTCATTCTGGCGGTTCTTGTTGGTGTCGTCTTTGGCTTCCGGACAGCGTTGTCTTATTACATTGACGCGCTATGGTTCGGGTCGTTGGGCTACGGCGACGTATTCTGGACGACCCTGAGAGTTCAGTGGGTAGTCTTTACAGCATTTGCGGTAGCCACATTTCTCATCCTGTACGGATCGTTCTTAGCTCTGAAGCGAACGCACCTCCCCAACTTGCAGAGCAGTCACACGATTTTCATCGCGGGACAGCCAGTAAAGCTGCCGGTCGAACCTGTGCTGCGCTTGCTCGGCCTCGGAGTCTCACTCGCTGTCGCGGCTGCAACCGGCGCCAGCATGATGCTGGAGTGGTCGACGCTCGCTCTGTATGCGTACGCGCCGCGTCCGACTGGTGAACTTGTCGATCCGATTTTTAGCAAACCGCTGAGCTTCTACCTGTTTACTCTTCCCGCGTGGCAGCTTCTCCTCGGCTGGTTAATGACAGTAGCCGTGATTATCTGCGTGGTCGCTATTTTCTTCATCTTTATCACCAGCGGCACACGCGCACTCACCTGGCGTCGCGGTGCTTACTACACTCCGTTTCCGTGGCGCGGGTTCTCCAGCGCCTTCGCATTCCTTCTGCTCATCCTTGCGATGCGTGTGTATGTCGGTCGATTCGACCGGTTGTTCGATGATCACACCGTTTTCTCCGGTGTGACCTACACGGACGCACATATCACACTCGCAGGAATGCTCGTCCTCTGTGTAGCGCTCTTTCTGGGTGCGGTGATCGCGATCGCCAATGCCGTTTTGGGAGCGCGTCTGCGCTGGCTTGTCGCGGCCATCCTTCCAGCGATCTTATGTTATCTCGGCGTTCAGGTTTTCGCATGGTACGTAAGCAGCTTTATCGTTAAGCCGAATGAGCTGATTCGTGAGCAACCATACATTGCCCACAACATAGAGTTGACGAGGCAGGCATACGGATTGAACCAGGTCTCGGAGCGGGAATTTCCCGCCGAGACAACCGTCGCTGCAATCGATCCTTCAAGCAATCAGGCTACGTTGCAAAACATCCGACTTTGGGACTGGCATGCATTGCAGGACACACTGCGCCAGATACAAGAAATCCGCACGTACTACGACTTTCCCGACATCGACATCGATCGCTATGAAATCGACGGTACGATTCGCCAAGTGATGGTTGCCACGCGCGAGCTGAACGTCGAAAAACTTCCAGAGAGCAGCCGCAATTGGATCAATGAGAAGCTGATCTATACACACGGGTACGGAATCACGATGAATCCCGTAAACGGTTTCACGCCGGAAGGGCTGCCAACGCTGATTCTGAGCAACATGCCCGTTCAGAGCACGGTGCCGGGTCTTACGGTGACGCGTCCAGAAGTCTACTTTGGTGAGATGACCAACACCGACGTGTACGTAAAGACACGCCAGAAGGAATTCAACTATCCGCAAGGCCAGACCAACAACCTCACAGCGTACGAGGGAAATGGCGGCCTCGTTCTCGGCAGCTTCTTGCGCCGCATCCTCCTCGCGCTCGATCGTGGCGACATCGCGAAGCTGCCATTCAGCGATGACGTGAACAAAGATAGTCGTCTCTTGATGAGGCGCAACGTGCGCGATCGAGTATCGGCACTGGCGCCGTTCCTCACTTATGATCCGGATCCGTACATCGTGCTCGGCGATGATGGCCGGCTGTCATGGATCATGGACGCGTTCACAACCTCAGAAAGCTATCCGTACTCGAGCCATCACAATCTCGGTAACAATCCCATCAACTACATGCGGAATAGCGTCAAGGCCGTCATCGACGCCTATGACGGCACCACGACGTTTTACATTTTTGATCAGGACGACCCGATCATTTCGGCGTACCGGCGTATCTTTCCGAAGCTATTTAAGGATGCAGCGGCGATGCCACCCGATCTGCGCAAGCACGTCCGCTACCCCGAGCTGTTGCTCAAGATGCAGGCGGCGGTATATGGCCTCTATCACATGACGAATCCTGAAGTGTTCTATAACCGTGAGGATCTCTGGACGGTGGCCAGTGAAGTCGGGTTGAATGCCAACAGCGAGCAAACGACGCTGACGATGGAACCGAATTTCGTGCTGATGAAACTTCCGGGTGAAACCGGCGTCGAGTTCGTAGAGATCCTGCCGTTCACGCCGGCAAATCGAAATAATCTAATTGGTTGGATTGCCGGTCGCAGCGACGGCGCCCAGTACGGCAAGACGTTGATCTATGACTTTCCGAAAACGAAGCTTGTGGATGGACCGCTGCAGATCGAAGCGCGAATCGATCAAAACGCACAGCTTTCAGGACAATTAACATTGTGGAACCAGCAAGGCTCCCACGTGCGTCGCGGAACCCTGCTTGTGATTCCCTCGGGACGCGCGTTGTTATATGCCGAGCCGATTTACCTGCAGGCCGAGCGCAGCCCGATGCCAGAGCTGCGTCTCGTCGTGCTCGCGCTGCAAGATCGGCTCGCCTATGGACCAACGTTCGAGTCGGCGATGGCGTCGCTTTTTGGCGGAGCGGCTTCCTCGATAAGCCCTGCCTCCGACCAGCCTGCGCCACGCGCTCCGGCGTCTGAACCCCACCCCTCCGCAGACCGCGACGCACTCGTCAGGGAAGCCGCCAAAGATCTGGCCGACTACCAGCGCCTAACGGCGGAAGGTAAGCTCGGCGAAGCTGGGCAGAAGCTGGAACAATTGAAGCGCACACTCGACGAGCTCAACACGCGCCAAAAATGATTTTGCTGGCGGCACAACTTCCATCCGGCATCGCACGTCTGCCTCCCCGATTTCCTTCAACCACCATACTAAAACTAGCGGGATTCCCAGTTTCCGGCTAGCGACCAACCGGAAGCTACCCACCCATGAATGATTTGGGCATCGGCTGCGTGTGCACCCGCGGAGGCCACTCTTATTTTGAACTTGGCGATCTTCCTATGCTTCCAGACGAGAGAGATGATTTGCGCGACGCGTCAAAAACATCGCGAATGGCTGTCACGACTTCGTCCGGCTTATCCAAATGAATGGCGTGAGATGCTCCTTTCACGACCTTCCACGGCGGAAACTTCCGGGATTCACGATAACTTGAAAGCCGTTGGAAGATCATGCCCAACGCTGATGTAAGCAGCATCAGCATCAGAAGCGTTAGCAAACACTTTTGCGCGATCGTCCGTCCCGTACTCCCTGTCCTAGGCCTTTCTGTTGCTTTATCCACATTTAGGGCCTTAACTCGCACCGGAATCTTCATAGATTCCATGACCATCAATTCGTGACACTTATTCCTCTCGAATCACAGGCGACTCGGAAACAACCGCATAACGGAAGAGTAGCCGACGATCCGGAAGTTGTTGGGTAAGCGGCGTTCCATTCAGGAGCTTAGCATCGAAGACGGCTCGTTATCCGTTTCTGATTCAATGCTAGACTTCTGCGGCGTGGGGCACTTGGGTGTCAGGTGACGACTCATCTCGGATCGTCAGGTTTGGGATCTTTGAAGTCGATCTCAAGGCAGGTGAACTGCGCCGTAGCGGACTGAGGGTGAAGCTACAGCAGCAGCCCTTGCAGGTTCTGGCTGCGCTGCTGGAGCACCCGGGAGAAGTTGTCACCCGAGACGAACTGCGCAACAAACTCTGGCCGGCGGACACCTTCGTCGACTTCGATCATAGTCTCAACGCGGCCATTAAGAGGTTGCGC